>Ga0078894_10003436_pt1 | contig 12040 bp, 8 predicted proteins | sample LauGreSu1BDMLBSD_2_FD_67506 | JGI IMG/M metagenome (GOLD analysis project Ga0078894, IMG submission 67506) | Freshwater lake microbial communities from Lake Michigan, USA - Su13.BD.MLB.SD (version 4) (version 4) | ecosystem: Environmental > Aquatic > Freshwater > Lake | place: Lake Michigan, USA... | reverse complement strand
GGATAATGGTGCCTTTGTTCGGGAACTGGTCAATCAAATCATCGTCAAGGTATCTCCAGCAATCAAGCCGGTTCGAAGCATAGGACAGCGGAGACCACCGCCAACTGTAAACACGGCTCTCGTTGGAGTATGGACTGAAACAGTGCCGGGAGTTCCCGGCACTGTTATTCGGGGATACTCAATGTCTGTTGATATGACGATTCCTCACAACAGGTTTGTGCATCGAGTGAATGTGGCTCCGATGAAATCTCATGAACCAGACGATATTAGTGTGTATGAACTCTTGATGAGTTTCTTTGATATCAACGGACACTTTCCGACGCGCATAATTGTGTATACAAGAGCGAGGTCGTCTATGGCAAAGTTCAGACAAATTGCCGCAGACTTGGGTGCGTGGAACAATGCCATCAACCGCATCAATCGGGAGCTTCGAACAAAGATCAATCCGAAATTCCAGGAATTTGAGAAGGATGAGATCAAGCCAAATTTAACGCTGACGGAATGCGAGAGAATGATGCGGCTACAACCTGGTTCAATCATCGACGATCCGACACTCTTGGAAACCGGAGGAATGAATTTCTATATACATGCACATGGCGCGAAATTAGCGACTCATTATAGAACAATCCATGACCAAAACGGTTTCACGCTGAACGAATTCGAAAACTACACTTTCGATATGTGCACTGGAACGCGCGGATTCCCAATCTGTTTAAACGTATCCAAGAAGCTCGTCGAAAGAATGAAGCTGTATGTTGAGGCTGAATTGGATACTATAAAGGGTATACATAGCGACCCATCCACAGTTTGCGAGTTTTTGAATCAATCGTTGTGCTCCGAGTATTGTTCGATGCACCCGTTGTACGCATCTGGTCGCTCGTGTTTCATTTAGGATGATGTCGATAACTGGTTTATAGATAGTCGAATTACATGAGGGCTTTCGTATATTATATCTCGCAACAAAAAAATCTACCTGATGACTGATAAGACGCCGAAGCATCTCAACGACGTCGACGGTGTATTTAGTACACCGGGCGGCGATACGGTGGAATACGGTGCGAAGTCTCTGGTGTCTGGGATGAGCCATGGCGAAGAAATGAAGGGTGTCTCCATTGATGAAACAGTGAGACACGCCTCGATACTGTCTGGGTATTCGATCTTAACTAAGTCGATGATCGGTTCGGGACTTTTCGTGATGGCATATGGTTGCTCGAAATTCGGGATAATATTGGGATCGATCATGCTTGCGGTAGCGGCACTTATTACGTGGATCTCTCTGCGCACTTTGTCAATTCTTGCAATCGATCGTATAGACGAGGAGCCATCTTTCTATTCGATATCTGAGAAACTTGTTCCGAAATATCGGTGGGTCATAGATGTTGCTGTTATTGTGAATTGCTTGGGTGCGAGTACGGGCTACGTTATCACTGCGGGTGATTTCTTGTCGATCGGACTGTATAATATGTTCCAGTGGCAAAACGCCTCCTTCGCTATGTCTAACACAAAGAAGATTATCCAAGCCGCTATGATTGTATCGTTGGCGCCCCTTTGTTTGATGAAGGAGATGTCTGGGACGAAGATTGCCAACTTGGTTGGTCTCACTTGTCTTCTGTATATTGTTATAACTACCTTTGTCTATTGCGATTTACAAGAGATGAGCTCTGACCTCCTGTATATGGACAATTTTCTCACTGCGATTGGGTCTTTCCCAACATTCATATTTGCATTCTCATGCCAAATGAATGTGTTTCAAATCGCCAACGAGTTGAAGAACCCCACAGTTAAGCGCATGAACATCATATCACTATCATCAACGCTGACAGGTCTGATGATTTACATCCCCATCATGATTTTGCCCTTCCTCACCTTCGGTAGTCAGATTAAACCGAATTTCCTCACCAATCTGGGACCTGATAAGATCGCAGTGCAGATCGCCTACGTCCTCGCTGCCATATCTGTTTCCATCAGTTATGTTTTACAGGTGCACCCTCTAAGAAGATCCATTCTGTCGCTCTATTATGGTGCAAGCTGTCCCTCAAAGTCGGAAGAGAAAAGAAATCGATATATCGTGGTGTCGATTATTCTCATTGTTACCTTTGGAATCGCTGTTGGTCTCGACAAGATTGACGTTGTGACAAATTTTACTGGTTTGCTTGGTGGAAACACAATGTGCTTCCTTATGCCTTCAATTTTATACCTTCGGAGATTCGGTTTCCAAACCGATCGCTTCAGCATCCTTGTTATGGCAGTAGGAGTTTTCAGCATCATTCTTTACCCATTATGCTTGACGGGTATCATATATGATATGGTCAAGCAGTAGAGTCCAATGGAGAGGTTTTATCTTCTCTCCTTAAATACTTCCGAGAGCATAGGTTAGTTAAGTGACAGTTGCATGATGGATTATAGGCAGGAAAGAAAAATGTGGCTGATATTTACTGTACTTAAACAACCACGTTCACGCTTGAAAAAAACTCATCATTAATTCTGTCTCATGTCAAACTCTTCCGATATCAAGATCCATAAACAAGTGGACCAATCGACAAAGCACGGTACAGTCTTCTCCGGATATACCGTTATGGCAAAGTCGATGATTGGTTCGGGTATACTATCAATCACCTTTGCATGTGCAAGGACAGGCCTAATTCTCGGTGTGTTTATGTTGCTGTTGGCGGCCTTACTGACTTGGTTGTCTCTGCATGTTATATGCAGACTAAGTTTGGAGTTCCCCTCGGACAATGTATCGTTCTATTCAATCACCGAAAAGGTCTTTCCGAAGTTCAAATGGCTGTTAGATGTTACTATAATTGTTGATTGCTTGGGTTCGGCCATATGTTTCTTGCATATCATGGGAACATTGTTGGCGAGCGCGTTCATAGAAGTCTTCACAATAACATCTTTAAGCTTCAATCAATTGAGTGTCATTACGCAGTCGGCTTTGGTTGTTTTTCTGTTGCCTATATGTCTCATGAAGGAGATTACGGACACAAAGATCGCCAACATTATTGGTCTCTTGTGTCTGGTATACGTGGCGATATTAGCAATGGTATACACGAATTTGGACAACTTTTCGAAAGACTTGTTGTACCCAATCGATTTCACGAAAACAATCATTGCCTTTCCAATAATGATATTTGCATTTTCATGCCAGCAAAACGTCCTCCCTGTTTCATCGGAGATGAAGAACCCGACAATGCGTCGTCTCGATACTGTTACCTTGTCTGCGACCGCAACGGGTATGTTGCTGTACTTGCCGGTGATGATTCTCCCGTACTTGACATATGGTCGATCTGGTGGTTCCAAGGCAGAGCGAATATTTGATCTATTGCCCCAGAATCAAACAGCGGTCATTATTGGACAATTCTGTGCCGCTGTCTCTGTGGGTATTAGTTTCGTTCTGGTTGTTTTTCCCATCAGGTCATCCGCCATGTCTCTCATGTACTCTGGAGGAACCACTGCTCCCGCCACTGGTACTCGAAAAGAATTTTTGACTCGCGTCGCAATCGTCGCTCTGACTGTTGCGATTTGTCTCGGGACCTCGATTGGAGTTGGTAACAAGTACGAGATCGCCTTGTCCTTTACAGGTTTGCTGGGTGCAAACACATGCGGGTTTGTGATGCCGTTTTTGATGTTTCTCAAACATTTTGGTATTAACTGGAAATCCCCGAAATCGGTCATCATTTTAGTTTCCCTAGGATTCTGTTTGGCCTTGTACCCATTGGGTATAACGGCAAACGTTTTAGAGTTGGTGCAGTAACCTAAGTCACCGTGAGTGAGACAATACCTAGTAGATCAATTGTTAATCGGTTTTGAACCCAAATCAATATAGTGTGTAAAATGTCTGTAAGTGGAGTGACGATTGAGGACGATTGCTTGAAGAGTTTCAATGACATGAAATTACGCCACGATAAGCGCTATATCATTTACAAGATTACCGACGACCAAACAAAAATATGTATTGAAAAAATCGGAGAGAAGTCGGAGACATATAATGATTTCCGAAAGCAATTACTGAATGCAGATGGTCCGCGATACGCCGTGGTGGACTATGAGTTCAAGAAGGCAGAAACTGGTCAAATTCAAGACAAACTAATCTTTGTTTTTTGGTGCCCTGACACGTCCAAGATTAAGTTGAAGATGGTTTATGCGAGCTCAAAAGACTCATTGGTTAAACCACTCAATGGAATCGCCAAGATCATCCAAGCCAATGACGCTGAGGCCATTGATGAGACCGAAGTACAAGCTCTCCTTAGTCGATGATAGCATAAACATATCGTCGTATATGAAGAAATATTTACAGTGTTTTACAATTGAAGGATAAAAAATCTCCATATATACTCCTTTGATAACGCACAATTATATCTATCCCTGAATGGTGGGGAGAGGGATGTTTGGGACGGGTGATCTTGTAGACGACGGCGGACTCTTGGCAGATGGACTCATTGTTCCGCTGGCCATGTCGTCCATTGAACCGATTCGAAGCTTGAATGGGGCTTGCTTGTACGAAGTCGCCTGAACATCCTTAACTTCCTTGGCAGCCGTCTTTCGAGCTCGAGGTGAGCTCAGTTCCTCATCCGTAGAGTTGGGAGCATTGTCGTCGGACAATTCAACGCTTCTCATGAATTGGTAGAAACTAAACTCCGAAGACTCAATTCCATTCTTGTAAACGTATCGCGAGGCGACCCAAGTGGCAGCCACAGCTCGCAAGTAATTCTGAGGCACTCGAGCAATAATACGTTCAAACGTACACTGGCTGATCAAGAGGTTAGGAAGAGCTCGCTTGAGAATTTTCCGCGCCAATGGTGAATTCATATCGAGCACAGACGAAATATAATCTCCAAGAGTATTGATTTTTTGAGAAACAATCTTGGTGAGCTCAACTTTGGATATTTTCATCTTTTGGTTCGCATTCCAAATGGCCTTGAACTCAAGCCTTGCGTTTCTGCGAATAACCCCGCCAATCACCCGAACGTATTCCTTATAAAAACTTGGAGGTTCGGTGGCTCCTGGTGGAATCGTCAGGAGTAGATCATGCTCGTCTGGCTCCATAGCTAAAGCCGCCAACACCTCCATACTCGACGAGGTCACCCCACCCTTATTGGCGGAAGCGTCCTTGAACAAATGAACCCCTGCTTGTTCGAGAACCTTTCTCGCGTCATCAGTGAGGAACAAATTCGCTCCTTCCACAATATACTTGAACTTGGGTTTCCCATCCTTGAAAATTTTTTGCACATTGTGTTTATTCACACTCGCGGGCCGACCTCCGCAAGGCACAAACAAATCCGCGGATGCATAGTCCGTCAAGTGGAACTTGTCTCTCAGCTCCGTCCCGCTTCTATACTGAGACCCATCTGGTAGGACAATATTGGTATCCTCAATCGTGTACATGAAGCCTGCAGCTCCAATTTTAGATTTTTCAAAGTTTGCAATTGGGATCCGTTTTTTTGCCAATCGAGACAGTTCGACACGATCAAGACCGTTGGGATCATACGCGACGCCCGAACCGTCAATTATTCCGATTGTCTTGTCCTTCGAGAGCAAAATCTCATTCGAGCCCAAATCACCGTCTGGACCTCCCGTTTGGAACTTGGTCACGCTTTCTTCCGAAACACCCACTGCTTTCAATAGTTCAAGCACATACACATGCACACCCATAGTCGTCATGCCATACACATCATGAGGAACTCCTCCAAGAGTCGCAGACTTACCCGTGGTGAGGGCCTTCCAAAACGGGTACCCTCGCTCGCGCCCGCGCGTGGCCCCCATATCCATAAACTCGGCCGTTCCTTCATCTGGTCCGAAAAACAAAATTTCTTGATGCGGATGCAAGTGCGAGTAAATGCCTGCGTGGTCCGGAAGCATACAGTCGAGCAAAGAGTCAATGAATTTGAAAAACGAGTCGCGACCAGATGATTGCGCTGATGGAGTCGCATAGTCCGTGTCCAGCAAAATTGTTCCCTTGCTTCCGCCTTCGGGGATATCCTTATTCTTGGCCTGCTGAGTGTATGCGAGATTATAGCATTCGTCAAACAAGGACTGGGCGTTGCGCTCATACTGGAGCCGGTCGCGGGAACGGATGAGCCGAATACCTCCTCTGGCCACGTCGCGGAAGCGGACGTGGAACCCGTAGAATCCTCGGCCCATAATCATGTATATCCCAAAGGGTGATTCGGGATACAAAATTTTGGGGCGGTTCTTGAGGATGTCCGAGTTGAACCTGAAAGCGATAGCTGTGGGTGCGGAATCAGCTTTATAAAAATTCGTCAAAACCAGGTTTTCATTGAATATCAACAACGAGTTGAGGATTTTGCGATCCAAAGAGTTCTCGGCAGAGGCCAATATTCTCGACTCCAACTCAGTGTTGCGGAACGGCGCACATTTACCCTTGGCTATTGCTTCAAAGTCAGTGAAGGCGATTCGCGTGAGATCGATATGCTTGACCATTGTTTCGTAAATTTTTTCAGAAGTGAGACGCTCTGAAACCGCCTGCTTGAATATCTCCTCGAGTTTACCGGTTGAGTCGGAATCGTCCTTCAGCAAATCAACCAAGTCCAGGTACTCCTTGCTCTCTTTCGGGTAGAAGGTGTAGGTGAATTTAACGACTGCCAAAACATAGATACAATGAGCAGGGGAAATGATTCCATTCATGGCCAGGTCCCAAACGAGTTGAGAGCGACCAGGGGTTTGCTTGAAATGAGGCACAAACTTCATGGCTTCATATAAATTTGCAAACTCTAGCTCTGAAGCTCCTGGGAAATAAGCCGTGTACGTGACGATGCCATTGGCAAACGACTCAATGTATTGACGCTTTGGGGCTATATTGGCGAACCGAAACACTTGGTTAATCTCTTGGACATAGGAACGAGTTGAGCACTCAAAAACAGCAAAAGAAACAACGTAACCAGCCTCGCCAACAGAGTCAGATTTCTCAACCTGGAAAACCGTACTGCGGGAATCCATCACTCGAGTCATGAGTTTTTGGTAATTCTGGAGAGACGCCTCGGATTTGGCTTCAAGGAAATGACGGGAACCAATCACGGAAATATCATCCTCGTCCTGTAAATCTCCTTGAGGACATGTACGCGCCTTTTCAAACTCGGATCGAGTGACTATGAAAATACCCAAGGGCTGATCGGCTCCAACAAACGCCATGTTGTCGGAACGCATAAAAACGACCGAAAACGCCTCCTTATTGACTAGTTTTCGGTCTATGTAGTTCGAAACAAGTTTCTCAGTAACATGGAGAGTATCAATGTCCATAGTACACAAATAGAATGCCGAGTCATCCTTCTCGATGTGGAACTTGATCGACTTTGATTTGATGGCCTGTGCCATTTTTGTTGCGGCAAGCAGAATGTGAATGTGAGTAGCTACTTCGGTTGCATTAAAATGCGCAAAGTATTTCGGATGAAGTCCCAAAAGGTGATAGAAATATTCGACTGATTCCCTCACCACCGAGAAGGAGAAAACTCCCTCATTTGCTACAAGCTGAATTACGGCCTCCTTTTGCGCCAGTATATCTTCTCTTGACATCATAATATTTGACGACAAACGATGTCAACTTTTTTCCGAACTCGTAGGTAGCGAATATTGAAATGTATCGACCTTAGTAATTTTCATGATAAGCATGAATCGTTTCTCTCGCATAGCCTCTCAGGTCCTTGCGCCGCGAATGGTGAGCTCGACCTCTGCTGCGAGGTTTTCTCTTCCGCCACTGCCATATTCATTAGACGCTTTGGAGCCGCACATTTCCAAGGAAACCTTGGAATATCACTACGGAAAACACCACAAGACTTACGTCGATAACTTGAACAAAATCGCTGAAGGTAACGCAGATGTGGCCGCAAAATCCGTGGACGAACTGGTGAAGACTGCCCCTAAGGGTCCAGTGTTTAATAACGCTGCACAAATCTGGAATCATACATTTTACTGGAATTCTCTATCGCCAAGGGGAGGTGGTAGACCAACAGGGGCATTGGCTGCTCAAATTGACCGCGACTTCGGATCATTTGATAGCTTCAAGGAGAAATTCACGGCAGCCGCTCAAGGACATTTCGGATCCGGTTGGGCGTGGTTGGTTAAATCAGATGATGGAAAACTGAAGATCGTGGACACCCATGATGCTGGTAATCCCATAAGAGACGGCACAGGAAACCCTCTCCTCACGATAGACGTATGGGAGCACTCCTACTATATCTCCTACAGGAATGCTCGCCCGAAATACATAGAGGCTTTCTGGAATGTGGTCAATTGGGAATTCGCGAGCAAGAATTATACGTCACAATAGTCACAAGAAAAGACCTGAATATTTCTCCTATGTTGATTGTACTGAAGAAACCGAAATACTACTTGTTCCTATCTACCAGCGGGAGGGGCTTCCTTTGCCCTTTCCTTTGCCGAATCCCTTTCCTCCGAAACCTCCCTTTCCACCGAAGCCACCCTTTCCACCGAATCCACCCTTACCCTTACCTTTACCACCTGAACTGGAACCCCTCTCCTTCTTGATTGCTGGTCTGGGGAGGAATCGGTCCATTGGAAGGAGCTGCTGGGGATCGATGTATACTTTCTGGCCTGGCTTGAAAGATCCTGCAGACATACCATCTTGCATCTTCACAGAGAACATATAATCATTGATTGGTCCGAGAATTTCGTCGACCTGCCCGATCTGTGCCTTGTTTTCGAGGAATATGCGTCCGTTGAAGTATGGTACCTTCGAGTTGGTGCATTTACAAACCATTTGGTCTTCACAAGCGTTCAGCATCTCACCGACCTCAACGACCTCGGATGGAGGACCGTAATTAGTGAATCCTCCTTTACCCTTTCCTTTACCTTTTCCTTTACCGAAACCGGGACCACCCATAATAATTATCTAGAATATAGGTTGAGTGAGTTAAGCGTTCACAACATATCACGGATCGCGAAACGGCTAAAACGTGGAGAATTTTTTTGACTCTGAACAATTAACGTTTCGGGATACCTCAGGTTGTCGGCCTTCCATAATATTCGAAGCTTTTACTGTATATACGCGAAACATGAAAACCAATATCATATTTGTGTTGTTGACGGGTGGTATATCTCAGAATACGCACTTAGCAATAATAGGCTGACTATGCATTAATCATTCTCGATACTTTTTATCATTAGTCGCGATGCACCAACCTCCTCACAAGACAAGATATGAGGCGATGTCAGTGTTCACAACCTGTAACCGATGTCCGATCAAAATGCCTTTTGAGCTGTGTTGCCCGTGTGACTACTGCCTCCCTTACCACCACGATTGTTATATCGGCGGTATCCATATCTTCCGAATGGACGTTCTAGGGCGGCTGCCCCAAACGTTTCTTTGTCAGTTTCCCTCTGCTTGTCTCTGGCTGCTCTATCGAATCTGGGAGCAGTCTGATCCTTCGCAACTTCGCCTCTTTCGAGAGCATCACATGATATATCGTCAAAGAAAGACTTCGCTTTACTATATCCTCCTCTCGGAGCGTCATCAGATGCAGTGGTTCCTGCGTCCTTCTCAAACTTTTCGTTCGCTGTTGAGAAATCGAATTCTTCCGACACCATGGCTTTCGTTTGAGCATTCTCACTTGCCTTCAACTCACCGACAGGGCCGCCTTGGTAGCGTTGTCTGTTTATCGGGTTTCCTTGTCTGCGCTGTTGCTGAGGTCCATTCCTGTTGTAACCCATATCACCACCACTTCGTTGCGGGCCTCGATTACCGCCGTTGTAATTATCCCTTCTGTTTTGCATGTTAGAGACGTTTCTTTGTGAATCATACGGTCGTCGATTCTGATTCGAGGCAGGACCGTTATGGGGACCTGCAGATCGTCGATAATCTCCACGATGATCCTGGTGATCACGTGACTGACGACTAGCGTGCTGCGATTGTACTTCTGGAGCGCGCTTACGTTCTGGTCCCACGCTGACAACAGCGGGGTCCTCTAATACTGCTCGTTGACTCGGCTTGGTGGCACTTCCCTCAAGCACTGTCAAATCTTTTATATCCTCTCCCCTGAAGATAATGAAATCATAAACCTCATCAGTTGGAGGTACGTCGGGTTTCGTTCTACCCTCTGTCCCGAAGCCTCGAACATTTTGTAGGGCGATTGTTGATTCCTCCGTGTTGATTACATAAAGGATACCTTCATACCGGATTTCGGACTTAGAAATCAATGAAATCCTGCTTCCGATGTATGGCATTGCCGGACTTGACATTCCGAGAACAAAACACTACTTATAAGAATTGTACGCCATAAGGAAACACCACAACAACATTAACGCGAGCTAACCGATTTCGTTTCATAAATTTTCCTGCTCATGTATTCACATCCTGAACCAGATTTCTGAATGACACAAACCCAAGACCAGGAGCGATTACTTTCGTGGGCACGATCCCTCGCAATATCCAGTCCTGATGCTGACGTTTTCCAGCCAAAATCATCTTCAAGTGTTTACGAGGAACTCAGATGTGAATGTTTCAATTTTCTCATTGATAACACGAATTTGGATCTGAATCAGTTCAATCCGTTGAGCAAGGTTACAGCTGGGAATCCCTGGGCGAAGCAGTATGATAACCAGAACAAGTTGAGCGAGATCAAGTTGGACGTGGATAGAACATATCAGGAGATGGATTTCTTTTCCAAGAACAACGATAATCATAAAGCTTTGATCAATGTTCTGTTTACTTTTACGAAGACCCATAAACTCGACTACCGCCAGGGCATGAATGAGATATGTGCAATTTTCTTTCTGGTGGTTACGAGAGGTCTTCCAGAATCGGCTTCCTTGGACCAAAAGGAGTCGGTAACGTATGAGATGTTTTCGGCGTTCATGATGAGGTTTGGTTACGCTGACATGTTTTATCAATCATCAGTGCTGGGACATCCGATTGTTGACTCGGCCAACCCAACATCACCTCTCTTATCTCGCTGCGAGAAAGTGTTTGAGCTTCTCCACGTCAAAGACTCGCGACTTCACAAGCATTTAGTAACACACGACATATCGCCGAACCTGTTCCTTGTTCGATGGATTCGGATCATGTTTGCTCGCGAATTTCCCTTCAACCAAACTTTAGACGTTTGGGACTTTATATTCTCGCACCTCCCGGTCGGAAAACCGCTGCCATACCCTTCAATAATTGATTACTTGGCAATCGCGATGATCATCAATATTCGTATTGAGCTTCTTCAATCGGACAACTCGGGATGCTTCTCACGGCTGCTAAAGTATCCGAAGCTTAGCTCTGTTAATGCTCTTCTCGACCTCGCGATTCAAGTGAGGGACAATGGGGACTTACCCAAGCCTGCTCCTGTTATCCAGCCCGCCGTCGTCAATCAACCAATGGTTGTCACTCGCAGAGACAAAATTATTGGTGATTTAACGGGCGTCGTTGCTGACCTCAAAAACAGTGAGTGTAACAAACAGATTAGTTTATCCATCTCTAAACTGGAAGAGATCATCACCTTCATCAAGAAATAGGGAAGCAAGTGCCTGGATGGGTTCCTACTGTAAAACTCACGAAAACGCCACCTTTACCACACTAACTAAAATAAGGGTTTGTGAGGGTGTCCATGTCCTACATGCCCTCTTCTGTCCAAGAACAAGACGTCCCCTGAAACTCGAATATCGGTTGATTTCGGCGGAACAACAGTCATGGCCTCGTCAATCAGAGTATCCACAATATCAGCAACCGATTCTTCTGGATTGACTGGATCCAGTTTCGGGACGACACTCGCAGTTTTTTGGAGCAGAATGGTTGCTCGACTAGTCGATGGATGATCAATACCTCTTGTGGTAAGGAAAATATGAAGAGCTCTTGTCAAGCATTCCCGTGCTTCGTAAACATCTTGTTGAGTACCCGAATCCATAAGTGCCTCCCCGAGGTCACAAAGAGCGTTTCCCTCCATCCAGGTGTCGTTCTCACTCGAGTTTGCAAACGATTCCACAACCACGCGGTATATTGCGACACATTCTTTGGCCCTGGCAGCATCACGACGGAGAGAACCTGCCAAATTGCTAAGGGTGATCCCAATAGATAGGGGGA
>Ga0078894_10003435_pt1 | contig 12044 bp, 10 predicted proteins | sample LauGreSu1BDMLBSD_2_FD_67506 | JGI IMG/M metagenome (GOLD analysis project Ga0078894, IMG submission 67506) | Freshwater lake microbial communities from Lake Michigan, USA - Su13.BD.MLB.SD (version 4) (version 4) | ecosystem: Environmental > Aquatic > Freshwater > Lake | place: Lake Michigan... | reverse complement strand
AGGAGAGGCCGCCGCCGGACGTGGCGGTTTGGGCCTGGGCGGTTTGCTGGTGTGCACCACTTGCATGGCTTTTTCCATCTCGCCGCTTACCAGACAGGCTAAGGCTTGCAGGCTGCGGTCGATGGAAGTGTCAATCACTATTCGCTGCTCAGGTGCAGGCTTCTTCAAAACCCAGTGAACCACTTCCGACTTGACACCAGGGTGACCAATGCCTATGCGCAAGCGCCAGTAGGCATCTGTGCCCATTTGGGCGTGGATGTCGCGCAGACCGTTGTGGCCGGCATGACCGCCACCGAGTTTGAGCTTGGCATCCCCTGGTACCAGGTCGAGCTCGTCGTGAGCGATCAGCATTTGCTCTGGCGCAATTTTGTAAAACTTTGCCAAAGCCGCCACCGATTTGCCCGATAAGTTCATGAAGGTGGCAGGCTTCAAGAGCCAAATGGTTTCGCCTTGCAGCGTGGTTCGCGCCACCCAGCCGTGGTAATTTTTCTCTGGCTGCAGCTGCACCTTCAGTTGCAGCGCCAGTTGGTCTATCCACCAAAACCCGGCGTTATGGCGGGTGTGCTCGTATTCCGCGCCCGGGTTACCCAAGCCAACAAACAATTTGATCATGCAGGAATTATCTACCCGTCCTCCCGAGACCCTATCCGTCCTCCCGAGACCCTATCCGTCATGGCGAGCGCAGCGAAGCCATCTCACGCCTTGAAGGCTATACGCACCTACACAGGGATTGCTTCGGCCTTTGGCCTCGCAATGACGAACTTGGACATGACGAAAAAAAGCCCGCATGAAGCGGGCCTTGAACCATTGGGCTGCATTTGCAGCGCCAAAGATTACTTCTTGCCTTTGCCTTTGGCGGGTGCCGCAGCAGGTGCGGCTGCTTCAGGGGCAACTTCTTCAGCAACGGACACCACGCTCACCAACACGGGGTTGTTTTTGCCATGGACCACAGCTTTGACGCCCTTGGGCAAGCTGATGTCATTGACGTGCAGTGAATGACCTTTTTTCAAGTCGCTCAAATCGACAGCGATGAATTCAGGTAAGTCTGCTGGCAAGCAGGTGATTTCCAACTCGTTGATGACAGCATTGACCAAACAAGCATCTGCTTTGACGGCGGGCGAATTTTCTTGGCCGCTGTAGTGCAATGGCACTTTCATATGCAACACGGTATCGACTTCTACGCGTTGGAAATCAATGTGCAGCACAAGTTGTTTGAAGGGGTGGTACTGAACGTCGCGCAGCAACACTTTGGAGGTTTTGCCAGCCAATTCCATCTCGAGGATGGTGGCGTGGAAAGCCTCTTTTTTCAGTGCATGCCACAGTGCATTGTGGTCGAGTTCGATGGACTGGGGCTGATGCGCCTTGCCACCATAAACGATACCGGGTGTGCGACCGGTGATGCGCAGACGGCGGCTCGCACCCGTACCCTGCTTAGAGCGCTCAAAAGCGACAAATTTCATTTTCTTCTCCTGATGAAGTCCACCGCGACCAGTGTGACTTCGGTTTTAAAAAGGACTGCGAACAGTCCCGCTTTGTTGTTTCCTGACTGGGTTCAAGCTTAAAAAAGCTGATCTTGATCAGAGAACAAACTCATGACCGACTCTCCTTTGGCGATGCGCTGAATCGTTTCTGCAATCAGCGGCGCCACCGAGAGTTGGCGAATCTTGGAACATGCCAACGCTTGCGCGTTGAGCGGAATGGTGTTGGTGACCACAACTTCATCCAAAGCCGCGCCTTCGCTGATGCGTTGAATGGCAGGTCCTGAAAAAATGGGGTGAGTGCAGTAGGCGTAGACTTTTTTGGCACCACGCAATTTGAGCACCTCGGCAGCTTTGAGCAAGGTACCTGCGGTGTCAATCATGTCGTCCATAACCACGCAGTTGCGGTCTTCAATGTCGCCAATCACGTGCATCACCTCGGACACATTGGCCCTGGGTCGGCGTTTGTCAATGATGGCCAAATCGCAATCCAGTTGCTTGGCCAAAGCTCGTGCCCTGACCACACCGCCCACATCAGGGGAGACCACAATCAGGTCGTCGTAATTTTGCAAACGCAAATCGCCCAGCAGCACAGGGGAAGCGTAAATATTGTCTACAGGGATATCGAAAAAACCTTGGATTTGGTCGGCATGCAAGTCCATGGTCAGCACCCGCGCGACACCCACGGTTTGCAGCAAATCAGCCACGATCTTGGCGGAAATGGGCACACGCGAGGAACGGGGGCGACGGTCTTGACGGGCGTAACCGAAATAGGGGATGACAGCGCTGATGCGTTCAGCTGAGGCACGCTTTAAGGCGTCGACCATGATCAGCAATTCCATCAGATTTTCATTGGTGGGGTAGCAGGTGGACTGCACCACAAACACATCGCGAGCACGCACGTTTTGGTTGATTTCCACGGTGACTTCACCGTCGGAGAAACGACCCACCTGAGCCGCGCCAAGCTTGATGCCCAGGTGCTCTGCGATTTCGGCGGCCAAGACAGGGTTGGCGTTGCCGGTGAAGACCATGAAATCGGAGGGAGCGTTTGACATGGCTGACTTGAGTTTGGGACAAAAAGAAGGACAGTCAGCCAGCAAATCTGCAGAAATGCCGCTGAACGTCACTTCCGGCGAAGTGCAAAAAAGGTGGCAGGGGAAGAAGGATTCGAACCTTCGCATGCTGGAATCAAAATCCAGTGCCTTAACCAACTTGGCGACTCCCCTACACGGGAAACTTGTCTTTCAACACGCTTCCAGCTAATCGTCGCAGGAGACCCATCGGTGCAAAGGATGAACCTCCAAATTGCTGCAAATCCGCCAAGTCCATCCTTCGGGGGGGTGGGCTAACACCGTCGAAGGCTCGATTTTGGCAAACACCGCACTACCTGAACCTGTCATCCTTGGTTGCAAACTTTGGTTTTCCAGCCATTTGAGGGCTTGGTTGACCTCAGGACACAGCCTTTGGGCGACAGCTTGCAAGTCATTGCGCCCGAAAGCGTAAGGCTGTGCAGCAAAGTCGAGCATTGTAGCAGGCTGAGAATCTCGAACCAGCGCTGGGTCTTGAAAAATCATAGCGGTAGACAGTCCCTGTTGAGGTTTGAGCACCACAAATCGCGCGGGTGGCAATTCAATGGGTTGCAGCTGCTCGCCAATGCCTTGCACCCAAGCGTTACGACCGCCTAAAAAAAATGGCACATCTGCACCCAGTTGTTGTCCCAAGGGGAGCAAGCGTGAGAGCGGCCAGTTCAGCCCCCAAAGCCGGTTCAAAGCCAGCAAGGTGCTTGCTGCGTCTGAGGATCCGCCGCCCAAACCCGCTTCGGCGGGCAGGTTTTTTTGCACACGGATCAGTGCGCCCAAGGAGGTGCCACTGGCTTGTTGCAAGGCATGTGCGGCTTGCAAGCTCAGGTCAAGTGCTGGCAGCGACGGCCCGAGGTCTTGGCGCAAAAGTTGACCATCTTCTCGCAGGTCAAAGTGCAGCACATCCCACCAGTCGATCAGCATGAAAGTCGATTGGAGCAAGTGATAGCCGTCGCTTCGACGACCGGTGACGTGCAAAAACAAATTCAATTTTCCTGGCGCGGGAACATGGTGCAAGGACTTCATGGCATCAAACGAGCTTCAGGGGTTGGGGTCAAGCAGCACAGTCAATTGCAAAGTGGGCAAAGGTTGTTGTCGATCTGCCAGCACACGGCGACCTGACTTCAAAGCTTGTGCGTGTATTTGCCAGCCTTGGACTGGTGGTCCAGTGCGGTCAAGCCATGCCATCAATTGTGGCAAAGGCAAGGCCGCGCCAGTGAGACGCAGGGTTAACTCGTCCATAGAGACAAAATGTTGCACATCTGAGCCCTGCTGCAAGCTCGCCCCTTGCGGGTTCCAACGCACCATTGCCAGGGTGGTGCCCAAGGGCGACAACAAGCTGAGTTGGCCTTGTTCGGGACGGCCCGTCATTTCAAAACTGGTGCTGAATTGTTCAGGTGGGTTTTTTGCAACCCGCAGGGTTAAACGGCCCTCCCAGTGGCCTGTCGCCTCGGGATTCGTGGGGTCCACCGCCACATGGCGGGGAGCATGACTGCAAGCGGTTAGCAAAACAAGCAGGGCACAAGCAAGCGCATGCCAGCATTGTTTGCTGCAAAGCATCAGAGCTTGACTTTCAAGCGCTTCAAGGTCTGTTGCAACAGTTCGTTGGATTGGTCTAGGCGCATAGCCTCACGCCAGATTTTTTTAGCCTTGTCTTGCTGACCCAAGCTCCAATGCACTTCGCCTAAATGTGCGGCGATTTCCACATCTGGCCGACTGGCATAGGCACGCTCCAAAATGGCCAGAGCTGAGAGTTTGTTGCCCAAGCGAAATTCCACCCAACCCAAACTGTCGACGATGTAGGGGTCTTCAGGCGCAAATTCCAAAGCTTTGACAATCAATTCACGCGCTTCAGACAAGCGGATATTGCGGTCTGCCAATGAAAAGCCAAGGGCGTTGTAGGCGTGTTGAAAGTCCGGTTTGGCAGCGATGATGCTGCGCAAGAGTTTTTCCATTTCGTCCAAGCGGCCCAACTTCTCAGACATCATGGCCACTTCATAGCGCAGGTCGAGGTCGTCGGGTTCGTCTTTGCTGGCCTTGGTCAATACTTGGTAAGCATCGTCGTATTTTTTGTAGTCGCGCAGTAATTTGACCTCGGCTTGCAACCTGGCCCGCTTGGCTTGGGGTGTATTGGTCGGTAACTGGGCGATCAAAGCACGGGCTTTGGTGATATCGCCTTTGCTTGCGATCAGATTGGCTCTTTGCACCTGCACTTGCGTCAGTTGCTCGGGGTCTTCAATTTTGTTCAGCCACGACTCCGCTTCTTGGCTGTTTTTGGCTTTGAAGGCGATTTGGGAAAGCATCAAATAGGCTTGCGACAGACCGCGCACCTCTTGTTTGTCTTTTTCCAGTTCTAGAAAGCGCAGCAGCGATGTTTTGGCTTGCTCGTCTTGTGCTTGCTCGACTTGCACCGCGCCCAGCAGCAGCCAGACGTCAGAGTAGTTGGGCATATCTTGGGAGAGCTTTTGCAGCTGCACCAAGGCATCATTCAAACGCTGGGTGTCAATCAGTACGCGGGCGTAGCTGAGTTGCAGATTGGGTTGGCCGCTCTTTTGCAGCGCTTGCAAAACCAGTTCTTCCGCTGGCGATTGACCCAGTGACAAAAGTTCCAAGGCCAACATGGCTGGTTCGGGGGAATCGGGCGATTTGGCCATGGCCAACTTGGCTGCTTCCAACGCTTCGGGAAATTTCTTCGCCCAGATGCGCATACGCCCGATACTGGTCCAACTCACGGCTACCGTGCTCTCTTGGGCGGTATAGGGCATCAAAGCTTGCTCGACCACGGCATTGGCCAATTCTTTGTCCTGCACCTGTGAATAAATTTGGGGGATGCCGGTGATGCCTTCGGCCTGTTGTTCTGGCGGCAGCAAGCTGATACTTGAGCGCAGTGTGGTGACGCTTTCTGTCAGCTGGTTCAAGGCAATCTGGATTTGCAGCACATAGCTATTGGCTTCATGCGATTTGGGGTGGGCTTTTTTCCAAGCCTTGGCACTTTCCAGCGCCGAGGGACCAGAGCGTGCTGCCAAGGCCACTTCAACCGAGCGTTTGTAAACCGTTTCATCGCCGCTTTTGCGAGCGGCTTCAAAAATCATGGAATAACCAGCACCTGGGTTGCCTTGGGTGACTTGCATTTCACCCAACAAGATCAGCAGCATCCATTCCGCATTGAGTTTGGAATTTTGAATAGCGGCCGAATCAGCTTCATTGGGGGTGGGTGATGGCTGTGCCCATGCAGTGTTGAGGGTGACGCTAAAGAGGGCCAAACTGGCTGCGCTAGCAAGCCAAGCACTGCGCAGTGCGGTTGTACGAAGGTAGAAGTTCATCGTGGAATGATAATCGCACCATTCCCAAGTTTGCTTGCCATGCCTGAATTACCCGAAGTTGAAGTGACCCGCCTGAGTTTCGCCTCGCGCATCGCTGGCGCGAAGATCGCGAATGTAGCCATGGGCAAAGCTTTGCGCTGGCCTTTGGGTTGTTCTCCTGACAGATTGCAAGGGCTAGCAGTGTTGGGGGTTCGTCGGCGGGGCAAATACCTTTTGATGGATTTAAGCCAGGGTTTGTTGTTGATTCACCTTGGTATGTCGGGGTCTTTGTCTTTTGGCGAGGCTTTGAGTCCACCTGGCCCGCACGACCACTTCAACTGTCTCACCAGCAAAGGCTTGTTGCGTCTGCATGATCCGCGCCGCTTTGGCGCTGTGGTGTATGCCCCCAGCCAGGACAGCGCTGTTGCCCAAAAACTGCTGGGTGCTTTGGGCGTGGAGCCTTTGGAAGACAGTTTCGATCCAGAACTGTTCGCCAAAACACTGAAAACACGCCAAACCGTCATCAAGCAACTATTGCTGGCAGGTGATGTGGTGGTCGGCGTTGGCAATATTTACGCCAGCGAAGCGCTTTTCATGGCGGGTATTCGCCCGACCACACGCGCCCATCGCATCAGCAAGCCTCGGGCCATCAAGCTTCACGCGGCCATTCGGCAGGTGCTGATGGCAGCCGTTGCCCAAGGTGGCAGCAGCTTGCGCGATTTTTCCAATGCGCAGGGGCAAAACGGTTATTTTCAATTGCAAGCTATGGTTTATGACCGTGCGGGGGAGCCTTGCCGCGTATGTGCCTCGCCCGTTAAGCGATTGGTGCAAGGGCAGCGCTCTACTTTTTATTGCCACCAATGCCAAAAACCATGAGCAAGACGGCAAGCTTTGCCACGCGTTTGGTCGCTTGGCAAAAGCTGCATGGCCGCCATGACCTGCCTTGGCAGGCAAGTGCAGACCCCTACCGTGTTTGGTTGTCCGAGATCATGCTGCAACAAACCCAAGTTGTGACGGTCATGGCTTATTACGACAAGTTTTTAAGCCGTTTCCCAACAGTCGTGGCCTTGGCCAGTGCCAGTTTGGATGAGGTGTTGGGCTTGTGGAGCGGGCTGGGCTATTACAGCCGCGCGAAAAATTTGCACCGTTGTGCGCAGATGGTGGCGAGTGCGCATGGCGGTGTTTTTCCAAACACCAAAGATGCGTTGCAAGCCTTGCCTGGCATTGGCCCGTCTACCGCGGCGGCCATCGCCTCTTTGTGCTTTGGAAAACGAGAAGCGATATTGGATGGCAATGTGAAACGTGTGCTGACGCGGGTCCATGGCTTTGGGCACGATTTGTCGCAAGCAACCCACGAGAAAACCCTGTGGAAGATCGCACAGCAGGTTTTGCCTGTTGGTGAAAGTGATATGCCTAGCTACACCCAAGGCATGATGGATTTGGGTGCGACTTTGTGCACTCGCAGCCAGCCTGCGTGTCAGCGCTGCCCTATGCAAGACATGTGCGTGGCGCACCAAGAAGGCCAAGCCACCCACTACCCCGTTAAATCGCGCAAGCTCAAGCGCAGCGCTCAAGCGATGTGGTTGCTGTTTGCGCGCAGCTCTGAGGCTGCGGTTTGGTTGCAGCAGCGCCCGCCCAAGGGCGTGTGGGCAAGTTTGTTCACATTCCCCATTTTTGAAAGCGAAGAGGATTTACGGGCATCGTTGCCTAAGCCCTTGCAAAGTAAGCTGCAGTTTGCACCAGCTTTTGTGCATGTATTGACCCACAAGGATTTGCATTTGCATGTGGCACATTTGAGTTTGCCAACGACAAAAAGCTTAGGTGTAACAGGGCAGTGGTGGCGTGCGCAAGACTGGCCAAGCTTAGGTCTGCCAGCACCAGTGCGCCAGCTATTGCTGGCTTAGCTAACGTCGAGTTCTCGGTGGCGTTTGAGGCTGACCCAATCTGGGGAAAAACCTTGGTGCAAGGCCTCCACCAAATACACAGAACGGTGTTGACCACCTGTACAACCAATGGCAACCGTCACATAGCTTCGGTGATCGTTTTTAAGAGAGGGCAGCCATTGTTGTAAAAAATCACTGATATGAACCAGCATGGTTTGCACAGGCGTTTGTTGCGCCAACCATTGCGCTACTGCCGCATCTCGGCCAGTCAGCGCCTTGAGGTCGGGTTCGTAATGGGGGTTAGGCAACATGCGCACATCAAACACAAAGTCAGCATGAACAGGAATACCCCGCTTGAAGGCAAAGGATTCGAACATCAGGGTTAACTGTGCGCTAGGTGCTGTGACCAAAGAATGTACGTAGTCTTGCAACTTCACAGCGCGTAGCAAACTGGTGTCAATGATGTGCGACTCTTCGCGCAAATCAGACAAAAGTTTGCGCTCAAGTTCAATCGCTGCGACCAAATCGCGGGTAGAAACCGCAGCACCTTTGTCTGCACGTGAAAGGGGGTGGTTGCGCCGTGTTTCAGAAAAACGGTGCACCAGTGTGTCGGTGTTGGCGTCTAAAAACAGCAGCCTGACATGCACCTGTTCGTGGCGCAGCTGGGCCAACTGCGCGGGTACCAAATGCAAGGCGTGTGCGCTGCGCACATCCATGGCGATGGCCATTTTGTCTTGCTGTGTTTGGTCTTCCAAGTGCACCAAAGGCAGCAGCAACTCGGGCGGAAGGTTGTCGATGCAGTAGTAGCCCGCATCTTCCAAGGCGTGAAGTGCAATGGATTTGCCAGAACCCGACATGCCCGTGATCAAAATGACTTCGCGGCTCATGTGCGGGCGGCCTTGGGTTTGGGGGCCGCCTTGGTCATGGCTTGCAGCATTTCTCGTGCATGGGCATGGGTGGTGTCGGACAAGCGCTCACCTCCCAACATACGTGCAATTTCAGCCACTCTTTGCTCACCTGTTGCGGGCATTACCTGACTGGCAACACCTTCTTTGTCAGCATGTTTGGAGACTACCCAATGGTGGTCAGCGCAAGCCGCCACTTGAGGCAAATGTGTGACCGCCAAGACTTGGCGGTCTTTGCCCAGTTGTTTCATGAGACGACCCACGGTTTCAGCAACTGCGCCGCCAACACCCGCGTCCACCTCGTCAAAAATAAGTGTTTGTGCCGTGCCCAACTGGCTGGTGGTCACTGCGATGGCCAAGGCGATGCGAGAGAGTTCACCGCCCGAGGCAACCTTGCCCACGGGTCTGGGTGTGCTGCCTGCATGTCCTGCCACCAAGAATTGCACTTCCTCCAAGCCATGGCTGGCTGGTTCGTCCAAAGCTTGCAGTTGTACTTGGAATTGACCGCCTTGCATGCCCAAATTTTGCATGGCTTGGGTGATGGAGGCCGCCAACTTGGGGGCGGCTTTTTGGCGTGCTTGCGAGCGTTTGCGAGCCTCGGCCATGAAAGCGTTTTTCGCTTTTTGTTCGGCTGCCTCTAGCGCAGCCAAATCGACCGCAGCGTCTAACTTCACAAGCTCTTGCTGCCAGCCGTGGTACAGCGCTGGCAACTCTTGGGGCGTACGTTTGTAGCGTCGTGACAAACCCACCCAAAGCCCCATGCGGGCATCAATGTCGGCCAAGCCTTGTGGATCGAGGTCGGCTCGTCGCAACCAAGCTTGCAGGCTGTGAGCGGCATCCTCGGCTTGCGCTAATGCAGAGCCCAGTTGGTCTGACAGCTGTTGGAACTCGGCTTCAATATTGGCTTGCTCTTGCAAAGCCTTGACTGCTTGAGCCAAGTGGCTGTGCGCGGCATCTTCCTCTTGCAGATGCGTGAGGGCAGTTTGTGCTGCGTCTAAAAGGGTTTGTGCGTGGGACAAGCGTGTGTGTTGCGCGTTTAACTCTTCCCATTCGTCAACGCCTGGTGCGAGTTTGTCGACCTCGCCAATTTGCCAACTCAATCGCTCACGCTCTTGTTGCAACTGGTCTTGCGCCGAACGGGCGTGTTCCAAAGTTTGCAGGCTTTGCCGCCAATCGTTCCAAAGGGTTTGCAAAGCTTGTGTGGGAATTTGGGCGTAGGCGTCGAGCAATTCACGTACCGCACTGGGGCGAGTCAGGCTTTGCCAAGCGTGTTGGCCATGAATATCCAGCAATTGATCGCCAATTTCACGCAATTGCGTGGCTGTGGCAGGACTGCCGTTGATCCATGCGCGGCTTTTGCCTTGTGCGTCGATGCTGCGTTTCAGTAATAAATCGTCGGCAGCATCAAAGCCGTTGTCTTGAAGCCAAGGCTGTAAGTGCAAAGGGGCGGAAAACTCAGCGCATAGCTCGCTGCGTGCCGCACCTTCACGCACCACGCTGGCGTCTGCTCTTGCGCCCAATACCAACTGAAGTGCGTCGATCAAAATAGATTTTCCGGCACCGGTTTCCCCGCTGAGCACGGTAAACCCAGCGCCGAACTCCAACTCGAGTTGACGCACGATAACGAAGTCACGCAGGCTGATGCGTTGCAAACTCATGAACCACCCTCATTCCAATGCAATTTATGGCGCAGTGTGTCAAAGTAATTCCAACCTTTGGGGTGTAGAAAGACCGCTTTGTGTGGTGATTTACGCACCACAACCTTGTCCCCCATCAGCATAGAGGACATGGATTGCATATCGAAATTGGCGCTGGCGTCGCGACCACCTACCAATTCGATCGAGACCTCTGCCTGGTCAGCCAATACCAAGGGGCGGTTGGAAAAAGTATGCGGGGCAATCGGCACCATCAGCAAGCCACCTAAAGAGGGTTGCAACAGCGGGCCGCCAGCCGACAAAGAGTACGCGGTGGAGCCTGTGGGGGTAGAGATGATCAGCCCATCGGCTCGTTGGTTGGCCACAAAATGCCCATCGACCGATACCCGCAACTCCACCATTCCCGAAGAAGCGCCACGGTTGATCACCACATCATTTAAAGCCAAGGCGTCAAAGACGCAATCTGCGCCACGCCAGACTTGGGCATGCAACATGCTGCGCTGGTCCTGCTCATAGTGGCCCTGCAGCATGGGCTGCAAAGTCGCTTCCATGTGTTCCAAGGAAATATCGGTGATAAAGCCTAGTCTGCCTTGGTTGATGCCGATCAAGGGAATGCCATGCGGCGCGAGTTGCCTGCCAAAACCCAGCATGGTGCCATCTCCTCCCACCACCAAAGCAAGGTCGCATTGCTTGGCAATGCCCGCGACATCCAATACCGGGCAACCCTGTGCGCCCAAGTGTGCTGCGGTGTCTTTCTCCACCACCACTTTGCATCCTTGCTTGTGCAAAAAAGCCACCAACGCGGCCAGAACGGGCTGTCCTGTTGAGGAAGAAGCACCATGGCTGGATGAGGCATGGGATTTGCCGATAAGGGCTATTTGGCCAAACGTGGGTTTCATAGGCCAAATTACATCATTAAAATGACCCGAAAGGATGACCATGCTGGACGATCGCGCCAAGTTGTTGCTCAAGACCCTGGTAGAGCGCTATATCGCTGACGGCCAGCCTGTGGGTTCGCGCACGCTGTCCCGCGCCAACGGCATCGAGTTGTCTCCAGCCACCGTGCGAAATGTCATGGCTGACCTGGAAGAAATGGGGCTGATTGTCAGCCCCCATACATCGGCGGGACGTATTCCCACAGCGCGGGGCTACCGATTGTTTGTTGACACCATGTTGACTTTTGATCGCCAACATTTACAAGCGCCGAGTTTGGTGGCGGAGCAGCCGCAAAAAGTCATCACCAGTGCAGCGCAGTTGTTGTCTAACTTATCAAACTTTGTTGGCGTGGTTATGGCCCCCAAGCGCAGTTCGGTGTTTCACCATATTGAGTTTTTACGGCTTTCCGATAAACGCGTTTTGGTCATCATCGTGACGCCCGAAGGCGATGTGCAAAACCGCGTCATCTTCACCGACACGGATATTTCGCAATCGCAGTTGATCGAAGCCTCCAATTACCTGAATGCCAACTTTGCTGGCATGGGCATTGATCAGGTGCGAGAGCGTTTGCAAGCCGAGGTCGATAGTTTGCGAAGCGAGATTGCCGCCTTGATGCAAGCTGCAGTGAATTTCAGCTCTGAAGCTTTGGTGCAAGGCGAAGACGAGGTGGTCATCAGCGGCGAGCGCAATTTGTTGTCGGTATCTGATTTTTCCAGTGACATGGGCCAACTGCGCCGCGCTTTCGAGTTGTTTGAGCAAAAAGCGCAACTCATGCGTTTGCTAGATATTTCTTCTCAAGCTGAGGG
>Ga0078894_10003433_pt1 | contig 12046 bp, 6 predicted proteins | sample LauGreSu1BDMLBSD_2_FD_67506 | JGI IMG/M metagenome (GOLD analysis project Ga0078894, IMG submission 67506) | Freshwater lake microbial communities from Lake Michigan, USA - Su13.BD.MLB.SD (version 4) (version 4) | ecosystem: Environmental > Aquatic > Freshwater > Lake | place: Lake Michigan, USA... | reverse complement strand
ATCATGATTTGAATACTATCGATTTTGATTATATTTCTATTGATAGCCGAACCTTGATTTCTGCCTCAAAAACACTATTTTTTGCTTTTGACGGGAGCAGAAAAAAAGGCGTTCTGTTTATTCCCGAACTAATAGAAAAAGGTGTTCGTTTTTTTGTTTTAGATAAAAAGTATAGGCCAGAAACCGAATCTTTAAGCGCCTCTTTTTTTTATGTAAATGACGTTTTGGATGCATTACAAAATTTAACAAAATTCAAAAGAGATCTTTTTAAATCCTCCGTAATTGGTATTACAGGAAGTAATGGTAAAACAATAGTAAAAGAATGGTTTTTTCAGTTGTTGAAAGATGATTTTCAAATAGTCAAAAGTCCAAAAAGCTATAATTCTCAAATTGGGGTACCCCTTTCGCTTTGGAACATTTCAAATGAATATAATCTTGCTTTAATTGAAGTTGGAATATCCAAAAAAGGGGAAATGGATCGTTTAGAAAAAATCGTTTCGCCCGATATTGGTATTTTAACATCATTTGGCAATGCCCACAATGAGGGTTTTAATAATAAATTGGAAAAATTAAGAGAAAAGCTATTGTTATTCAAAAACTCAAAAAAATTAATTTATTCAATTAACGATGAATTTCTTTATGAAAATGTACCTGTTTTAATGAGAGAAATGGGGTCTAAAACAGAGCTTATAAGTTGGGGCAACTCAAAAGAAGCAAAAATTCAGATTATTAAAAATATTTATGAACTTGTTGTGTGTTACAACAATGTAGAAACAAAAGTTGAAGTTCCTTTTTCAGACTCCGCATCTCTTGATAATATTTCAAGTTGTATCGCTTTATTTACTTGTGTTTCAAACGAATTGAGTGTTTTAAAAAACAGAATCAAGGCGCTTCAAAAAGTTGAAATGAGATTAGAAGAAATTGATGGATTTCAAAATAATAAAATCATTAACGACTCATATACTTCAGATATAGATTCTCTTCAAGTTGCTCTTCAATTTTTAAGCCAACAAGGTCAAAATAATCCAAAAATTTTGATCTTATCTGAAATCTATGAAAACGACTTTCTACAAAATACAATATATGAAAAAATTGCGCGTCTATTAGAAGCAACAGAATTAGAGGAGGTTGTATTTGTGGGTGAACAATATTTTGAAAACAAGTCTTTCTTTGAAAATATTAATTCTAAACTAAAATACTTTACAGACACTCATAGCTTTATTGTTAACTATCCACACTTGCTGCTAAAAAACAGCATTATTATGCTTAAGGGGGCTAGAAAGTATGAGTTTGAAAAAATATTACATTTCTATCAAGAACAAACACATGAAACTTCCTTAGAAATCAACCTTAGTGCAATCAAAAAAAATCTCAATGTTTTTGCGAATCATATAAATCCATCTACAAAAATAATGATAATGCTTAAAGCTTTTGGCTATGGCATGGGAAGTAAAGAACTCGCAAAAGTTCTTGAATATCAAAAAGCGGATTATTTTGCAGTGGCATATATTGACGAGGGAATTGAGCTTAGAAAACAAGGCATAATAACACCTATCATGGTTATGAACTGTGAGTGGAGTGCCGCTAACAAGCTTGTAGAATATGACCTAGAGCCTGAAATATATAGCCTAGAGTCTTTAGAAAAATTCTTACATTATAGCTCTTTCTTTTCGTTGTCCAATCAAAAAAAACTATCGATACATTTAAAAATTGACACAGGCATGAATCGGCTCGGTTTTAAAGAATTAGACATAGATGACTTACTAATTACTTTAAATAAAAACAAACACCTTCATGTTAAATCGGTAATGAGTCATCTTTCGGCAAGCGATGATAAAAAATTAGACTATTTTACCCACAATCAAATAGCTCTCTTTAACACAATTTGTGATAAAATAGAAGCCAAGATTAAATATAGTTTTATCAAACATATTTTGAATACCGAGGGAATTGTTCGTTTTCCTGAATACCAATACGATATGGTGCGACTAGGAATTGGGCTTTTTGGAATTGACGCTTCAGGTTGTCTTGAAAATCAGTTACAATTTCCTGTTTGTCTAAAAACTAAAGTAGCTCAAGTAAAAAAGGTTTCTAAAGACGAGTTTGTAGGTTATTCGCTCAAGGGAAAAATAGAGGCGGACGCTGAAATTGCTATTATAAACATAGGATACGCAGATGGTTTTTTTAGAAAATTTGGAAACGGCAATGCTTTTGTAAAAATAAATAACATTGTATACCCTACTATTGGCAACATTTGCATGGATATGAGCATGGTTCATTTAGACAAAAACCACAACGTTAAATCTGGTGATTTTGTATCCATAATTTATGATTTAAAGTCTATTCTGTCACTTTCGAAAGCAGCCGAAACCATTCCTTATGAAATCTTAACCAGCATAAGCTCACGAGTTAAAAGAAAATATTTTGAAGAATAATATTTTAAAAACAAAAAAACAATTATTTTAGTGCTCAAATTTGAACAAATAAGCAACATGATAACGATTGAAACGATTGATTTAAATAAAAAAAATGACAAAAAACGCTTTGTAGATTTTGATTATGAAATTTATAAAGATTCTCCACATTGGGTGGCCCCTCTGCGAATGGACATAAATGAAAGGTTAAATCCAAAAAAACACCCCTTTTACCTTAATGGAAAAATTCAGTGTTTTGTGGCGTTGCGAAATGGGAAAATTGTTGGAAGAATAGCAGCTATTGACAATAACAACTATAATGAATTTCATAGTAGCAATGTTGGGTTTTTTGGGTTTTTTGAATGCATTAATGATCAAGAAATTGCCAACGTACTTTTTGATAAAGTTACCGAATGGCACCAATCGCAACAAAACAACATTCTTCAAGGCCCGGTTAATCCATCTACAAATTATGAGTCGGGATTATTGATTGATGGATTTGATGACGACCCCAAAATTATGATGTCATACAATCCGCCTTATTATCAAAAATTGATGGAGAATTATGGGCTTCATGTATCTATGAAAATGTATGCTTATAAAGTAGAAGATCACAACGTTTTGGCTAATGAAAAATTATTACGGGTAAAAGACATCGCCCTTCAAAGAAGCAATACAAGCCTTAGACTTGTAAACAAGAAAAAGCTTAACTTAGAGATAGAACATATTAAAAAAATCTATAATAAAGCATGGGAAAACAACTGGGGATTTGTACCCATGAGTGATGCAGAGCTTAACCTAATGGCAAATGAACTAAAACTTATTTTAGACACACAATTTGCTCCTATGATAGAAAATGAAAAAGGCGAGGTCGTGGCTTTTGCACTTGCTCTTAGAGACATAAATGTTATAACTAAAGATTTTAAGGGCTCTCTATTTCCTTTCAATTTCTTAAAATTACTGTTTGGGCAAAAGAAAATAAAATGGATTCGTGTATTACTATTGGGGATTTTGCCAGAATACAGGGGTAAAGGCCTGGACGCAGTAATGTATTACGAAATGATAAAAAACGGATTAAAGGTAGGAATAGATAGGGCTGAGGCGAGCTGGATTTTGGAAAGCAATCCCGAAATGCAAAAAGGCATGAAAGTAGTAAATGGTGAAATATATAAAACATATGCTATTTTTGAAAAACAAATCCTATAGATATGCGTGTTTTTTTCTATTATTTACTTTTTTCTTATGGGTGTGTTTTTGGTCAATCTAAAGACAGCTCATTAAATATAAAAACGAACACCTATAATACTAAAGAGCTTAAAACGCGAAGCAAGCTAATCATAGATTCTTCCTTAAAAACATCCAAATCGAAAACTCCTGTTTTTGAGGGAATAATTACATATCAAAAAAGGCTTTTGAATCCTAATCCCATATTAATATCTGATGAAGAGTTTTATCAAGATGTTGAAAATGGCGGCTTGTCTATGGTTTTAGTTTATATAAAAGGAAACAAATACAAAATAGTAACCAAAGAGTATGTTTCCGTTTTTGATCCTATTGGATATAGGGTATGTACAAAAGATCTAATAAAAGAAAGGGACACATTTTATTGTTTACCCGTAAATCTTCCTGAAGATAATACACAAAAAATTGAGGTTAGTAGTCAAAAGGATACTATTTTGGGCAAAAACTGTTTTTCTTTTCTTGTAAAGAGTCCTTTTTCAACTAAAACTATCTTCTACAACCCCGAAACCTTAAAAGCATTTATTGGTTTTTGGTCTAATCATGCTAAAGACGACTGGGGTGCAATTATTAAAACGGCGGGCACATTCCCTTTAAAAATAATAACCAAGTCTTCATTTGGAAACGAAGAGTGGGAAGCTGTAAAAATTGATGTTAAAACGTTGTCGACTGGGGATTTTGAGTTTTAATACTTGTGTTTTTTAAGTGAAATATGTTTATAAATACAGAAATTAATAATAAAATGCCCCCCAGCCCTATAACTCCATATGATTTAAAAATTGATTTGAGCTCATTTCCTACAAAAATATCCGATGTAAACGTCATAAAGAGCGTGCTTAGCATAAAAAATCCAAAAGCAATTTTAGAGTACCTTTTTTCTTCCCAGACCCAATAATACCAAAGTGCATATAACGCAATAGCACTGAAAAAAGAATAATGCTGCTGGTGAGGTAATAACATTGTAGCAGAAAAAACGGTTAGCGAAAATAAAACTTCATTTTTATATGTAAGGATGTTTGATTTTATATAAATAAGATATACCGACACCAACCAAAAAAACATAAATAGCAAAATTAAAAGAAACGTTTGTGTGTGGTTTAACACATTTCCAAAATAATCATTATAGTTTGAAACCAACGAGGGGATACTTTGTGTGGCTCTATCAAACAACTGATATGTAAAGCCCTCCTGAAAAGGATTAATTGTTTTCCAACAGTCCATAAACTGTATGTTGAGATAAGATGTTGGGAAAAACAAATAAGGAAGGACTGTATAAGTCATGGTAAAAAATAGGGTCCAAAGTATAGCGCTGTACTTTCTTCTAATTAAAAAGTAAAAACACATAAGAACGGGCAATATTTTTATGGATACGCCTAATGCAATTAATGCGCTAGAGGTCTTAATTTTTTCTTTATATTCTATTTGATAATATGCTTCCGCCATTAAATATACCCAAAAAATAGTTACCTGCGCCATATCATAATTATGTAATACAAACCTCAAGGAAAGCAAAAATATAATTAGAGCAGCCTTATGTTTACTTTCAAAATTAAAAATACGAGAAAGAATACTCAAAATTCTATTAATAAAAATAATATTAAGAATCATCCACAAAAAAACAATGTTTTTTATGGAGAAAACATAAAGAAATGGAATTAATATCATAGCAAAAAAAGGAGTATAAGCATAAGGCATAGCAAATCCTTTTCCGGTATTAAAATAAACAAAATAAAGATTGGAATTTTGCTTCATGGCTTCTGCCGCTCCTAAAAATATTCTAAAATCTTCAGAACCCGCATTAAAAAGGCCTTCTTTAATTGCATATAATATTAAAAAAGTGCTTATAACAATTGTACTCCAATGTTTTTTTATCCAATTAACAAAATGGTTCATTTTTTATTTTTTTTCTTCCTTAATACAATTTCAGTAAACATATAAAAGAGGTTCGTTTTATACTTTGTCAATTTTATTCTGAATTAACTTACAATTATGATCTTCTTCCTCATTATAAAATTTAGTCGGAAGGCTATTATTCTAACTCATTTTGACGACTCTTTTGAATAAAAACTATTTTACTAAAAGGCTTTTGGTCACACCATTATATGGACGCAATAATTACATGTTTCTTCTGTATTGTCCTCCCACTTCATAGAGTGCTGCTGTTATTTGACCTAGCGAACAGTATTTTCCTGCTTCCATTAGTCCGTAAAATAGGTTTTCATTTTTAAGTGATGCCATCTTTAGATTTTGGAGCGCTTGGCTTTGTTGTTCACCAAAATTATAATGAAGTCCAAATAGAGTTTGTATTTGATTTTCTTTTTCTTGTGTTGTGGCTCGGATTACTTCACTTGGAATAATTGTAGGGGAGCCCTTGCTGTTTAAAAAAGTGTTGACACCTATAATAGGATACTCTCCTGTATGTTTAAGCATTTCATAATGCATGCTTTCTTCTTGAATTTTACCTCGCTGATACATGGTTTCCATAGCCCCAAGAACCCCTCCACGTTCTGTTATTTTGTCGAATTCTATCATAATGGCTTCTTCTACAAGATCTGTCAACTCTTCAATAATGAAAGCGCCTTGAATGGGGTTTTGGTTTTTCGCTAATCCCAGCTCATGATTAATAATCATTTGAATAGCCATAGCTCTTCGAACCGATTCTTCTGTGGGTGTTGTAATGGCTTCATCATAAGCATTTGTGTGAAGCGAATTACAATTATCATAAATAGCGTAAAGCGCTTGAAGCGTAGTTCGAATATCATTAAAATCTATTTCCTGTGCATGAAGACTTCGTCCACTTGTTTGTATGTGATATTTCAGCATTTGACTTCGCTCATTAGCTCCATACATAATTTTGAGTGCTTTTGCCCATATTTTTCTTGCTACACGACCTATTACAGAATATTCTGGATCTACGCCATTAGAAAAGAAAAAGGAGAAATTGGGGGCAAAGTCATCAATATTCATACCCCTAGACTTATAATATTCTAAAAACGTAAATCCATTAGAAAGGGTAAATGCAAGCTGACTGATAGGGTTGGCTCCCGCTTCGGCGATATGATATCCCGAAATAGATACGGAATAAAAATTTCTAATCTTATTATGAATAAAATATTCTTGTACGTCTCCCATAAGTTTTAGGGCAAAATCCGTTGAAAAAATACAAGTATTTTGAGCCTGATCCTCTTTAAGAATATCGGCCTGAACAGTACCGCGCACCTTGCTAATTGCTTCTGCTTTGATCGTTTCATATACTTCTTTTGACAACACTTGATCACCCGTTACACCAAGGAGCATGAGTCCAAGACCATTGTTTCCCTCAGGTAATCCACTATCGTTGTATGGCACATAGATTGGGCGGCTTTTCCCTTTATAAATTGCCGCTATTCTCGTTTCCACCTCGGACTCTAGTCCTTTAGCTTTGATATATTTCTCACACTGCTGATCTATAGCGGTGTTCATAAAAAAAGCAACCAACATGGGTGCTGGTCCGTTTATTGTCATACTAACAGATACATTGGGTTCGCACAAATCAAATCCACTATATAACTTTTTCATATCGTCTAAACAACAAATAGATACGCCGGAATTACCTATTTTTCCATAAATATCAGGTCTTTTTCCTGGATCTTCACCATAAAGCGTTACACTATCAAAAGCCGTAGACAACCTTTTGGCTGGCATGCCTAACGAGACATAATGAAAGCGCTTATTGGTTCTTTCTGGACTTCCTTCTCCAGCAAACATTCGAGTTGGGTCTTCGTTTTCTCTTTTAAAAGGATAGACTCCCGCCGTAAAAGGAAATTCTCCGGGTACATTTTCTTGAAGATTCCATTTAAGTATGTCTCCCCACGCCTCATATTTTGGTAATGCAATTTTTGGTATATTTAGATTTGATAAGCTTTTGCTATGAGTGGCAATCTTTATTTCTTTGTCTCGAACTTTAAATACATAAAACTCGTCTGCGTATTTTCTAATTTTATCTTTCCAGTTTTCTATAATTCTACGATTATCTGGAATCAGGCTTTCTTCTAGATTCTTATATAATTTTTCTATCGCGTCGGCGGCAACTTTATCTCCCATCTGATCAGCTTCATTTTTTGCTAACATAAGCCCGTATAATCTTTGTGCAATTTGACTCTGATTATTAGCTTCTTGATTATATTTTCGTATAGTGTCTGATATTTCACTCAAATATCGGTTTCTGTGTGGCGGAATGATATAAATTTTCTCACTTTGTTCTAATATTTCCAAGTTTTTTATTGGAAATAACTCTATTGACGCATTTGACATATCTTTTGTATATTTTGCTGATTTTATTAATATATAAGCCTTGTGTTTGTTAGACGTTTTGGTACTTCTCTTTATATCTTTTTGAAATTGTTCTCATTAAATTTATAAATAATAAGTTCGTGCCCGGATCGTTGAACTGTGAAGCAATTGTGCCATATACAGGCATCGTTTCAGGGTCTACATCCCACAAATTATGATTTCTTTGAAATGTTTTCTTAACATCTCGGATCGCGTCTTGAGCGCCACGTTTATCAAACTTATTTATAGCAACTATGTCTGCAAAATCAAGCATATCGATTTTTTCTAACTGAGAGGCAGCTCCAAATTCTGGCGTCATTATATACATTGCTACATCACTATGATCCACAATTTCAGTATCGCTTTGCCCAATACCAGATGTTTCAAGAATTATCAAATCAAAACTAGCCATTTTTAAAATTTCTACTGCTTCATTGACATACTTTGACAAAGCAAGATTGCTTTGTCTTGTCGCAAGGCTTCTCATAAAAACCCTTGGGTCATTAATAGAATTCATTCGAATACGATCACCGAGCAAAGCACCACCCGTTTTTCGTTTAGATGGGTCTACAGATAAAATAGCAATCCGCTTATCTTTATATTCAAATAAAAAACGACGCACAATTTCGTCAATCATAGAAGACTTGCCCGCTCCCCCTGTTCCTGTAATTCCTAGAACAGGTGTAGGTGTTTTCTTTTTTTCAGGAAAAAATTTTCTCAAATCATTGTCTAAATAATCTGGAAAATTTTCTGCCGTAGATATTAATTTGGCAAGAAGTTTAGAATCACACAACTCAAATGCTTTATGAAAATCGTTTTTATCTTTATATGCCTTATAGCTCTCTGTGGTTCCTGTTGGAAAATCACATTTAGAAACCAAATCATTAATCATACCGTCCAAGCCCATGGCTCTTCCATCATCAGGCGAATAAATACGACAAATACCGTAAGAATGCAATTCCTCTATTTCGGCAGGCAAAATTGTTCCACCGCCTCCTCCAAAAATTTTGATATGACCACTTCCATTTTCATTGAGTAAATCGAACATATATTTGAAAAACTCAATGTGACCTCCCTGATAGCTTGTAATAGCTATCGCATTGGCATCTTCTTGTATGGCGGTATTGACGATTTCAGCAACTGAACGATTATGTCCCAAATGAACCACTTCTACACCTCTTTGCTGAATGATTCGACGCATTATATTAATAGCAGCATCATGGCCATCAAAAAGAGATGCAGCTGTAACAATTTTAATTTTATTTTTAGGAACATAATTAAAATGTTCAATGGCTTTGTGTAGAGATTGCATGACGCTCATTTTATTTTTGGTGCAAATTTAAAGAAAAATAGATAAACGAGAAAGACGAGTTTTTATAAAACAAAAACAATCGTTAAAATTAATATAAATTGTTGGTTTTAAACGATTTATAATATTATCGGCCAACATATACCATTAAAATTGCAATATCGCTTGGGTTGATGCCACTTATTCTTTTTGCCTGTCCTAATGTCTTTGGTTTTATTTTTTTTAGCTTTTCTTTTGCTTCGGTTGATAAGCTTGAAATTTTTGTATAATCAAATTTGTCTGGTATCATTAAGTCTTCTAAATTCTTAGATTTCTTTGCTACATCATTTTCTTTATCAATATAACCTTTATACTTGTGCTCAATTTCGGCACTGATAAGAGCAGACAAAGTAAATTCTTCAAAAAATGCTCTTAATTTATCAATTTTAATAATTTTTTCTATTGAAATTTCTGGACGCGTAAGAATGTTTCCAAGAGGCATTTGTTGTTTTAAACTTGTTGTTCCCAATTCATCAAACAAATCATTTACATCGCTGGGGGTAACTTTAATGGTTTTAAAAAGTTCTAATATTCTATGTACTTCTTCTTTTCTAGATTTCATTCGAAGAATTCTATCTTCTTTTGCTAATCCTATTTTTTCTCCTATTGGTGTAAGTCTAAAATCACAATTGTCGCCCCTCAATAAAATTCGATATTCCGCTCGACTTGTAAACATTCTGTAAGGCTCATCGGTTCCTTTGTTTACCAAATCATCAATTAGGACACCAATATAGCTTTCGTCTCTTTTTAATACCAAAAGCTCCTGGTTATCTATTATTCGGCTGGCATTTATCCCTGCCACCAAACCTTGTCCAGCTGCTTCTTCATAACCAGTTGTTCCATTGATTTGTCCCGCAAAAAATAAATTTTCTATTAACTTTGTTTGTAAATAAATATCTAGCTGTGTTGGGGGGAAATAATCATATTCAATAGCATAGCCTGGGCGATACATTTTTACCTTTTCAAAACCCGGAATCTGTTTTAATGCTTTAAGCTGAACATCATAAGGCAATGATGTTGAAAAACCGTTAACATAAATCTCATTAGTATTCCATCCTTCGGGCTCTACAAATATTTGATGTCTATCTTTATCTGCAAAACGATTAATTTTGTCTTCTATACTAGGACAATATCTAGGGCCTACCCCTTCTATGTCTCCATTAAACATTGGGCTTCTATCAAAACCTTCTTTTAAAGAATCGTGTACAAGGTGATTTGTATATGTAATCCAACAGCATCTTTGTTCTTTTGGTTTTTCAATATTCATAAAAGAGAATCCTTCTATTATGGGATCTCCTTCTTGTTTTTCCATTTTTGAATAATCAAGACTTCGTCCATCCACACGCGGTGGAGTACCTGTTTTCATTCTTCCGCTTTCAAAACCGAGAGAAATTAATTGTTCTGTAATACCTGTTGCTTTGGCTTCGGCTGCTCGGCCACCACCAAATTTTTTATCACCAATATGAATTAAACCATTTAGAAACGTTCCATTAGTAAGAACTACCGCTTTAGATTCTATCTCTATTCCAAGCTGTGTTTTTACTCCAGTTACTTTATTGTTATCTATTAATAATTCAGATACCATTTCTTGATATATATCTAAATTGTCAATTTTTTCTAAGTGCTCTCTCCACAACGAAGCAAACATCATTCTGTCATTTTGTGTTCTAGGGCTCCACATAGCAGGACCCTTGCTTCTATTAAGCATCCTAAACTGAATCATTGACATATCAGATATAATTCCAGACAAACCACCAAGTGCATCTATTTCTTTTACTATTTGTCCTTTTGCTACACCCCCCATTGCTGGATTACAACTCATCTGACCAATTACTTGCATATTCATAGTAACAAGAAGGGTTTTCTTACCAATATTTGCTGCTGCTGCTGCTGCTTCACAACCAGCGTGGCCAGCACCTACTACTATTACATCATATTTTTGAAACATAGGTATACCTTATTTAATATTTAATGGTTTAACTAAATCATTATTTAACTGAATACTTTCGTTTTCGTCTATAAAATTTATAAAATAATAAACAGAATTATCTAATACCTCAGATTCTTCAAATGAGTTATATAAATAATCTGTAAACATGGATTGGATGATATCTGGGTTATAATTTTGTTTTTCTGAAAACGGTTGTGTTTCATATATAAATAATTTATTATCTTTGAAACGAACTCTCAAATAATCATCTTTTAAAGCATTAAGTAAAAGATAATTTTCATTGTACAATATTTTAATATCATTTATTTTATCAAACTGATAAATGGCATAAGATTTATTTATTATAAAATCACTAATTTGTTGATTAAAATTTACTTTATAATGTGCATTGGACAATTTAAATGATGTGTTTTCTTTGTTTATATAAAACTCAAAATAATTTTTATTTATCTTAGGATTGTAGTGCCATAAATTATTAAAATTAAATATAGGAAAAAATGAGCGAAACGATGGTAATTTACATGAAATCCTTATTTCATTTTTTCTTTTTTGTTCTTTATTATATCCCATATATGCAATAAAAGGATTTAATAAACCAGGTTTAAAATGAAAACTAACCTTATCTCCCTCTATTATATATTTTCCATAAACAAATGTCTTTTTCAAAGAGGTGTTTGATACAAAATAAAAATTATTATCCTCTAAAAAAACAAACTTATAATTGCTTGTTGCAACATCGAGATTATATATTCCTGATATTTTATATTGATTATTAAATGATTC
>Ga0078894_10003432_pt1 | contig 12047 bp, 9 predicted proteins | sample LauGreSu1BDMLBSD_2_FD_67506 | JGI IMG/M metagenome (GOLD analysis project Ga0078894, IMG submission 67506) | Freshwater lake microbial communities from Lake Michigan, USA - Su13.BD.MLB.SD (version 4) (version 4) | ecosystem: Environmental > Aquatic > Freshwater > Lake | place: Lake Michigan, USA... | reverse complement strand
GGCCCCATGATGAAATGCAGGCTCGCTGCAAACAGCGCCGCAATCAGCAGATCAATACCAAGCACCAGCAAGTAGGGGAAATAGGTATTCAGCAGCGGCAGCGCCAGTAGTACCAACAACACTAACCAGCCAATAGTTTTCAGCAGACCGCTCGCTGGCAGCAGTGGCGCTTCAATCGCAGCAGTGCCTCGCGCAGCGGCCTGCAATTTGCCAAGCAAACCCCAAGGCCGTGCGACCAGCACCACTGCCATGATGAGAAACTCCACGACCAGCGTCAGTTTGGAGAATGAAACATCCAACCCAAACAGATGCACTGTACCAAGCGCGGCGCAAATCGCCTTGGTCTGCGCAATCAATAGTGCAGCTACATAAGCACCGGGCAAGCTGCCCATGCCACCCACCACCACTACGACAAAGGCATCGCCAATCGTCTGCAAATCAAGATGCAGACTGGCGGGCTCGTTCGGCATCTGTATGGCACCGCCTAAACCGGCGAGGAAAGCACCGAGCGCAAATACGCTAGTGAACAGCCAGGCTTGATTCACACCGAGTGCGCTCACCATGTCGCGGTCCTGGGTTGCGGCACGCACCAAGGTACCCCAGCGCGTACGGGTCAAGAGCAGCCAGAGTAGCAGCAACACCAAGGGCCCGATCACCATTAAAAGCAAGTTGTACTTGGGGAAGGATTGACCAAGGAGCTCTACCGCCCCCGTGAAACCCGGCGCGCGCGGCCCGAGTAATTCTTCAGCGCCCCACACATAGAGCGCAAGGTCTTTGATCACTAGCACCAATGCAAAGGTTGCCAATAACTGAAACAACTCGGGAACATGATAAATCCGCCGCAACAGTACGATTTCAATCAATGCGCCAAGCAGCGCAGTACCGAGCGCGGCGATGATGATGCTGCCCCAAAACCCGAAAGCACTTGATGCACCCAGCCAGCTACTGACCGATATCGCCATATACAAACCAAGCATGGTGAGCGACCCATGGGCGAAATTGACGATACGGGTCACACCAAAAATCAAGGATAAACCAGCTGCCACCAGAAACAGCGATGACGCCCCCGCCAGGCCATTCAACAGCTGCAGTAACAGGCTGGAGAGCGTCATGAGCGTTTGAGTTTAGCTTTGAGGAATCGGTCAGTGGAGCTTAAGGTGCCTTGCGCAGTTGCTTGATATCTGAATCTGCGGGCTGAAACTTGGCACCATCGAGGTACTGGTAATTCACCATCACACCTTTGCCCTCTTTGACTGCGATGCGACCCACATAAGCGCCCATAGTCGACTGGTTGTCTTGTGCACGATAGCGAATCGGACCCAGCGGCGTATCAACATTCAGACCATGGAACACCTCAATCAGCTTCTCGGTGTTCGTACTATTGGCCTTGCGTATACCGGATGCGATCGACATGATGGCCGAGTAGCCCACGATAGAGCCCAGGCGTGGATAGTCATTAAATTTCTTCTGGTACGCATCAAGGAAGCGCTTATGCTCGGCCGTAGTGATGCCATTCCATGGATACCCGGTCACAATCCAGCCCGCGGGGGCTTCATCTTTAAGCGGATCGAGATACTCCGGCTCACCCGACAGCAAGCTAACGACTTCACGCCCTTTGAACAGCCCACGCGTTGTACCTTCTCGTACGAGCTTGGCCAGATCAGGCCCGAACAACACATTGAAGATGGCATCCGGCTTGGCATCCGCCAAGGCTTGCGTGACCGCCGCTGCATCAACTTTACCCAATGGCGGTGCTTGTTCAGCGACAAACTCGACATCCGGCTGCGCCGCTTTCAATAACTGCTTGAAGGTGTTTACGGCAGACTGACCATACTCATAGTTTGGATACACCAAAGCCCAACGCTTCTTCTTCAGCTTTGCTGCCTCCGGCACCAACATAGCTACTTGCATATAGGTCGAGGGACGCAAGCGGAAGGTGTAGCGATTACCACTCTCCCACACGATTTTGTCAGTCAAGGGCTCCGCAGCGAGGAAAAAGATTTTTTTCTGCTGCGCGAAATCCGTGACCGCCAAACCAACATGCGACAAGAAAGTGCCCGTCAGCACATCCACTTTCTCGCGTGACAGCAACTCTTCTGCAGCGCGTACTGCATCACCGGGATTCGCATTGTCATCACGCGAAATAATCTCGACCTTCTTGCCGAGCAGCCCACCACTGGCGTTGATTTCTTCCAATGCCAGGTCCATACCCTTTTTATAGGGCCCAAGGAAATTCGCATGCGCCTTGTAGCTATTCACCTCGCCAATTTTTATCGTTTGAGCGTGCAGCTGCATACCGGTACCCATCAGCAGCACCATCAGCAATGGATTGATTAGCTTATTGAAAATGCTCACCGTGTTCTCCCCTATGGAATATCAGCGCAAGCCGTCCTGGCCCTTGATCTCATTTTTTTGCAAACCACCGATACGCGGTAACGGTCGACCGGAATCAGTCACTGCGACTGCAACCACGATTTCATTTGCGCGCGGCGCGTCAGAGACACGCGCCTCGATCGCGTCGAAATGGCTGCGTACAAATGCCGCATCTTTATGACCAAGTGGCACGTCAATTGCAGTACCCAGCCCACCCATTTTTTTCGCTGAAGGCACCAGTGCCGCACCTTTTTCAACTGCCTCACGCAATGGCGCGCCTAGCTTGGGGTGAAGGATAGCTGCAGCATGCTCCAGCTCACCGCCCTCACCGACAATCGCTGCCTTGCCGTAGCTCTCTGCTTCACTTGGCGCTATGCCTAAAGCGGCGACACATTTCTCACCCAGTAGCTTGCCAAGTTCAGCACCGATATCGCTCAGTTCATCCAGATTTTCTGCGTAGCGCCCTGCGAAAGGATTCGCAATCACGGCGATTGCTACGGCGCGCCTTGTCGGTGGTTGAATCTGCTGTCCCATTTCGAGACGCGTCTCATCGACTTGCACAATCAGTTTTCGAATGTCAGTTTTCATGGGCTTGCCTGTCTATGCTTGAATTTTTTAAACGTACTAGCGCTGACCATCGAATTGGCTGATAGCCTCAGGCGTCAATCCGCCTACGCGCGCGTGTACCCGCGCACCCGTCGACATCACCAAAATAAACACCAACTCGTCGGCAGCAGGCGCACCGGGCACGGAGACCTCCATGGCATCAAAATGGCTGCGTACATAGCTCGCAGTGATATGGGTGAGCGGCACGTCCAACTTGGTACCGGGCGGGCCCACTTTTTTTGTCGACGGTACGATCGCTAATGGACGGCTACGCTGGGTAGTATCCGCTGTGGTCTTTGTCTGCCCTTGGGTATAACCTGCACGGTCCCCATGCCAACCTAGTAGTTCGCGCATGGCATAGCCACCGGGTACATGCCATAACGCACCATGCTCAAGCTCACCGGCGCTGCCAACAATTGAGCCCTTACCGTAGCTATTGATTTCTTCAGGCTGAATATTCATGGCGCGCAAGAGGGTGCTTGCCATTTCCAGACCCACCGGATTCAGCGCTTCCATCATCGGCAAAATATCTGCGTGATACTGGCCCGCATAAGGATTGGTGAGTACCGCCGCGACCGCACCTCGAATTTGCGGCGTAGCAGGTGCAGGGCCGAACTCATGCAGGATGGTTTCTACATGGGTGAATACTCGGCGTATTTGGATCAGGCTCATCTCGAATTCTTTTTGCCGTTGTGTTTTATACGAACCATCATGCCGCGCGTCTTGCTTGCAGCACCAAGCGATCTAGCGTCCTTCCAACTAAGCGGGATTGTCCTTGCAGCGTCAATGCCGCTGCGAAGATAAGACCCTCACCAAGCAAATGCTGTGCATACTTTGCGCCTTCATCTAGTGCCTGCTGGATCAATACAGCGGGTAATGGCCCAACATGTGTTGTTACTAACAAATCACCGAGATCGGTATCGTCTTTCAGGGTACTCGCCGGCGCACGCCGAATTACCTCATGCTGCGCATTCACCGCGTTCGCGATCATGGTGGCAGCGGCGTCGGCCATGGCTGCAGATTGCGCCAAGACGGTCACGCTATCGGCAATTCCCAAACTCATACTCCGGCCGCGCCAGCCCGAGGTGGCAACACCGCGCACCGGCATCGCTGCATCGACCTCAAAGCGGCCTTGGGGCTCAGCAACCAAGCTGGCGATATCGGTCACCAGACCTATCGTGAAACGCTCTCCGGGTTGCAGATGCAGCGCGATATCGCCACCATTATTAATGCTGGCACGTCTGATCTCAGGCTCGGCCGCAAAGAAACCGATCAACTCATCAGCCACTGCACCCGCCACTGCCGCCATCGGCGTGATGAACTGCAAACGATGGGGCCAACACGCACGCACCATACGGCGCGCCACGGGCGATGACATCCATGTCACCTGCTTGATCGGCTGACGCAATAGACTCAACTCAGCCGCCAGCTCCGGCAAAATCTCGGCAAAGCGCTGCCAACACGCTGTCAATGCTCTATCAGTCGCATCCAACTCGCCATCGACGCTAATCACTAAGTCGATAGGTCCATGGTGAAAATGCCATCGACCATCTTCGAGTAGTTTGCGGATGGGCTGCATAAGGTCTTCCTCAACCCAACATCGGTTTTTGAATCAGCGGCCAGGCACCGGCCTCAGCGGGCCAATGCACAGAACGCGCTCGCTCGGCATCAACCACCTCGTCCATCTGGCGTACGCAATCCAGATGGCCACCTAATCGCGCGTAGTCATCCAAGCGCATGGTGAACTCGATGGGGGCCACAATCGCCGGCGTGGGTACCGAGCCAAATGATTGATCAGGCATACGCATGACATCCACCATGACCGTGATGCCGCCACCGGCCCACACATAGGCTGGCGCGCCTCCGCAACTAACATGGGTAATCGCCTGCTTGATTGAATTGGTCAGCCATACCGGGTTGTCGGTGACACCCGCGCGCAGCGAGCCACCTGCACCTGCCAAGAACAGCACACTAGCGAGCGATGGCTCACAGTTCTCGACAATACGATCGACCACTTTTTGCACCGCACTCGGTATCGCTGCTGGCACCGGTTGTAATTGCTCATCCAGCACGAACCAGGCCGAGTGCTCCCCGGTGGTCGAGGTCATCAATAATCGTAAACCCGGCCGCGCATGTTCAGGGTCGAAGCCTTCGATTATTTCGAGGGGGTCGGCGATATCGGTACCGCCCCACCCCTGCCCGGGATTCGCTACCTGGAAATAACGACCCGGCGTGGATTTGCGGCCTTTCATTTTTATACCGGATAGCGGCATATCTAGACAACGACCGGCCTGATGCTCGCTTAGCACTCCGGTGATGTGATCATCCACCACCACCACTTCATCCACATGCCCAAACCACTGCTTGGCAAAAATACCAATCGTGGCCGAGCCGCAGCCGACTCGCATGCGCTTTTCTTCAACGCCGTCCACAATCGGCGCGCGTCCTGCTTGCACGATTAACTTTGCACCACCTTCAATTTCTAGCTCGACTGGGTGCTTGTTCCCAAGCGCCATCATCATCTCGCAGGTTACCCGGCCTTCTTTCTTCGAGCCGCCGGTGAGGTGATGCACACCACCAAGTGAGAGCATCTGTGAACCATATTCAGCGGTAGTGACATGGCCAACTTCTTCACCACGATGGCGAATGCTTGCGCGCTCAGGACCTAAGTAACGATCCGTATCAATCTTCACCTTGAAGCTGCAGTAGCTGAAGATACCCTCTGTCACCACGGTCACCATATCAATGCCGCGGATCTTGGACGACACCATAAATGGCGCTGGCTTGTAATCGGGATAGGTGGTGCCGGCACCTACACCGGTGACGAACAAATTGTGTGCTTGCTCATCCTGAGCGGCTTCATGGTCAGCATCAGCGCGCTGCAAAAGGACGAGCGGATCGACACGAGTCAGCATACCTTGCACATTAGCGTAGCGATCACACGCACCACTGCGGCCCTCGGTAATCTGACACAGCACCGGGCAGGCATTACATTCAATTTTGTTAGACGCCATGTTCTCGCTGCGCGGGCGCGACTTATCCAGTACGCGCAGCTCGGTTTGTGCCGATGCAAGCTCGTCGGCATTATCGGCGCTGTGATCGACTCGGTTATGCGCCGTCATGATGCGATGCAGTCACAGCGTGCTGCATAATCGCAGCACGTACACGGTCAGGGGTTGCAGGTATGGTTCGTACGCGCACGCCAGTTGCATGATGTAGCGCATTCAGAATCGCCGGTGCCGTGGCAATCAGTGCAGGCTCGCCGACGCCTTTAGCGCCATACGGCCCGAGCGGCTCGGGGTCTTCGATCAGATGTACGGTGATAGGTGGTATGTCACCCGCTGTAGGAATAAGATAGTCATGCAAGTTATCGGTACGACCGCTGATGTATTCCTCCATCAGCGCCATACCCAAACCTTGCGCAACACCACCGTGTATCTGCCCTTCAACTTGTGTCGGGTTGATCGCACGACCCACATCATGTGCGGCATGGATATGAAGCACACGAATCGTGCCGAGTTGCGTATCTACTTCAATCTCGGCAAACTGTGCGGCGAAGCCATAGGTGGCATAGGGTACACCCTGACCATCTGCATCAAGCGGTACCGTGGGCGGGTTAAAGTAACCGCGACCAACAGCGACATCACCTCTTGGGTCGGCTGGCAGCGTTTGCAAATCAATCGTGCGAGTGAGCTCGCCCTGTTTGCCAATCAGCAGTGTGCCCTGCAAACTCAAGCTAGCAGGCTCGCTGAGTTGCAGTAGTTGCAGTAACTGGTGGCGCACATCTTCCCCCGCGAATTTCGCGGCATTACCGGAGACGAAAGTTTGACGTGACGCGGATGATTTACCGGCATCTTCCGTGAGGTCCGTGTCACCCATGACCTGATCCACCAACGACAGAGGCAAGCCAACAGCGTCGGCAAATATCTGTGGCATGACGGTCGCCGTACCTTGGCCGATTTCCTGCGCACCGTTATATAAAAACAGCCGCCCATTGGCTCGCAAGGCACCGGTCATGGTCGAGGGATTGGCGATAACTGTGTTACCGATGCCGTACCACATACAAGCAACACCAACACCACGCCGTAGAGTAGATGTGTTGTGCTGATTGAAGTGATTTGCTGCCGCTTGCGCTTCATGCCAAGCAGGCTGTAGCGCCTCAAGACACTGTCGCATACCAACACTAGCGGCGAGTACTTGCCCGGTTGCTGTTGGCTGACCAGCTTGAATCGCATTGTTCAGTCGGAAGCTGAGCCGATCGGTACCGGTTTTTGCTGCTAATTCATCGATCAGTGCCTCAGTCACGATATGCGCCTGTGGCACACCAAATCCGCGAAACGCGCCTGCCACCGCATTGTTGGTATAAACCGCACGCGTCAGCGCACGCAAGTGCGGTACAAAGTAGGGGCCGGTGGAATGAACAGGTACTCGATTGGCCACGGTACTCCCCCAACTGGCATAGGCGCCGGTATTGAAGTCACCATGAAAATCTAATGCGGTTAACTTACCCTCCGCATCGCACGCATAGCGCGCGCGAATCTCTGATGGATGTCGCTTGGTAGTAGACACCATCGACTCGCTGCGCGTGTAGATGGTGCGTACTGGGCGCTTCAGGGTCCAAGCAGCGACTGCCAGCAGCGGTTGCAAAGAAACATCTAGCTTGCCACCAAAGCCACCACCGATATCCGAAGGCACAATATGAACTGCATCAGTCGGCAGACCCAGAACACGCGCGACTTCTTCTTTATCCATCACCGGCGTCTGTGTGCATGCAAAAATTCGCAGACGCTCTCGACCATTCTCAACAAACACCTCAGCATAGCCCGCCTCGGGTTCGATATAAGCGTGCTCGACATAACTAGTTCGATAGGTATCTTCGGCGACATAAGCCGCCTCACTCATCGCCTGCTCGATATCGCCCTTCACCACACGCCCACGGCACAGCACATTGTCTTTGGCAAAATCATGCAGCAGTTGCTCGGAGTTGGCCAGAGCCTGCTCGGGTGTCTCCAGCGCAGGTAGCGGCTCCCATTGAATCGGCAAGTCAGATTCGGGAATCGCCTGTAACGCATGTTGCTCGCCGATGATCAGCATCACTGCCTCACCGCGCATGCGCACAAAGTCTTTCGCTAGTACCGGTTGATCTTTCGGTTGCGGGAAGACGGCAAAACTATTTTCCGGCACATCATCAGCAGTTAGCACCGCCACGACCTGCGGATAGCGCTTCCGGAATTCCTCAAGATTCGCTATCTGAAATCTCGCACGCTGGTGGGGTGAGCGTACCGTGCGCATCCATAAGCAATCGGTCGGAAAATGATCCGCACCAAAGCGCGCAGCGCCGGTGAGTTTCGGTACTGAATCCATACGCGCGACGCGCGCGCCGACAGCACTTCCAGCAGCGGGCTGTAGTGTACGCAGAGCATCATTGGGGTTCGCAATAACAGACTGCATCACCGGGTCTGATACTGCCAGCACTGCTTCCACAATTTTTCGGTAGCCGGTACATCGACACAGAACACCACCAAGACCATCGAGTACTTGCTGCTCAGTGGGCTGTGGATGACGTTGCAGCACATCAGTCGCTGCCATCAACATGCCCGGGGTGCAAATACCGCACTGCGCTGCCCCATGCGCCATGAACGAGCGTTGCAGTGCGTTGAGCTGCCCCTCAGGTGCTAGTCCTTCTACCGTGGTTACTTCACGTCCGGCGCACTGACCGGTGGCAGTAAGGCAGGCACAGACCTGCTCGCCATCCAGCAGAACGGTACACGCACCGCAATCACCCGCATTGCAACCAATCTTGGTGCCTGTAAGACCGAGCTCATCGCGCAACGTATCGGACAAACGTCGAGCCGGACTGTGAATATCAATGCGCTTCCCATTGACTGACATGCGCAAGACTTGCCCGACTTGGACATCGATAGGCTTATTCATGCATTGCCTCGACAATGGCTCTGCGCACGAGAGTCAGTGCGACTTCGCTGCGATACTCCGCGGTTCCACGCACATCATCAATCGGTGACAGTTCTGCTAAATCAGCGTCGCTGACCAGGTCAATCACGGCGCTATGGGCAAGATGACCTATCAACTTCTGCTCTAGCGCGTGAAGACGACGCGCGACTGCAGAACACGCGCCCACCGCAACTGCTGCGTGGCGGATGATTCCCTGATCAAGCTCGATGAGCGCAGAGACCATCACGATAGATATCACCAGATAGCGCCGATGCCCCAGCTTCAAAAACGAGGCTCGCGCCCCCGGTCGCTGAGGAATCAGTACTGCGGTCACCAGCTCATCCGGGCGACACGCAGTTTTGCGACTACCGAGTAAAAACTGTTGCAAGCTCATGCGCCTGGTGCCCTGCAATGACGCCAGTTCCAACTCGGCATCCAAGGCCAGCAAGGCTGGAACACCATCAGCGGCTGGCGAAGCATTGCAAATATTCCCAGCCACGGTGCCAGTATTCTGAATTTGAACTCCACCAACCTCCCGCGCCGCTGCTTGTAGACCATGCATTTGCGGTGGTAGCTCGGCACGTGCCAGTGTCGACCAGGTGGTGGTCGCGCCAATTCGCCAGGTTTTATCTTGCAACGCAATACCCGCAAGGTCAGATAAACCGGTAATGTCGAGTACCGTAGTTTTTGGTACGGCGTTGCTATGGGAAGGATAAACATCAGTGCCGCCGGCGAGCACCTGAAATGAACCAGAAGCGAGCGCATGCAGCGCATCGTTCAAATTGCCAGGTCGCAGATAATCAGCGTAAATCATGGCAGCGGTGCAGCGCCTACAGGCGGCGAGATAAGAGTTTCATAGAAATCAGGATGACCCGCACTTGTTCAAATAAAAAATTATTCAGTACCCGCTACATTTTGAGTGTACCGTAGCACGAGATAAATGCACTAGCAAAATGCACTAGCCAAATTCCAAAAATGGCAACCACCCACAAAAACAAACCCCCACGTGCGCTGCAGGCACGCGCCGTTGAGACACGCGAGGCTATTTTGAAAGCCGCGACCAGGGTATTTGCCAAGCATGGCTTCAGTGGCGGTCGGGTAGAACAGATTTCTCGGCTGGCCAAAACCCATGACCGAATGATTTATTACTATTATGGCAGTAAAGAAAAGCTGTTCATCGAGGTGCTGGAGACCACCTACCAGCGCCTGAATGATGCCGAGGCCGCGCTCAAGATCGATCTGGCAGATCCGTTGGAAGCGCTACGCACCGTGGTTCGATTCAACTGGCGTTATTTTCTCGAGCATCCTGAATTCATCACACTACTAAACAGCGAGAATCTGCACCAAGGCCGTCACGTAAAAAAATCCACCAAAGTGGCGCAGCTATCATCCCCGGCGGTGAATGTCTTGGCCAAAATCCTGAAAGCCGGAACCCAACAAGGTCTGTTCAGAAAAGATATCAGCGCACGTGAGCTATACCTGACCATTGCAGCGCTAGGCTATTTCTATTTATCGAACCGGCACACACTGAGCGCATTCCTGAATACCGAGCTACTGAAAAAATCTGCGATCGTACGCTGGCGGGAATCGATGGTGGACACTGTGACGCGCAAGGTGATGCTGTAGCTAAAAACGCTAGCATCCCGACGATGGTTAGGTGGGGACTACCCGACCAGCTTCGGCCAAAGCCCTCAGATCTTCTTCTTCTAGCACCGGCCCCTCAAGCGTGACACGCTCAGACTCCACTTTGTCATGGCGGTACTTCTCCATCACTTTGCGTAGCGCTGGCTTTTGATGCGTCGTGTCGTAGCCGTTAAACAAATGACCAAGCAGGCCCCGATCTAGATCACTGGTACCCAGCGCCCAATCGGCAATCGGGAGTGTGAGGTTCATGTTTATGTGCATCATGATGCCCATATTGTGGTGGGCGCTGTGATGCCGACGAATCGTATTAATCAGCGGCATATGCCGCACAAAACGATTCTCCGGTACATGGCAGCAAAAATGGAAAGTTTCGTACACCATGTAATGACCAATCATAGTGATCGGGAACATGTAGCCCGCATCGGGGCTTAGTATCAGCGCAGCCAATCCACCAAAGATGGCACTCGCAACGACCAACACGATCAATACGCGCCAAGGAAAGAATACAATCCGAAACTCTTTAACGCTGTGAATGGTGAATTCGTTATCGGTGAAGTACTGGTGATGCTGACGCGTATGACGATCAAAAATTGCGCGCAGTGCGAACACATCTTTCAAGCGATGCATGATGTGCATGTGCATGCCCCACTCGACGAAATTCCCCGCGATCGCAATCGGGATGATCAGCAGCCATTCCCATGTCGGGTTGGTCAATTGCCCGACACACCAGGCGATCGCTGCGATACCTGCGCCATACATCACGCCGATATGTAACAAGCCGTGATACCACGGGCTTATTTGCTGCAGGTAGCTTGCTCGGAACTTGGATTGTTTTTCGGTGATCATCGCGCCCTCCGGCCACTAGCTTAGCGCAAACCGATGGGAAGCAGCGTCGACCTGCGGCTAATCAGATCAGGGGCTAACGGCGAGGTGCATGCCCCAGATGATCACCGTTGCCGACGCAGTCATCGAAGGAGCGCGGACCAAGCCGCAGAAATGCTTAGCCGACCAGCTTTTGGAAATAATTTGGCAACGCGAACAAGCCCTGATGCGTTGCAGGGTTGTAGTACTGCAAATCGCTGAGCCCGGCAGACGCGATGGTTGCCGCGATTTGATCGGTACTAATCGCACGCGGGTCGAGCTGCTCGCTGCATACGGCCAAGGACCAGTAGGCGCCGTACAGAGGAATGTAGAGACCCATGGGCGCCACCACCTTGAAGTTCTCGTGCAGGCCTCGGTACAGCGAGGTGACGACATCAGGGCGGAAAATCGGTGAGCCAGTGTGCAGCACCATGGCACCACCCGGGTTCAGGATGTTTTTGACCGACGCAAAAAACTCAGCCGTATACAAAGCTGACGCAGGCGTGTCGGGATCGGTCAGATCAAGCAGCACCAAATCAAAACGCTGCTCAGTTTCGCGCACGAACGCAAGACCATCGCCGATGCGAATCTCCACCCGCGGATCATCTAAC
>Ga0078894_10003430_pt1 | contig 12051 bp, 15 predicted proteins | sample LauGreSu1BDMLBSD_2_FD_67506 | JGI IMG/M metagenome (GOLD analysis project Ga0078894, IMG submission 67506) | Freshwater lake microbial communities from Lake Michigan, USA - Su13.BD.MLB.SD (version 4) (version 4) | ecosystem: Environmental > Aquatic > Freshwater > Lake | place: Lake Michigan... | reverse complement strand
CCCACGTTGAACGCACCTGTGAGGCTCAGGGACCGAGGATCGTCCTCAGAGTACTTATCCAGCTTCGAGATGTCCACCGAGCCGATGAGGACAGAGACGTCCTGGGAGTTTGCGTCCATGGGAGGTACCGCTGCCACGCCGCGTCTGGCTCTCTGTGAAAAGCTTGTTTCTTCTACGGGAAACTCTTCGTATTTACCGCCAAGCTCGTTGAGGAGCTTGTGCCTCGCGACAGGTGATATATCTCCTTCGATTTTGACGCTGAGGGCCTTCTCGAAGTCGTTGCGCAGTGAGCGCGGAATCAGCTGCAGGGGCTCTCCACGGTGAGGATCGCCTTTCAGATGGTAGAACTTCTTTCCTTCGAGGGCCTTCTTGATATGCTCCGTGAGAGCAGACTTACCAGCGCCTACTGGTCCCATGAGGAGGAGCACCTGCCGCGACTCCTCCCCGCGATGAGAAGCAGAGTTGAGGAACGACATGACCTTCTCGATCACGGTCTCCATTCCGAAGAACTCTCCGTCGAAGTACTTGTGGATCTTGATGTTCTCACCGTCGAAGACCTTGAACTTCCTCGAGTCCGAGTCAGGCATCGTGTAAGAGCCATGCTCGGAAATCGACTCGTAGAGTCTCTGGTGAGATGTCTTCACAATCGACGGATCTTTCTCGACCAATTCGATGTAGTCAAGAAGTGACCCGCTGAATTTCTTCTCTGATTCTGACTTTGTCCTTGCTTCTGTGATCTTTTCTAGGAGGCTGTTACGTACGCTCATGTTTACTCTCCGCTATTGTAATCAGTTTTCAATCTTCTGGTATTTCCCGTCGATGATCGTGTTCAATATCACCCTGTCGTCCCACAGGCGATACAGATGTTCGAGAACCGACTTCGTCTCTGACAATTCCAAGTCACGACCATCGTGTTCGTGGCAAAGAATTAAGTCACCGTTCTTTTTAGCTTCTTCGACGTATAGGACAGGGATTGAGCCGCCACCTACCTGCTTGACAAGATCACGGCGCACCTCCTCCCAACCTTCCTCGTCTGATACGTCGTCTACAGAAGTGTCGCCGTTCTTTTTCTTCGAATATGAGAACAGGTTTAACTCTTCGCAGTCTTCTTGCGTCAAGTACTGTCTCACGAACGATGCATCGTGATGAACTTCGCGCGCCAAGAAGCATTCTTCGATTCCATGACGCTGTTTGATCCTCTGAAAAAGATGGAAGCCAAGGTGGTACGGGTTTATTCCTCCCACGTGTGGACGGATAACCTGGTTGTGTGACTTCACGAAGGCGACGTGAAGTTCTGGCGGGAGGTCGAGCTCGTGTAGGATAGTGTAGTGCCAATACGAGGCCCAGCCCTCATTCATTATCTTGGTCTGGATCTGCGGCCAGAAATAACGGCCTTCGTCCCTGCAGACTTCTATGATGTCACGCTTCCAGTCGGGAAGCTTTGCGTTCTCAGAGATGAAGCCGAGGATGTCGTAGTCCGGCGCGAGAGGATTCTTCGATGTGTCGAGGTCGGGATACTCCGGGTCCGCCTTGAGTTTTTCCTTGTGCACTTCGATTATCTCTGATCTAGAACGACGGATCCAGCCCGGACGCTGTATTTGGAATTGGACAGCATAACACGCGTCGACGGCTGCTTCTACTTTGTCTATCCCTATCGAAGGATCTTCCACGTATGCCTGGAACCGCTTCTTGGCGGCGCGGCATCGACCTACAATTGTTTCTGGCTTTGTGCCTTTGAACGTACGATTATTCTTGAAGAAATCTGAATGTCCAACACAGTGTGCCATTATCAGGATTTGTAGGTAAAAGGGATTCTCCCTCATCATGTATGCAAGTGAAGGATTAGAGTTAAGTATTAGTTCGTAAGGAAGACCTTCCATGCCCATGTTGTACATGTGATGGGTTCTTTCGAAACTCTTGCCGAAAGACCAGTGGTTGAAGTGCGACGGGAGGCCGTGAAAGGCCATGGCACCAATCATTGAAAAGTAGTCGATGAACTCGTAAGTTATGTCAAACCAGTCTAGTCCATGCTTCTTTGCGATATCGCAGATCTTCTCGTCCCATTCTTCTAGCTGCGAAAGCTGGTAGTCCATCACGCACTTCCTTTCGACGAACCCAGCATCGATTGGAATGCAGGGAAGACGTCTTCTTTAGACTTTATGGTGACACAGCGGGAATTCTCTCTCATGCGAGGAAATAGCAAGCGGGAGATCTTTTCTTCCTGCGAGTAGCTCCTGTCAGGTTCCAGCTCGCAGTAGCCGAAGAGTTGCACCTGCGACTCAAGCAGTGCATGCTGTGAGATATATGCACCGTTGTCACTGTCGAAGTTGTCTCCGTCGCTGAGGTGGAAAGCATACAAGTTCCACGAGTCTGGATGGAACCGCTCCTCTATTATCTTGTTGACGAGTGCAAGACCCGTCGAAGCAAATGTTCCTCCGCTAGTCCCGATTGTGAAGAACTCACTTTCGTTGACTTCGCGTGCCTCTATGTCGTGCGTCACGAAGACAACTTCGACGTTTTCGTACTTCGAGCGTATGAACTGGTACATCAAGAAACAGAAGGAACGAGCCAAAAACTTCTTGTCCTGATCCATCGACCCGCTCACGTCCATGACGAAGAACACCACTGCATTTGTACAGGGCTCGTCCTTCAGTTTGTAGTGCCTGAACTTCAGGTCGTCCTCGTGGAACGGGAAGGTCTCGCCCTCTTCTGCTGCATCGGGATCGAATCCTGCTGCCTTCATTCGTTTAATCCTTGCGATGGCAGACTTCTTCTTGTCGAGCCTCGGAAGGATGCCTTCAGTTCTGTACCCGTTTCGCTTAAGCTTGTGCGAAGTTATGTTAGTCAGCTGCTTGCGCTCGAGGTCGGGAAGTCCGAGGTCGGCGAAGAGGTATTCAGCCAGCTCGTCGAGCGACATCTCGACATCATAGAACTCTTCGCCGCTGTCAGACCCAGGCTTGTCGGGTCTAGCAGGCTGAGAGCGGTCTTTCTTGCCAATCGTCTGTCCTCTCTTAACGTCTGTCCCGGGCGCTGACCCTACTTGTTTACCATTGTTACCATATACGAACCGGTGTTCTTTGATACCACGGACAGGGATCCTAAATTTCTTCTTGCCGTCCTGTCCAATGATGGACTCGTCAGAGACAATGTGATGTATGCCATCTCGGATCGCCTTGTCAATCTTCTGTTTATGCCTGCGACGATCAGACGCGACTCTATCAGCGTTCGTTTTATGTTCTTTGAATACAGACATGAAACAATCATAACTATTCTACGTAAAGTAGTTTGAAAAAAACAACATGACAAAAGGTAAAATGACAAAATTGTGCAAGTCGATCTTCTGTTTCTTGTTCTTGTTTTCTTGCGCTGGTAAACCCGTCGAAGCCCATGACAAACCAACACTAGTCCAAGCGGTACCTTCTCAAACAGCGCCTACGGCTGTACAAGCTGCATCACCAGAGCAAAGCGTTCCCGAAGAACAGATTGATCATGACTCTGCAGACGATTGCTCCGAAGTACTTGTGCTGCCCTCACTAGAAAAAGGATCGAAAATATTGTTGGTTGGCGACTCTCTTGCAGTCGGCCTGAGTCGAGAGTTCAACATTGTGGCGAAGAAGGCTGGCTATGTCCCTGTCGTTCATGCGAAGATCGGATCTTCGACGATGCAGTGGCTGAAATGGATCAAGGGAGATCTAAGAACTCATCACCCTAAACTTGTCGTAGTTTCTCTTGGGACGAACGACGCGGCAGGCTATGGAATGGTTGAAAAGATGCCCGACATGCACAGGAAGCTCGTCGACGCTGTGCTAAATGCGGATTCTTTCATCGTCTGGGTCGGCCCTCCCGCGATCAGCACGAAGAGAGTGAAAAAAATTGAAGAAGTAAGACAGATCATCAAAGAAGCTACGCCTATTTATTTCGCGTCAGAAGAACTTGACATCCGGCTCTTCGACGGAATCCATTCAGACGGCGTAGGGTACAGCAGATGGATGCAGAAAGTGTGGCACGAAATGTCAGCGATGATGATCACCTACGATTTCGAGTAGGTCAACTCGTCAAAGTAGTCCCTGCGTGGATCTTTGCTCCCACAGAGTTGTGGAGTGGGCCACAGAGCATTTTTGCAAATGAAAAAGCTGTAGACTCGGTAGCACCCGGCACGATCTGCCTCATACTTGAAGTCGACACGTGTAGCTACAAAGTACTTGTGAATAGCAGGTTAGGCTGGATTGATTACAATGAAATCTGCGAGGTGTGAAAAGTTTCTCTCTGCGTGATATGATGGGAATATGACGTGGAACTACAGGGTGATGAAGATCACTCAAGACCATGAAACAACATACGGCATCCACGAGGTCTACTGCAGCCCGGACGGAAAACCCCAGCTGTATTCAGCCGAGCCTGTGCCCGTCTTTGCGTCGTCCTTTGAGTCTCTGAAAGAAGAAGCGAAGAGATGTCATGACGCGCTCAACAAAGCTGTCCTCACACCTGAGGATTTCCCGAATATGCCCGTGTACAGCAATTCTTCGACGGAGGATGTCTAATGTCTGCCGAGGCACCCACTAATATTGAGAAGGAGAAGTTGCAAAAGTTCTACCTTGCTGCTCGAAATCTGTTGCAGGACAGGATCATCCCGGAGATCTGTGTACAGAGGTCTTTCGAAGAGGCAATTGCAGGTTTCCAGGGAGCCGACACGTGGCGTCCAACCCACATCTCAAGGTCTGCAGTTGCAGAGATCGTGACAGGAACTTACAAGAATGTTCAGCGTGCTCACGGCGTCGTCGGGAAAAGACTAGACCGATACGACAGGACGCTGACGGTTCTCAAGGGTGAAATGATGGAGTTCGATGCATGGTGGGAATTTTGGCAGGAACACGACGCCACAGTCCTGATCACGAAGTCAGAACACGCTTCCGACAGGAAGTTCGAATTCGATGAGCTCGTTGAGCTACCCGACAAGACGCTTGGGATGTTCGTTAATTCTGGCTTCTCTTTCAAGATCAGAAAGAAGGTCGAGATGAAGTGGCTACAAGAAATTTATGAGAAACTGTCTAGTTGCTGAGACTTGGACCAGGACAGCCGAGGTTCAAATTCTGTATGGGTTCACAAAACACTTCCAGCGTCACGTAGTATTTTATTCCTTCGACTTCCCACAGCACATATGTTACTTCTGGACATGGGTCGAAACCTTCCTTTTCCTCATCCTGGTCTGGGGCTCCTCTAGCGCCTCCTGACGAAGAGGAAGTCGGAGCCTCTTCAAAGGTTTCAGTGTCTGAACCTCCACTCCCGCCTGTGCCTTCATCGGCCTGTGTCTCTTCGTAGCAACCGAAACATCCTAGAAGCACTAAAATCATAGATGATCTCGACATAAACACCGCCTGATATAGCTAGGCGCAAAAAGTAAAAACAAGCGAGGAAACAATGACAAAAGTAGAAAAACCATGGGGTCACGAACTCATCTGGGCACACACTGACAAGTACGTGGGCAAGATCCTTCACGTGAAGGTAGGTCACAGCCTCTCGCGTCAATATCACAATGTCAAAGAAGAAACGCTTCTTGTGCAGATGGGGGAGATGGATCTTGAGATCGGCGTCGGCGCCGACATGAAGAAATTGAGATTATTTCCGGGTGATGTTTTTCACGTCGCACCGGGAACTATTCATAGAATGACTGCAGTCTCAACACTCGATGTTATCGAGGTGTCGACACCTGAGCTGGACGATGTCGTAAGGCTAGAGGACGCTTATGGCAGGACGAATCAATAGTCTCACCGGTCATCAAATCCTATACTCGCCGGTACCAGCGGTCATATAGGGGAAAACTGAGTGTAAAAAGTCTAGACCTCGGTTTAGATTCTGTGAATGCCTGAATCTCCTGAGCTAGCCTACTCACGTGATCGCCTGAAGCAACTTGTGGAGGGACGTGCTCTGACAGACTTGATCGTCGGCTCGACGGGCAGGTACGCCAAGAAAGCGCCAGAGGGACTCGAAGTTTTTCTTAGAGAAAAAGAGATCAAGGGGTCGCCTCGAGTGAAGGAAGTCGCCACGAAGGGTAAGTTCATGTGGTGGCGCTTCAACTTTCCGTGCGACTCGGAGGATTGGTACATGCACTGCACCTACGGGATGTCGGGCAGTTGGAACACTTACTCGACGAAGCACTCAGCTTTCTCTGTCACGTACAACGACAGCGGTGTCCCGATCACTCGAGACACGAGGAGCCTCTTCTTCAACGATCCGCGACACTTCGGGACGATTAAGTTCGTAAAGGGCAGTGCGCTCCACGAGAAGAAGCTGAAGACCCTGGGGCCTTGCATCCTGACTGACGACGTGACACCAGAAATATTCGCGCAAAATGTCCTGAAGAAACCAGCAAGGACAATTGCAGAGGCCCTCATGGACCAATCTGTTGTCTCTGGTGTAGGCAACTATTTACGTGCCGAAATCCTTTTCGATTGTGGCGTGGATCCATGGAGAAATGTAACCGAGATCACAAGCAAAGAATATGTGAAGTTGTGTGAAGCAACAGTTCGCATCGCTAAGTCTTCCTACAAATCTCATGGAGCATCTATTAAAACGTATAGAAATGTAGATGGATCTGCGGGTACCACACAGTTCGATTTCAAGGCATACGGGTGCAAGGTGTGCCCATCAGGCCATGAGATTGCTCGAAGGCAAGATGGAAATGGGCGGATGATGCATTGGTGTCCTCAATGTCAGAAGTGAGTCCGAAAAGGCCGATATCCTTTCTTTTTTGTTTGCCTTGTAAACAAATCCAAGACGAGGATTAGGTTGGTCGACAATGTCCAAGAAGACGAAGAGCAACGAGAACATGATGACTCGAACTGCGTCTGATGCTGTTCGGGACTTCTTCAATGTCGGTAAAGTGAAGAGGTTGTTCCGTGTGGGGACGGACATCTTCTCCGCCACTGTACCGTTCATCGAGAAGCAGACACCGCTCAACGCTGCGAAGGCCGCTTTCATGATCGGAAAGATCATTGTAGATGACCTTGAGGTATGGCCAGACGATTACTTCAACGAGGACTGGGACAATCCGTACCCGCTGGAGTTCAACAAGACAATCCTCCGCGCGCTAGCGAACAAGCCCTACAAAGTCATCAGAACTTCCGATGAGTCGATCGTGATCTACATGGTCCACTTCGAGGACGTGCAGTTCGGCTACGTCATCAACACGAAGACGGGCTACGTCGACAGGATCTACGTAGAGGTTGAGAAGATCGCCCGTGCTAGATCGTTGGTCAAGAAGGAGCTTTGGAAGCTGATGAAGGGCGAGAACATCGTCCTGCGTCACGTGAGGAGGACCACATCAAATCCAGACGCTGAGACGATTAACCTGGAGATAGACGATGCCTTCAATCCCATGCCTTCAAAGCGCGCGGACGAGTACGCATCGTATCTGAAGAAGTGCATCGACGCCGACGTGTCAAGGTCTGTGATGCTCTACGGACCTCCCGGTACAGGAAAGTCGACGATGGCTCGGACGATCGTCAACAACTTGGGAATGAAGTCGTTCCGAATCCGAGTAGAAGACATAGGACACATCGAGTCTTCCACGGTATTCGAGGCGATCAACATCTTCGAACCCGACGCTGTGATCCTCGACGACTTCGACAGATCAACCTCACAGTCGTCTCTCCTGGAGACGCTGGAGTTCTTCCAGCGTCACGTCAAGCTCGTGATCGCAACTGTGAATAACAAGTCGCATCTCGACGAGGCGATCTTGCGCCCTGGTCGGTTCGACGAGTTGATACAGGTGAAACAGATGGACGAAGACATCGTGAAGCTGATCCTCGGAGCAGAGCATGCAGATGCCTATAATCTCGTGAAAGACTGGCCTATTGCCTTCATCCAAGAATATGTCAAGAGACTGCGGTTCATGTCTCCTGCAGAGGCAGAAGTGTCGGTCAAGGAACTCGCACACAGGGTTCACCGACTCAAGAAGTACGACGATGATGATGAATCTGTGTCGATCGACAAGATGATAGAAACAGCTCCAATGCCTGACAGCTTCGACGTGCTTGACGAGATGATCAAAGGTGCAACGAAGAAGCGTCGAAAGAAGAAGGCAATCTTTACCTGAGTGCAAACATGATGCGTCATGACATAGAATAGTGTCAACATGCTAGGTATTTGCTGCCACTACTTGCGTGAAGACGTCAAGCCACGATCAGGTCAGAAAGTATACGTCAATGCGATGGAGGAGCGTGTACTCCAGCTTGGGAGATACCGTGCAGGGAAATACACACCAGAGACAATCAAAGGAACGTATGTCAACAATGTTCGCAACCTTGCATCGATGTTGCCAACAATTCGCAAAACTGGTGTGCGACTCTTTAGAATTTCATCGGCAATGTTTCCACTTGCCGATCAAGTGGACAGGTCCCTGTGGGACAACCCCGAGGTGATTAGACACCTTCAAGCCGCCGGCAAGTTTATTCTCGACAACGACATGCGCGTCTCAGTCCACCCTGGGCAGTTCTGCGTGTTGTCATCTGACTCTGATGCCGTCGTCGCCAAGTCTTTCGAGGAGCTTGCCATCCATGGCTGGCTTTTTGACGTGATGGGACTAGACCACAGCCCAAAGTGGGCTATCAATATCCACGGCGGCAAGGCCGACCGCACTTCTAGGCTCATCGAGCAAATCAAAAATCTCCCCGACAATGTGAGGAAGCGTCTCACCCTGGAGAACGACGAGAACTGTTATAGCGTCCTCGATCTAATCTCCGTGCATCAAGAAACCGCCGTCCCAATTGTCTTTGATTCTCATCATCAAGTCTTCAATGATGGCGATCTCACGATGCAGGAGGCCTATGACGCGGCATGTCAGACTTGGCCCAACGGAGTCCGACCGCTGCAGCACATCAGTAATACTGAGCCGAGCCTCTCAAATGGATCAGTATCCGAAAGACGCAAACACAGCGACATGATCCACTACGTCCCTTCACCGCAGCTGCAAGGTCTCCGTGACGACACGATCGACGTAGAGACAGAAGCCAAGATGAAAAATATCGCAGTCTTCAAGATGGCTAAGGATTTTAGTCTACCTTTGTAGACAGAAGAAGTCGTGGCAACATAAACACGAAAGGAGACATGAACATATGACTTGCATTGTAGGAATGACACACAAGGGTAAAGTTTGGATGGGTGGAGACTCAGCAGGCACCGCAGGAAACATGCACCAGCGGATCCGAGCCGACAAGAAAGTCTTCGTCAAGGGAGAGTTCATCATTGGATTCTGCGGTTCTTTTAGAATGGGCGACCTTCTGAAGCATACACTTGGGATTCCTGATCCCCAGCGCGATGTTGATCCTGATGCTTTCATGGTGAACCAATTCGTGGACGCACTGCGTAGCTGCCTCGAGGCTGAAAACAAGAAGGCCGGCCTCACCGGGAACGACAGGTTGTATCCTTCGATCCTGGTTGGCTTCAGAGGACGTCTCTATAACATCGAGTCTGACTATCAGTGTGGTCGACCAGAAGACGGTTACGATTCCGTCGGTAGTGGGAGCAGCGTCGCTGTTGGTGCTCTGCATGCTTCTAAGTCAGAACCTTCTGTAAGGAAGCGAATCATTATGGCATTGAAGGCTGCTGCACGCAATGACGCTGCTGTCCGCCCGCCTTTTCATGTATTGAATATTTGATATACGTTCTTGACATTGTTGCTGCTACAAAGCGAGGATTATTTCTAATAACTGCAACTTTCTAAATAATCCGGTGAATGCTGGCATTTGATTGTCTTCTTCCATACCTATCTTGTGTTCACATGAAACACGGAACAAGCATGGCAACTAGGACGCCGCAGGGACCAGCAAGGAAACCGGGAGAAAGTTGTACTGAATTTCAGATGCATAAGTCACAGTTGTCGCTGCTGTCCAGGCGTAATATTTTTGACTACACTGAGTTTAGACTACGACGTTATGTTCTACAACTAAAAGATGAACAGCAGCGTCTAACTCTCACAAAAATACTGAAGGACTACATCCAAGGTCTGGTGGCTGTCGCGTGGAAGTCAGGCAAACCTGTGTGGCTTCCAGTGACAAAAGGTTGAACTTTAGACGCGTTTGGGTTACATTGCAGAGCATATGCAAGAACCCAAACCATCGTCTTACACAAAAGTAGTCTTTTCGTCGGAAGCAAGAAAAAGTTTGTTTCGAGGCCTAGAGACGGTCGCCAATGTCGTGACCGCCACATTGGGGCCAAGAGGCAAATGTGTTCTCATCCAAACCGACGGAAATGCACCGATTGTGACAAAAGACGGTGTCACAGTCAGCAAGTCTGTGAATTTGACACATCCCGTTGAGAGGATGGGTGCACAACTCATTAAAGAGGCTGCGTCTCAAACGAACGACACAGCTGGCGACGGCACTACGACATCTACAGTCCTGACCCACGCGATGGTGAAGTCCGGACTCAAGCTCCTTGAGGCAGGTTATTCTGCTAAGGAACTCACGGAGGGCATCGAGAAGGCGACGTCTGCTGTCGTCGATCTTCTTACAGCCTCCGCGAAGCAACTTACCACCGCTGATGAGATCGCGCAGATCGCGACAATCTCTGCCAACGGGGACCGCAAGATCGGCGAACTCCTTGCAGAAGCAATGGAGAAGGTCGGTCGTGACGGCATCATAACAGTTGAAGAAGCAAAGGGCACGTCGACTTCTCTCTCAATTGTAGAGGGGATGCAAATCGACAGGGGCTATCTTTCGCCGTATTTTGTGACGAACTCTGAGAAGATGCATGCAGCTTACAGCGACGCCAAGGTTCTCCTGGTCGACGGCAAGCTCAATAGTATGCGTGAGATCCTCCCGCTGCTGGAGAAGATCATGCAGACTCGTACTCCTCTCCTTGTAATTGCCGACGAAGTAGAGGGTGAGGCTTTGCAGGGGCTGGTCGTGAACAGAGTGAACGCAAACCTGCCCGTTATTGCGATAAAGTCTCCGGGCTACGGCCAACACAAAGAGGAGCTTTTGAAGGACATCGCAGTTCTCACTGGTGCCAAGATAGCTTCACCTGCGACAGGCGTGAAATTGTCGCAGGTTACCCTCGCCGACCTCGGTAGCCTGAAGAAGGTCGTAGTGGACGCAAAGACTGCCACGCTGGTAGCCAGTGGTTCGACGAAGGAAGCAATCGATGCACACGTCTCTGACTTGAGGACTCAGATGCTGAACATCACTCTGACAGCTGATGAGTTGTATAAGCTCAGGATGAGAATCGCGAAGCTTGCCAGCGGTGTAGCCATGATCAAGGTCGGGGGAGCGACTGAGATGGAAATGATAGAGCGGAAGTACAGAATTGAAGACGCTCTGCATGCAACAAGGGCAGCAGCCGACGAGGGCATCGTGCCAGGAGGCGGGATGGCGTTGTTCAACGTCTGGCTGTCATTCAAGAAGGAAGTAGACTTCGAAAAGGTCAGTCCTGGTGAGAAGGTTGTGCTTGAAGCCTGTCTCGCACCCATCATGAAGATTGCAGACAATGCAGGACAGAGCAAGGACGTCATAGTGAACGAATTGACCAAGCGAAAGGCAGGAGATGACCTCCTGGGATACAATGCAGCGTCAGGGGAGTATGTTGACATGGTGAAGGAAGGTGTCATCGATCCTGTCAAGGTCACGAAGACTGCCTTGAAGAATGCGTCATCCGTCGCGACTACTTTCCTCTCTCTCGATGCAGTGATTGTTGAAGACGCAGTCGCCTGAATACGTTAATACATGGTCCTAGGCACTCTGGTGATGACAAAGAATAGATGGACACTCAGAGGTAGACAGGTTGGCGTCGTCGTCGAAACGGACGGCGACGTCTGTCGTGTCATGTGGTCCGTGAAAGGATCCTATGTGCTGAACGAACACCTTCGAGATGCCCTCCTCGACTTAGACAGTTCGGAGGAAGGATGCACATAGAGGTGGGTGATCTAGTGAAGTGTATTTCCAGAGGTCAGAAGATTGGTCTCGTCGTCGATAAAAAAGCATCCAATGATGGTCTGGAAAAGTCCATGCATGTGAGGCATATGTTGAATGTGTACCCAAAGGTCTATTATGTATT
>Ga0078894_10003428_pt1 | contig 12054 bp, 18 predicted proteins | sample LauGreSu1BDMLBSD_2_FD_67506 | JGI IMG/M metagenome (GOLD analysis project Ga0078894, IMG submission 67506) | Freshwater lake microbial communities from Lake Michigan, USA - Su13.BD.MLB.SD (version 4) (version 4) | ecosystem: Environmental > Aquatic > Freshwater > Lake | place: Lake Michigan... | reverse complement strand
GGCGAACCGTATGATATGGAACGTTGGGGTCAGTATTTCAAACCAGCTGGCATGAGCCAGAACACTGGTGATCCACAAAAAGCATCAACTCCTAAAGCGGCACCTGCGCCAGCATCAACAGCAAGTGACGACTTTGATGATGAACCTGCTCCAGTAGCTAAGGCAGCACCAGCGCCAACAGCATCTGAATCAGCAGGCGGTGATTCACGTGCCCAAGACATCTTGGCAATGATTCGCAATCGTCAAAAGTAATATAAGGGGGCTTGTCCCCCTTTATTGATTTATTAGGAGAATATCAATATGGCTACAAAAGCCTTCGATTTATCGAAATTTAGAAAGACCTTGACTAAGAGTATTGACGGTCTAGGCATTGGATTTAACGATCCAACAGATTGGGTTAGCACAGGTAATTTTGCGCTAAACTATCTAATCAGTGGTGACTTTAACAAGGGTATTCCTTTGGGTAAGGTTACAGTATTTGCTGGCGAATCAGGTGCTGGCAAGAGTTATATTTGCTCTGGCAATATTGTTAAACACGCACAAGAACAAGGCATTTATGTTATCCTAGTCGATAGCGAAAACGCATTGGACGAAAAGTGGTTACACAATCTTGGCGTAGATACAAGCGAAGAAAAATTGCTCAAACTCAATATGGCTATGATTGATGATGTGGCTAGAACCATTCATGAATTTATGTCAGAGTACAAAGCAATGACAGAACGTCCTAAGGTCTTATTTGTCATAGACTCATTGGGTATGTTGCTTACCCCTACCGATATCAACCAGTTTGAAGCGGGAGATCTAAAGGGCGACATGGGTCGTAAACCTAAAGCACTTACAGCATTAGTTCGTAATTGCGTTAACATGTTTGGAAATTATAATGTCGGAATGGTTTGTACTAATCACACATACGCTTCGCAAGATATGTTCGATCCAGATGATAAAATCTCAGGCGGGCAAGGCTTCGTTTACGCAAGTTCTATCGTGGTTGCCATGAAGAAATTGAAACTTAAAGAAGACGAAGATGGTAACAAGACTAGTGAAGTAAACGGTATTAGAGCCGCTTGTAAAATCATGAAAACTCGTTACGCTAAGCCTTTTGAAACACTTCAAATCAAAATCCCATACGAACAAGGCATGAATCCTTACTCAGGTCTAGTTGACTTGTGTGAGAAAGCCGGCTTGTTAGTTCAAGAGGGTAATAGACTCAAGTGGATTGATCCAGAGACAGGTGAGGAATTCAAATTCTACCGAAAAGAATGGAAAGATGATAAATTAGATATGTTAATGAATAAATTTCATATTAAAACTTTAACAACAAACATTCCTACGGAGATAGATGAAAATGTTGAATGAAACACAAATAGGTGATGTCTGGATGTTGTTTATCGACTTTATTGATAAAAAACAAACAGAAGCAGTAGCAGAAAGATACGTTGATTTGTTAGCAGATTACGGTGTTAGTGATCGAGTATTACAAAGTGCCCAAGGTGTAGATCCAATTTTAGACCAGGCAATTGAGTATTATCTCGATGAAGAAGATGCCGCTGATGACGAAGACGATGACTATAGAGAATTGGATCTGTAATGGGATGGTATTCTGAAATATCTAAGGACATATCAAATATTCCTGACGCAGTTGAGTACTTTGAGTTACAGCTAACCGAAGCTAGACAAGAAGTTAAACTGACTGGGAATGTTGAGAAAGCCGCGGCATCAATGCCTGGAGTTGTTGAACATAGATTTAGTCAACTACAAGAAATTGAGGCAATTTTAGAGTACCTAAACATTGAGCTTCGAAGACTTAAGAGTCAGCATTTTAGAAAATACCTAGAAAGCTATCAAAGAGCATTAAGCTCAAGAGATTGTGAAAAATTTGTCGAAGGAGAATCGGATGTTGTTGATTTTGAAAAGATTATTAATGACTTCGCCCTCCTTCGTAACAAATGGTTAGGTATTACTAAAGCTCTTGACCAGAAGCAGTGGCAAATCACCAACGTGGTTAAACTACGAGTTGCTGGTATGGAAGACGCTACATTATAATCAATTCGCCCAAAGTGAGGACCGTAGGCCTTAAATAATATTGAGGCCTATTTTTTTGTCTAAAAGGTTTGACTTTTAAAACTTTTCGTGTATACTTAATGATATGATAACAGTTGATCAATTACTATTAAAAATTGTAAATTTTACAGCACCGACTATTGAAGAAATAATGCCTTCACGTGACTCTAAGGTGTTACGCAGTCTAGCAACCACTATTTTAGGCCCTAGATTCATTACAGAGAATCAAAGTCGCCTATTATTAAAAATATTCAAAGAGCATCAACCAAAATTTAAAGAATTCCAAGAAGAATTGGAACTAGTACTTGAAGCTCCGACCTGGTCAAAATTGTTTAGGCCGGTTGACACCACTAAAAAATTATACATTAGTAATGCCAGCGACGGTACCCCACTTTTAACCATAGAATTTGCGTTTTCTTCAGCATTACGCAAAACACTAACAGCCAGTACTAAGAAACTCGATGGACTAATTCAAGTAACTCCAGGTCGTGTTTACCAAGCAGACCTTACTGAAAAGAATATTGTCTCATTGGTTGAGATGCTTAGTCCACTGGCCTTTGAAATTGAAGAAAAAATCCAAGAATTTCATGAAACTATAAAATCTTGGTCAGAAAATGAAATAAAAAATCAGTTTTTGTTAACCACCATTACCAACACAAACTTTCAAAAACAAATTACTGCCGACCTTGGCATTAACACTCCGTTAGACAATAACATCATAAACGACCGAAGCAAGCGTTACAATTATTTCACCGAAAAAAGTGAAAAAAATCCGGAAAATTTGACGGAAAAAATTGCCCAGCGTTCTAATGTAAAATGTTGGGTAAACAAAAAAGAAATAACTTTAGACCAACTTATTCAATCAGTTAGCGAACTAAAAAGATTTCCGTTGCTAGTAGTGTTTGATGTTTATGACCCTAAAAAATGCCTCGAAGAAATGAAGAATTTAGAGGTAAGTTTGGAAAATAACAGAATTTATAATGACGTTGGAATTTATTTTAGATTAGACAATAATCCAATTGGAAAAGAATTTAATCAGCTGATAGCAGACAAAGGCTACAACGCACAACTTGATAGCAACACAAAAGTAGTGGGTGTACAAAGTGGAAAAATTCCAAAATTTCTCCTAAAAACTGACTGGAAACCAATGAGTGTAATTTCAATTGGAAATCCGTTGCGTCATAGTAAAACTGCTGTCTACGCAAATTGCTGTGACTTAATTATTGCTTATACCGATAATGAACCAATTATCGAAACGAGGAACGAATGGCTGTAAAATTAGTAATCAAAGACGAAGTAAACATTAAATTTGAGAATTTGCCACTTGATGCTCGCAAGAAATTAGCAAACGCATTTAAGTATGAAATTCCTTATGCTCGCTATCATCCAGCTTTTAAACTAGGAAGATGGGATGGCATGGTTAGTATGTTTGGCCTTGGAGGCAACGGATATTTAAATCAGTTAGAAACAGTTTTTAACATACTAAGTAGCCTAAAAATCCAAGTTGACGAAGTAGAAGATCTTAGAGTAACACATGACTTAACCTTCACGCCTGTAACAGAAAATTACTGGGCGGACTTGGGCAAAGTATGGCCTAAAGGTCATCCACAAGAAGGTCAGCCAATTTTACTACGTGATTATCAAGTTGAAGCAATTAACAAATTTCTTGAAACTCCGCAGGCATTACAGGAAATTGCCACCGGTGCTGGTAAAACTATCACTACAGCTACATTGTCACACTTATGTGAAAAACTAGGACGTACAATTACTATTGTGCCTAATAAAAGTCTTGTTGAACAAACAGAAGAAGACTTTGTTAACGTTGGATTAGATGTTGGTGTTTACTATGGAGATCGTAAAGATCTTAACAAGACACATACTATTTGTACATGGCAAAGTCTTAACATATTAGAAAAGAAAAGTAAAAATCATGAACACGATATACTTACATTGGCAGAATTCTTAGACGGAGTTAAGACTGTTATTGTCGATGAAGTACATATGGCAAAGGCCGAAGTTCTTAAGAATTTACTTACACAAAATTTAGCTAACGCACCAATACGTTGGGGATTAACTGGTACAGTTCCTAAAGAGAAATTTGAATCTGAAAGTATCTTTGCTAGTATTGGTCCAGTTATTGGAGGAATTAGAGCACACGAATTACAAGAAATGGGAGTGTTATCTAATTGTCACGTTAATGTTGTACAGATGATTGATCTTCCAGAATTTAAGTCGTATGCTGAAGAATTAAAATATCTAGTTACTGATGAAGATAGAATGATTTATATCAGCAAACTAATTAGAGGCATTGCTGAATCTGGTAACACACTAGTATTAGTTAATAGAATCGACTCTGGCAAATTTATAATCAACGAAATACCAGAAGCAGTATTTGTATCAGGCGAAGTTAAAACTAAAGATCGTAAGGAAGAATACGACGAAATTAAAACCAGTGATAACAAAATCATTGTTGCTACTTATGGAGTTGCGGCTGTTGGTATTAATATTCCTCGTATCTTTAACATGGTATTATTAGAGCCAGGCAAATCTTTTGTTCGTGTTATCCAGTCAATTGGTCGTGGAATTCGTAAAGCAGAAGACAAAGACTTTGTACAAATCTGGGACGTTACTAGCACATGTAAGTATGCTAAACGACACTTGACAGAACGTAAGAAGTTTTATAAAGACGCCAAGTACCCGTTTACTATTAGTAAAACGGATTGGAAATAATATGTTTTTTAATAAGAAAAAGACAATTAAATTAGAAGTATACGGCCCGTCACAACAGTTAATAGACCTGTTCGCTCCAACACTGATTAAAAATACATTGCCTGACTGGTATAAGAAAATGCCTAAGAACAAGGCTAATAACAATGTAAGTCACTGCTTAGGTCTTAGAGAATTATACAGTCAAGGTATAATGATACCACTATGGTCAGACTATGAAATTGACCTAACTCCGTCCGGAATTTCTGGCATACGTTGGCCGTCAGATAACCAAGGTACTAGCGGAGCAGAATCACACAACCTCAACGAACAAGCACCAGATGCTTGGCCAGGTTATGTTAACATTAAATTTAAAAGCCCTTGGCTATTCTATTGTTCAGAACCAATTCAATGGGTATGGACACAGCCAACATGGCATCAAGCACATCCACAATCATTTACAAATATTCCAGGCTCAACAGAATTCAAATATCAAAACCAAACAAATATTAATACTATTTGGAAATTAGGCTCAGCATCACGTACAGAAAAGTTAAAAGCAGGTGACCCAATGGTTCACTTGATTCCAATAACAGAAAGACCGGTAGAGTTGGAAATAGGTATTATGACCGACGCAATATATGCGGCAAAGTTTGCCCGCTGGAACTATGCGTTTAATAAACCTTATCAACGACTACGACAAGATTTTGAAAAAAGAGAACAATAAAAAATGCAAATTTTAACACTAGAGAACAAAACATTCTCTCTAAATAATTTACCTGATGAGGTAGACGATAGCACAAGATTTGCGGTATTAGACAATTCAACACCCGCAGAACCAGATTTCTTTTTCATGCCGTTAATATTCCTAGAGTCGTTTAATGCGCCTGCTATGGTATTACGCATTGGTGAAGATGAAGTTACTATGCCAATTGATTGGTGTATTGCTGTTGGAGATAGTACTGCGGCAAGTGATATTGAAATATTACCGTTAACTAGTTTAAATGATCGAGGCTTTGAAGCACTATGCTTTAATCCGTTAAGTTCATTTAGAGTAGAATTTAAGAAAATAGAAATTGTAAATTTCTATAACGATGTCAAATGGTATTTTCCTAAAATGAAAAACGGACAACTATTAGCAGTTCCTACTAAGTTTGGGGATAAGCCAAACTGTGCGTATTTCGTTAAAGAAATTAGCAGACAAAGTGAAATTATTCAATTAGATAAAATACTATGAACGATAAAGAATTATTAGATCGAATCAATACAGCATATAAGGTTTACCCATATCCGAGTAAAGAAATCGAATCTTTTATATCTTGGATGTATAAACAATACGGGATCGTACAACCGGAGAAGAAAATTGGGACAACTTAAAGAAGGCGCACAATACATATACGAACGTGATAAAGGCGTTGTATATGCTAGAGAATTTGGAGCAGATCCAAGTACTAGACAAGTACACGGTTGGGATTATGATCCAGCAAATCCAAACTTTGATCCTCGAACAGGTGACGGCCGCCCATTACACGATCACATAATGGATAGTAAAATGTGGGGAGAGATTCGGCGAGAAGCACTTACCAATATCACTTTACAAAAGGCCTTGGATCGTGTTATAATGTTATATAAATTAAGTAAGGATACGGTAAAATGAAGGTAGCATACTTCGCACCAACTATTATTGCGTTAGAAACTGTGCCGCCTGTTGAATTTAGTAAAATATTTAATTTGGCAGAAGGCTTACATCAACATCACGAACTAGATGACAGTGACAATCCTCTAACTAGTATTAGGGGAGGCCAACAAATACAAGTGTATCCAAATGCGTTAAACATTGATGTATCTTGGTTGGTTACTTTTCTTGAACGTGCTTGCCAAGGCTATATGGATATTGTTACTCAACAATCGGGCACAGAAGAACTAACTCATTGTAAGCCTGTGGTAACTAGTATTTGGACTATTAGACAATATGCCGGAGACTACCAAGAAATGCACAGTCATCCAGCTGGTAACATTAGTGGTAACGTATATATTAGTACTCCTGAGTTGACTCCAAACAGCAACCCAAGCGATTGCCAAATTAGCTTCAGACTGCCCGTTACTAAAGACATTAGTAAGTTTATTATGGCAGACACCTGGAAGTATAATCCGCAAGCAGGTAGTATAATTGTATTTCCAAGTCACTTGCCGCACACCGTATATCCCTGGAAAGGTGAGGGCCATCGAACAGTTATGGCATTTGACGCTAAACTAGTTCCAAAAGAAGAGCAGCCAACAGATGAGTGAAAAAGTAGAACTTAAAGAAAAATTAGCGGCAGTTGATCAGAATGTTCGCGAACTGTGGGATGCCATGGATCCTGAACAGCAGAAAGCATTAAAGAACGAATACTTTATTCTTAATCGTTACATTAGTAATGTACAAGGACAAAAGCGTGAAATTCAAGAACACTTTGTATTAACTGTTAACGAATATTTTAATAAGCATTGGAATCTTTTACAGAAGCATCCTAAGCTAATGTGGCAACTGTTATGTATGTGTAGCTATAATGGTAACACAGTATTCTTTCATCAATGGCTTGGTAATAAAAAGAAAGACGCAACTAGCAATCCTAAGAAGAGTAAGTTCTTAGCAGAAATATATCCTAATAAGAAGATGGACGAAATTGAGATGTTGGCAGCATTGGCAACTGATAAAGAATTAAAAGCGTTGGCAAAGACCTACGGATTTGATGACGCAACTATCGCAAAAAAGTTTAAATGATGGCATTAGTCGATCAAGCATATATTTGTCAATATTGTAATAACAAATTTGCTAAAGAAAAAACATTAGCAGTGCACGTGTGCGAACAAAAGCGTAGAGCATTAGCTAAAACTGAACGTCACGTTGTACTTGGCTATGACACTTATAATAAATTTTATAAGATGTCACAAAACGCAAAGAGTGATAAGACATATGACGAATTTGCTCGCAGTCCGTATTACAACGCCTTTGTTAAGTTTGGATCATTTGTTAGTAATGTTAATCCGTTGTATCCAGATAAGTTTATACATTACGTTGTTACTTCCGGTGTTAGATTAGATCATTGGTGTCGTGATGAGTTATACGACAACTATGTGATTAATCTAGTTAAAACTGAAGGTGTTGAAACAGCATTAGAACGCAGTATTACTCATATGATGTCTTGGGGAGAATCTAACAATGCTCCCTGGAATCATTATTTTTTGTATGTTAGTTTGAGCCGAGCTACTTTCGATATTAAAGATGGTAAGATAAGTCCTTGGTTGTTATTAAACTCTAACAACGGAAAAGCATTACTAAAGAAATTAAGTGATGATCAGTTGGAAGCAATTAGTAGTGTAATGGATTTACAATTCTGGATGAATAAATTTAAAAAACGTCCAGACGACGTAGAGCTAGTTAAACAAGTTGTTAAGGAATCTAGTGTATGAACACTACCCCAGAAGAAAACAGACTAGAACTAGGAATGGAAATACTAGTCAGTGAAGAAGAAACCGCAGTATACGTAAAACTTGTTGGGTTTGAAACTATTGAAGACGCAGACGACTATGCTGGGTACTTACAAGAACATTTACCGTTGTTATTATTTGAATCAAAAGTGAAACACTAATGCCAGATATTGATATAGACTTTGCTAATAGAACTCTTGCTCTTGACAAACTCAAGCATGTCACTGCGGCTATAGATGATAATGGAACTTTTAAAAAGCATAACACTGGCGTATATTGTACGTCAGTACCTTACAATCCATTAACAGGTATAAGTACAATAGATTACAAACAAGCAGAAGATAGAGGCTATTTTAAGATAGACTTTCTTAATGTTAGCGTCTATGAAAAAGTAAAAGATAGACAGCATCTTAAAACTTTAATGGAGACTGAGCCACTATGGGATTTACTGCTACAAGACGATTTCACGGATTTACTATTCCACGTAAATGGGCATGGGAGCTTATTGAAACAGATGAAGCCATCTTCCATAGAAGAGTTGGCAATGTGTCTCGCTTTAATCCGCCCAGCGAAGAGGCACCTTATAGGGAAGGACTGGACAGAGATTGGACAGACGATCTGGACGAAACCGGACAACGGTGAATATTACTTTAAGAAAGCACATGCGATTGCGTATGCTCATGTGATTGTAGTTCAAATGAACTTAATCTGTGAAAGTATTAGTTACGGATTTAGTTAACGAGTTTTACGTACTAACTGTACTGATTTACGTTTTACCCGCTTTAGAGTTAGATTTAATAAGTTAGTAACTGGACCTAGTATAACTCTAACATCTTTGCTGTTAAATGTCTTTATAGCATAGTGAAACGGGTGTATTTGATCTCTACAAAAAATATTAATTGGAAACTGACGGTTTGATTCCCACCACCAAGTTTCTCCTATTTCTAGTAGTACAGTGCGCTCCTCCGGACTTTTTACAGCATTTAAATCGTAAAAGCTCGTTACAAACTGATCTTGGTTTATAATGATTCCTACATATTCCTCTTCACCGTAGTTTAACACGCTGATAAAGGGTAAGTTTTGTTCGATATTATCTCTTAGTTTTGCCATAAATATAGTAATAAGGGTTTGTCCAGATGCAAAAAATTTCAAGTTATTTATATCCAAATAGGATTGAACTATTAGCCGATCTGGCAGGCTTCAATGTGGAGTATACAAACGTGTATCAAAGAACTGTAAAAATATATAATGGTATTGATAACACCATCGAATTCGACATTAAGAATGCCGATCAAAAAAGAATCGATTTAACTACAATGTCTAACATTACATTAAACGTAATGGATGCCAGTGGTGCTGCCTTGTACAATAGCCCTTACACAGTTACCCCAGTACCTAGTATGAAGGGTATTGCCACAGTAGTAATTCCAGAAGCTGATCTAGTAGACTTATCCAATCAATTTTTAACATTTAGTGTTACTGCTGTCAAGGACGGAAGAGATGTAATGCTCTACGGAGATACCCGCTTTGGTGCTACTGGCAAGATGGAATTAATTGGCAATGCTATGCCGACTATCCGAGATGACGCTGTTTATAAAACATTCACAGGTGAGATCGATCTAGCAGGTTTCCCAAGACATTATAGTAGTGCTATCCCTGTAACATTTTACGAAGCAGAGCCTACAACTACAATTTCATTTGATATTAAAGTTACTGGATTTATTGGCACTATTTGGCTCGAAGCAACCGAAGCAAGTACAGTTAGTGTTGAATCATTTAGAGCGGCAGGTAAGCCATACGGTTCATGGAATAGAGAAATAACCGATGGAGAGTTTACCGGAGTTATCCCGTTTGGACAGAATATTCCAATTAACAATTACAAGTATTTTAGAGTATGTTATCAAGCAGTTGGCATGAGTGGTTATGGTGCTGATTTTACCGTTACTAAGAAAGATAATGTGTATACTGCTAAAGTTAGAACTCCTGGAACTAACTATACCAAAGGTTCTAAGATTTTAATAGTAGGAAGCCAATTAGGTGGTGTTGACGGTGTTAACGATCTAGTGCTTACTTTAAATGGCACATTGGAACTAACTGCTATTAAACAACCAGCAAACTATGTTGGTACCCAAGTAAATGATCCAATCGTTGCTGTAGGTATAGCTACCAATGGCGAAGATACGTTTATTGTTTCGGGTGAAAATTTCTCCGGAAAGGTTGATTCTGTAACTGTTTCCTAGTATAATAGCTCTATATGAGCTTAATCTCTGACACAATACTTTTACACTTACCAGGCAAACGGAAACAAACTCCTAGCGGCTGGATAAGTTTCAATGCGGTGTGTTGCGACGATAAACGCCAACGTGGCGGTCTTATTTTTAATGCTGGAGACGCAGTAAGCTATCATTGCTTCAATTGCGGATTTAAAGCTAGTTGGCAACCAGGCCGTCCACTAAGCCAAAAAATGAAAAAGTTTTGCCGTGATTTAAACATGGCTGACGATACTATTAGTCAATTGGGTCTAGAAGCACTTAGACTAAATGAAACTTCTACTACACAAATTACTTCAGTTATACCAAAGTTTGAGGCAAGAGTACTGCCTATAGACTCAACGCCAATTAACAGTTTGTTAGACAGTATCCCGGATAAGTTAGTTCCTATCTTAGAATACTTGGCAAATCGTAATCTTTGCCTAGATGATTATAATTTTTATTGGACGCCTAAGATAGGGTTTAGCAATAGAGTTATTATACCGTTCCTTAAAGACAATGTCATTGTAGGATACACAGCTCGAGCCATAGGTGACGCTAAACCAAAATACATATCAGAACAACAACCGGGATACGTGTTTAACCTAGATAATCAACATGATAGTCGTGAGTTCGTAATTGTTTGTGAAGGCCCGTTTGACGCGATAAGTATTAATGGTTGTGCAATCTTAGGTGCTGAAATTAAAGAAAGTCAGAATTGGCTACTTAAACAATTAGGCAAAGAAATTGTATTAGTTCCAGATAGAGATCACGAAGGTCCTAAGACAGTAGAACAAGCAATTGAATATGGTTGGTCAGTAAGCATGCCTGATTGGCCAGATGGTATCAAAGACGTAAACGATGCTGTAATAAAGATTGGTAGGCTAGCAACACTTTGGTTAATTGCTAATGCTAAAGAATCAAACAATCTTAAAATACAACTACGTGCTAAAAAGTGGTTTAAGGAAAAAGATGAAGAAACTAATTAATTTTTTAACTACGCCGTGGCGTTGGTATAAAGAGCATAGAGCTTTTAAAAAGCGTATGGAAGAACTACGCAAACGTGATCCATTTATCTACAAATGATACAGTGGGGAATAAACGCTCTTAATCACGGACATAGCATTGCTGTGTTCAACGATGGTAGGTTAATTAATAACTATACTGGTACTAGCGACGAATTAGAAAGTCCAACAACTGTTAGTGCTTTAGGGCACGGTTCACCTGATAGAATTTTTTGGTATGAAAATCCGTGGCTGAAGAAAGCTAGACAAGTTTACGCTAGCCAATATAAAACAGCGTTAAATCTTAAAGTATTACCTAAACGATACATGAAGCAGTTTAAGTATGCGCCAATTACCTATACAAAACATCATGCTAGTCATGCTGCCGCAGGTTATTATACAAGTCCATTTAATCACTGCGCAGTAGTTGTACTTGATGCTATTGGAGAGTTTGAATGTGCTACAATATGGAACTGTGTACACGGTGAAATGAAGAAAGTGTGGAGTAGAAGTTATCCACATAGTTTAGGTTTGTTCTACAGCGCATTTACACAAATGATAGG
>Ga0078894_10003426_pt1 | contig 12055 bp, 4 predicted proteins | sample LauGreSu1BDMLBSD_2_FD_67506 | JGI IMG/M metagenome (GOLD analysis project Ga0078894, IMG submission 67506) | Freshwater lake microbial communities from Lake Michigan, USA - Su13.BD.MLB.SD (version 4) (version 4) | ecosystem: Environmental > Aquatic > Freshwater > Lake | place: Lake Michigan, USA... | reverse complement strand
TGATAGGTCGTAGTGCCTGTGCCGCCAGTAGAGACAACAGTTAATGCAGTGGCTGTTCCACCTGCGCACACCGTTTGAGAAGTTAATGGCTGAGTGGTTATTGTTGGATCGGCAATAACATTTATGGTTACATAATTCGAAGTAAGAATATCACAACCGGAGCCAGCAGTTGTAACAGTTCCGTAATAATAATATGTACCTGCGGTGTTTAATACACCTGGACTAAAAAAAGCTGAGTTAGCCCCTGATACAGGAGTTCCTCCAGAATTCATTGGAGAGGTATTTGTCCACCATTGAAATGTAGGTGCTCCTGTACCGTTTGCAAAAGAAAAATTGATAGGTGATGGAGTACCTCCGGCACAGATTGATTGAGCGGAAGTAGGTTGTGAAGCCGCAATTGGATCCGCTAAAATGTTCACAGTAGAAATACTACTCGTTGAAAAACCACATCCCGGCCCTCCTGAAACCTCAGCGTAATAGTAACTTGTGCCCGTTGCATTATTGGGAGGTAAAAAACTTGATGCAGTTGCACCAGAAATAGGAGAGCCAGTAATACTATTGTTTATTAAATTAGAATACCACTGATAAGTAACATTAGCCCCGCCAGTTAAAGCCACATTCAAAGAATTGGCGCTACCACCGATGCATAATGATTGATTAGCCAAAGGCTGCGTGGAAATAACCGGTGGAGAAATAACACTTATAACAGAAACATTCGAAATTACACTACCGCAACCACTTCCATTTGCTGAAACCACGCAATAATAATAGTAATTACCAATTACTCCAGGAACAACAGGCGTATAGGACGCTAACGTTGCGCCAGGAATAAGTGTTCCTCCAATATTTGTATTCGAGATGTTCGAATACCACTGATAAGAAAATGTTCCTGTTCCACCTGCAGGAACAACAGTTAACGCAGCGGGGGTTCCTCCAACACAGATTGATTGCGATGCTGTAGGTTGAGTTCCAATCGAAGGATCGGCAACGACAGTTACGTTCGCACTGTTTGAAGTTGCCGTTCCACAACCAGAGCCAAAAACGGCAGCTAAACCATAGTAATAAAAATTACCCGCTGTGTTCAAAGTAGGTGGTGAATAAGTGGCCAAGGTTGCACCTGCAATTGATAAACCTCCTGTTGTAGCCGGAGTTGTATTCGAATACCATTGGTATAAAACTGTTCCTGCCCCGCCCGTTAAGGCCATTGTCAATGCTGTTGGAGTACCACCTACGCAGATCGTCTGAGTGGCAGTTGGTTGTGTTGAAACGACAGGATCCGCAACCACAATTATTTGCGCTACAGCGCTCGTCACGCTTCCGCAACCGTTGCCCGTAAGGGTAACCACACAATAGAAGTAGTATGTTCCTATAACCGCGCCTGACCCTGTGTAAGAAGCTGTTGTTGCTCCAGGAATTAATGTTCCGCCTGTGTTGGAATTAGTGGTATTGGAATACCACTGATAAGATGCCGTGCCGGCTCCACCTGTGTATGCCACAGTCAAGGCAGTTGGTGTTCCTCCTATACAAATAGACTGCGTTGCTGTTGGCTGAGTTGAAATTGTCGGCAGCGCGTTTACGATAACCGCAGCAGTTGCAGTTGTAGCAATTCCACAACCAGTTCCCGAAGCTGTAACACGACAATAATAATATCTTGTGCCTACAGTATTCGTTGGAGGAACATAAGTTGAATTCGTAGCACCAGGTATGAGCGTACCTGTAGCTGTGTTATTCACGGTATTTGAGTACCACTGATAGGTAATAGTACCTGTACCATTTGCTGCTGTAACCGATAAAGTTGTGGGAACTGCTCCCAGACATAATGTTTGAGTATTCAGCGGTTGCGTCGAAATCGTGGGATCCGCAACTACTACAACTTGAGCTACTGCTGAAGTGACTGATCCACATCCTGACCCGCTAAGAGTTACAACACAATAGTAGTATCTGGTGCCAACTGTATTGAGAACAGGTGTTGTATAGGTCGAATTCGTTGCACCCGCAATTAAAGTTCCCCCGGTATTGCTATTTGTGGTGTTGGTATACCATTGATAAGTAGCCGTGCCAAGACCGCTTGTGTAGGCAACACTCATGACTCCTGTCCCTCCAACGCAGATTGTTTGCACTGCAGTTGGCTGAGTTGAAATTGTGGGGTCGGGAGCTACAATCACCTCCGCCGCATTTGTAGCAATTGACGGACAACCTCCGGATGACATTGATATCACACAATAGTAGTAAAGAGTACCAGCTGCTGTTGTTGGAGGAGTGTAGGTTGCAGCCGTCGCCCCTGCTATTAATGTTCCCCCTGTATTTGTATTGGTTGCGCTGCTGTACCATTGGTAAGTTAGCGTGCCGGAAGTGTTCAGGAGAGTGAATGATAAAGCAGTGGATACACCTCCAACGCACATGGTTTGCGTGGTCAGTGGCTGAACACTTACGCTCGTAACAGAAACCGTCAATGTGTCAGAAGCATCGCACTGAGCAGGCACTCCTGGAAGAGTGGCAACAATGACCGTATTCGAAGAAATACTCTCTAAAACTTGAACAGCAGCATTTCCATCAAATCCGGGGGTTGCATCGCCACTCAATACTGACCAAGTGTAAGTTGAACCACCTGCAGCAGTGGCCGTAAGCGGCGTGTTTGCGCAAATACTCGCTGTTACAGGTGTCAACGAAATACTTGGAAAAACATTCACAGTAACGACTTGGTTATCTGACTGAGGAGCTGAACAGGAATTGTCAACCGCAAAAAAATCAATCGTATTAGCTACACCAATCATTGAAGGAGTCGCGGTGAAACAAAAATTTCCAGAAGCTGGATTGTAATTAACATTGCTTTGAGTGAAAACTGGAGTTCCAGCATTTAAGCCTGTACTCCAAGTTGCCGAAAGTGTAATGGCCTTGTAAACGTTCGGATTAGAAGCAGAAACTGAAAAACAAACCGAATCACCAACACAAGCCCCTATAGTTGCGGGACCGGTTTGAATTGTCGGATTGCTTATGCTTTGAATCTCTGGTGAGGAAAATGTTGTGGGTGTAGTCGCGCAATCCCGAATAACGAAAACCATGTTTTCATAAATCATTCCAATTACATCTCCTCCTTGGAAAAGGGTTATCGCCATAGTTACAATATAGTTTCCTACGGCAATTCCATTCGTATTAATTGTAACCGCACCTGAAGTGGTATTTACAGTTGCTCCCAAGGAATTTAAATAGCCGGGAACATTTATACTTGCGTCAATAGACGCTCCAGTTGTTTGAGGGGTAGAAAGCGCATAAGATGCAGTAACACCAGCGGGTAGGGAAAGAGCTGTGACATGGGTAAACGTTCCTGTATTTCGACACTGGTAAGGCACCTGAATAGAGGTTATTACAGGAGAATCAACGCAATAACTGGTAATAATTAATGCACTCACATATGCATCTGGCAAGGTGCTGTAATTGATATTATTGAAGTAGTTCCAATCTCCTTCATTCCAAATGACTTCCCAAGAACAACCTGGATTCAAATTAACTGTAGCAGAATAAATCAACAGTTGGGTACCCGGGGTTAACCCACCATTACAAGAACTGCTGGCTAACTCACTAGCACAAAGATTCGAAATCTCAGCAGTACTAACTAAATTAAGTGTAATGTTCTGCGGAGTAGACGCGCAACTTGATGGGTAGATGAACAAGTTTTCTGAAGCTAAGGCAGGACTTGCTCCAAAACAGTCCTTATAGATTCTAAGTGTAATGGTATATTGATTTCCTCCAAGGCAATCCCATGTAAGATTTCCACCTAAAACGTGATTGGCCTGGGCGTTATAACCCAACAAAAAAAGAGCGGCAATGGCAAAAAAGCGAATAATGAAACGCATCGTATTATTTTTCAGTACTATTAGCGTGCAATTTACTAAACAACCGCCTATACAAGATGTATTTCCCAGCACAGAAAATAGAAAATATTAAAGCGTTTAGGTTAGTAAAAAACATTTCTATACCAAAGACAAAGAATCAGCGTAAAAAGGTGCATCAAACTTTTAACATTCTTTTCACGCTGAGTTTCAGATTAAAAGCATTTGTAGAATATATTTGCCTTAAAATAAATGGTAATGAAAAAAATTTTACTTCTCTCTTTTTCTGTTCTAGCATTATTCACAGCTAAAGCCCAATGCAACGAAGTTTTTATTTCTGAAGTCGTTGAAGGTTGGAGCAACAACAAAGCTGTTGAGATTTATAACCCAACAAACAACACGATTAACCTGAATGGTTACGGTTTGGTTCGTTTTTCAAACGGAAGCACCTCTTACGGAAGTATTGCTCCACTTGATGGTTACACCATTGCTGCGCATGATGTCATTGTAGTTGTTCTTGATAAACAAGATCCATTGGGAACTGGTTTAGAAGCTCCAGTATGGGATGATTTAGCTGCAGCTGCAGACGTATTCATAAATCCAACCTATGACAACGGTGTTTGGCCAATGTACTTTAACGGAAACGATGCCATTGCAATTGTAACTGACAATGGACAAACACTTATCGATCTTTACGGAAGAATTGGTGAGGGAACTGGTTTCGGTGGATGGAGCGCTTATGGAACTGACGCTTCAGGAGCGACATTGTATGCTACAACGGATCACACGCAAATCCGCAAATCAACAGTAACCTCTGGTGTAACAATGAATCCATCTACTTTCGATGTGTTCTCTCAATACGATACCTTACCTGCAAATACATTCACTTTCTTAGGTGCACACACTTGCGATTGTAACGTAAGCGTTTCTGAAAACATTGAACGTTCAATTTCAATTTATCCTAATCCATTAACTGGAGATATTTTGAATGTTGTTTCTCCAAGTGTTATTCGTTCAATTCGCATTTTCGACAACGCTGGGCGTGTTGTTTTTGCTAACGGAACTATCCTCGATCGCATGACACGCATTCAAACAAGTATACTTGCAAAAGGAGCTTATACTGTTGAAGTTGTTTCTGAAAATGGAACAATCAATCGTCAAAACTTCATCAAATAATTATTTTTAATTTTCACAAAAAAGGGGCTCACTTCGGTAAAGCCCCTTTTTTATCTCTTATTGTTAAACCTTAGTTTCAATCTAATGAGAATCTTAAAATCATTCTTTTTAATTCTTTCGCTCTTCTTAATTGCCTCTGAAACCCAAGCGCAGGAAGGAATTTTAAGCGGAACTGTTCGTGATGCATTATCAGGTGAGACTCTTCCTTCAGCATTTGTCCTTTGGGCAAATAAAGAAAAAGGACAAGCAGTAGATCCTTCTGGAAAGTTTTCGATTTCACTCCCTTATGGCGAGTATGAATTCATAATAACCGCCGTTGGCTACGAAGAAGTGAAGAAAAATATTTCAATAACAAAGAAAGAATATTCTCTTGACTTTGATTTAATTCAAACCATGCAAAAAGAGGTTGTTATCTCAGCGGATATTGCAGTTGGAAGAAGCGTACCTGTTGCATATTCGAACATTGGACTAAAGCGTATTGAAGAAGAGTTAGCGGGAAGAGAAATGGCCACTTTGGCCAATACAACACCTGGAACATACGCAACCCGAGCAGGCGGTGGTGATGGAGATGCACGTGTTACCATTCGTGGATTTTCTGGAAGCAATGTTGCCGTAATGTTGGATGGCGTTCCCGTTAACGACATGGAAAACGGAACGGTTTATTGGAGCAATTGGTTTGGTTTAGACCTTGCCACACAGACCACCCAAATACAAAGAGGCTTAGGAGCTTCGAAGCTGGTTATTCCGGCTGTAGGTGGAACCATGAATATTATCACACGTGGAATTGACGCGAAAAGAAGCGTTAGACTTCGACAAGAATACGCTTATGGTGCATTTTCTAGAACTTCTTTCGCAATGAATTCTGGTAAGACAAAAAAAGGCTGGGCTTTCTCTATGGCCGGTTCATTCAAGACGGGTCAAGGTTGGGTAGATGGAACTTTTACTCGAGGCTTTTTCTATTACGGAAAAGTTGAAAAAATTATTGGTAAACACCACTTGAGTTTATATGGATTAGGTGCTCCTCAAGAGCATGGACAACGGTTGAGATCAGAGGCTATCGCTTTATATAGTGCGGAAACAGCTTTAGCTGTCGGGGCTCCTAATACATACGCTCCTAACGCAACTACAGAACGTCCTATTTTTAATGGTGGCATAAACTACAATCCCGATGTTGGATATTTGACACGTTACGATTTCGTAAACGGACAACGCACAAACATTCAAGCTGAAGAGCAATTCAATGGTCGTGTGAATTTTTATCACAAGCCACAATTCTCTATTAAAGATGTTTGGACTTTAGATGAAAAAACTTTTATCAGTACTGTCGCCTACGCATCTTTCGGAAGAGGCGGTGGTACACGCTGGAATAACAACATTACAGCGAATGATTATTTAGCAGACGGCACTGTAAATATGCAGTCATTCTACGACGCGAATGCAGGTGCAAATCCTCCACCATTTTCTGGATCTGACTATAATGTCAACCCACTTGTTAGTTCCACTGAACGCTATGCAGTTTCAAACTACATCAAAGCAAGCATGAATGAACATTCTTGGTATGGCGTATTGAGCACTTACAATAAAAAATTCAATGATAAATGGAATTTTGCGGGTGGTGTTGACTTAAGGACTTACAAAGGTTCTCATTACCGTAAAATTATTGATCTAATGGGCGCCGACTATATCATTGCTCGTACTGCTATTAATTATAATGATCCGAACCTCATTAAACGAGAAGGAGATGTAATTGACTTCAACAACGACGCATTCATTCGCTGGGGTGGCCTGTTCGGACAAGTTGAATATCAAGACGACAAAATATCTGCATTCGTAAGCGCATCTGCTGCAACAACCGGTTATAAGCGTGTCGATTATTTCCGTCCGAAAGTATACACCGTCGATGGTGTTGAAGTTCCTGTTGGTTATTCTTATGTGAACAATGCCATTGCATTGATTTCAGACACCACCATTGTTGGGGGACAAACATTAACAAGTAACATGAGTGGTTCGGAATTTCAAAGTACAGGCTGGTACTATAGACCAACAGCTACTGTGAAAGCTGGATTGAAGTACAATATCTCACGTGATTTAGCTGTTTTTTTTAACTCGGGATATCTAAACAAAGCACCTTTGTTCAGCCAGATTTACACCAATGCTAACGAACGTTTTAATGCCATTGAAAACGAGGTAATCGCTAGTTTTGAAAACGGTTGGAATTACAAGTCGAAGAAGTTTTCGTTCAACGTAAACTTGTACCACACCACATGGAAAAACAAACCTTATCCTTACGGATTGTCAGTTCCTAATCCACAAGATCCAACTTCAAACATTACCGTAAACATACGTGGAATGAACGCCCGTCATCAAGGGGCAGAATTTGATTTCGCATACAAAATCAACGACCGCATTACACTGGAAGGACTTGCTTCATTTGGTGATTGGATTTGGACTTCTTCGGACACTATTTTGATTTTCGATGACAATGGAAATCCTGTTTTATCTAACCCCGGCAATCCAAACAGTGAGCAATACAGCGTGACTTATGACGCAAATGGAGTTCATGTAAGTGATGCGGCGCAAACACAATTGGGAGCAATGTTACGTTACGAATGGAAGAGCGGTGCTTATGCAAAAACAAGATACACTTGGTTCGATCGTTACTATTCAGCAATGAACCCGTTCGAGTTGAAAGGCGAAAATGCAGCAAGAGAATCATGGAAAATTCCATCTTACGGGACCTTAGAATTCCACGCTGGCTATGGCAAAGAAATTCGTGGTGTTCGCTATGACCTCCGTGGAAGTGTTTTCAATGTATTAAATAGCGTATTTATCACAGATGCGAACAACAATGATTTGAATGCACTTTACAACAACAAGGCATTCAATTTCGATGCATCTTCTGCTGGAGTTTTCTTTGGTCAGGGAAGATGGTTCAACGTATCTTTATCGGCCGCTTTCTAATCTTGAAAAATTAATTTGAATAACAGAAAAATGAAATACATCTACACACTCTTGTTTGCGCTTCTTTTTGGAGCTACACAAGCACAGATTGTCATTAACGAAGTTGATGCTGATCAAAATGGAAATGACGCTGCTGAATTTATTGAGCTATACGGTGCGCCAGGGCAATCATTGAACGGAATGGTGATGGTTTGGTTCAACGGAAACGTAAATCCTTCAACTTCTTACAAAACAATTGATTTATCCGGAAATGTAATTCCTGCTTCTGGCTATTTCGTTATCGGAAATGCAGGAGTTCCTAATGTAAATCTCACTTTCGCAGCGAACATTTTACAAAATGGAGCCGATGCGGTTGCTATTTATAACTCAACAATGGCGGCTTGGCCAAATGGATCTGCCCTAAGTTCAACAGGATTAGTAGATGCCTTAGTATACGGTACTGCCGATGCAGACGCTACGAGCCTTTTAACAGCTCTTACTCCAGGACAACCTCAGATAGACGAAACTGCTGCAACTCCAACCTTGAATAACTCTTGTTCGCGCCTTCCTGATGGCGGAGCCCCATTCAACACCTCTGCTTACGTTGCTCAACTTCCAACGCCAGGTGCTTCCAACACTGGAACTATCAGTGGATGTATGGACAACACTGCATGTAACTACAATGCGCTTGCCGTTACCGACAATGGTTCATGTGCATTTCCAGGTGATGCTTGTAATGATAACAATGCAACCACAACCGATGACACTTACGACAACAACTGTGACTGCATTGGAACTCCAATTGCTGGTGGAACTATATCAGCCGCGCGTATTGCGGGAGTTGGCGCAGCTGTAACCGTAACAGGCATCGTTACCAATGGCACCGAAATGGGCAGCTCTGTACGTTACATTCAAGACGCTCAAGCCGGTATTGCTGTTTACCCTGGAGTAGATTGGGCCGCTTGGCCATCAGCTCCGTTACGTGGAGATCTCGTTACCGTTTCAGGTGTAATAACCGAATTCAACGGACTGCTTGAAATAGGTCCAACGCTTTCCGCCGTTACTGTCAACTCTTCAAACAACACACTTCCTACTCCTCAATTGGTAACTCCAAATATGATTGCAGAAGACTACGAAGGTGAATTAGTAACTGTGGATAATGTTGTTTTCGATTTAGCAGGATCTGTTATCTCAGCTAACTCTACATACAGTTATTTGGCTAACGGACAATCTGGTGTAATCTACATTCGTGCTGGAAGCGTTTTAGTTGGAACGAACCTACCTGCAAGTGCTATAACACTTGTTGGAATTGTTTCTCAATTCGACGCAACAGCTCCGTTCGACGCAGGTTATCAAATTCTTCCTCGCGATGAAAATGATTTCATTCTTCCTCCAGGTGTCGCTATCATTGGCCCTGTTACTCAAACCAACATTACTACTTCTTCGTTTGATCTTGATTGGACAACCAACAATACAGGTGACAGCCAAGTGAATTATGGTTTAACTCCTTCATTGGGTCAAACTGTTTATGTAAATGAAAGCGTTACAGACCACGTGGTAAACATCCCTGGATTACAACCTGGAACAATTTATTACGCATCTGTTACTTCTTCCAATGTTGATGGCTCGAGCACTAGCAGTGTTCGTCCTTATGCTACAAAGAGCTTAAGCTCAGGAGAAATTCGTGCCTATTTCACGCGTCAAGTAGATAACAATTATGCAACTATCGAAAACGCAATCTCATTGGGCACTTTAACAAACGACACCATAGCAGCATACATCAGTCGTGCGCAACAAGCAGTAGATATTGCTATTTACAACTTTACCGACGATGCGGTGATTGCCAATGCAATCAACGGAAGATACAATGCTGGTGTGCAAGTGAGGATTGTTGCTGACGGCTCTACAGCTCAACTTGGACTATCACTTTTAAATCCAAACATACCTGTTGTTGAAAGAGTAAATACTTCGGGAACAGGAATCATGCACAATAAATTTATTGTTGTCGATCCAGACTCTGCGGCTAACTCATGGGTGTTCACAGGTTCCACTAACTGGACTGACAACAACATGTCGAATGACTTTAATAACATTATTATTTTTCAAGATCAAAGTATTGCGAAAGGTTACCGTTTAGAGTTTGAAGAAATGTGGGGAGGAAATGGTCCACAACCAGGAAATCCAAATGGTGTATTCGGTCCAGCTAAAACCAACAATACCCCATTGCAATATGTTCTCGGTCCTAATGACATTAAGGTTGAAAGTTACTTCTCACCGACCGACAATGCAAATGGTGCAATTATCAAAACCATGCAAACAACAGATGTGAATTTAGACTACGCAATTCTTGCATTTACCCGTGCCGATATTGCCGATGCTATTATCGCTGAAGATGATTTATTCCTTGTTTTAGTAAGAGGTATGATGGAACAAACTTCTGATCCAGCTTCTGAATTCGCTTACTTGGAGACAGCAGGACAAGACATTCGCTCACACGAAGCAATCCCTTACGATCTTCACCACAAGTATTGCATTGTCGATCATAGCACATTGGATTCTGATCCAACTGTACTTACCGGAAGCCATAACTGGAGTAGCGCTGCACAAACAACCAACGATGAAAATACGGTTGTCGTTCACGATGCTCGTATTGCAAATCTTTTCTTACAAGAATTCATGGCAACATGGAGTTTGGTTGGTGTGGAAGATGAAACCAACAACGACATGAGTGTTTATCCAAACCCAGCTTCTTACAACTTGTGGGTAGGTATTCCGGTTCAATCTGGAAAAGCGATCTTGAACATTTTCAATGCTCAAGGACAATTGGTTCACACCGAAAATTTGAACGCTGGAATGAATTCAGTTTCATTACCATCACTTGCTGTTGGAACCTATGTATGTAAAGTTTCAAACGATACAAACCTTTGGACAAAGACCATTATCATCAAATAATTTCTTTACTGAATTAGTTTGAAAAGAGGGCGGAACATTCCGCCCTCTTATATTTGTAACCCTATGGAAACCTTTCGAATTGTTGGACTCATGAGTGGAACCAGTCTAGATGGATTGGACATTGCGCTTTGTGACCTTTCGTTCAATAATGAAAAGTGGGAGTACGAAATTGTTGCGGCAGAAACGGTAGTTTACGACGCCTCGTGGCGTGATATTTTTCGAAGAGCGCACAAAATGTCTGCACTTGAATTGGCGCAGTTGAATGTTGACTTTGGAATTTATTCTGGAAAACAAGTCAAACGTTTTTTAGAAGAACGAAGTCTTTCAGCCGATGCCATTGCTTCGCATGGACATACCATTTTTCACCAGCCAGGTGAATCGCTTACCGTTCAAATTGGAAGTGGTGCGCACATTGCTGCTAACGCAGGAATTAAAACTATTTGCGATTTCAGAACAACAGATGTGGCTCATGGTGGACAAGGTGCCCCGTTGGTTCCCATTGGAGACCGTTTGCTCTTCAACGAATACGACTTTTGTTTGAACATTGGTGGAATTGCGAATGTCTCATACACCCTCATGGGTGACCTGAATGCCTTTGATGTTTGTGTGGCGAATATGGCATTGAATCTATTGGCTGAACAAACCGGACATCCGTTCGATGCCAACGGAGAAATGGCTCGACGTGGAGTGGTGAATGTGGAGCTTCTTGAAAAATTAAATGCACTCCCCTATTATGCTCAAGAACTTCCAAAATCGTTGGGCAAAGAATGGTTTGAACGTCACTTCCTTCCCTTACTTGGTGCTTCGCAATTAACCATTCGTGATTTACTTGCCACGTGCACAGAGCATATGGCGGTTCAAATTGCAAAGATTTTCGAAGGTTGGACAGGTAGTGTTCTTGTCACTGGCGGCGGTGCTTTCAATGAATTTCTAATCGAATCCATACAGGCGAAGACCGATCTTTCCGTTGTAGTTCCAGACACCGATACCGTGCAATACAAAGAGGCGCTCATTTTCGCCCTATTAGGAGCACTTCGACTCTCTGAGCAACCGACAGCACTCTCAGAAGTTACCGGAGCTTCTAAAGACACCTGTGGCGGTTGTATCTATTTGTAATTGGAAAGAACTTCCTTGAATTGATTCATTGATTCTACCGA
>Ga0078894_10003425_pt1 | contig 12056 bp, 13 predicted proteins | sample LauGreSu1BDMLBSD_2_FD_67506 | JGI IMG/M metagenome (GOLD analysis project Ga0078894, IMG submission 67506) | Freshwater lake microbial communities from Lake Michigan, USA - Su13.BD.MLB.SD (version 4) (version 4) | ecosystem: Environmental > Aquatic > Freshwater > Lake | place: Lake Michigan... | reverse complement strand
CCGCCGACCGCTCACTTCTTGGTCAGTATAGGCCATTAAAGAACGACACTCCCTCCAATAGACGACACCAAGGGGCACTGGTAGGCCTGAACCATAAGGCGTTCCCCCTGCTCCCGTCTGTAACTCCGGAATCTATTCAGACAGACGCGCTTCGTCTATCGCCGAGCGCGGACTGACGCAATCGCTTTTGTCTACGAAAGCAGGATATTAGGTGTAAGAAGCTTGTGCCGCGCAATAGCGCGGCACCTCTTGGAGATGATTTGTGCGAAACCTCCTATTTTGTGTCATTTTTCTTACATCTGCGGCTGCGCATGCTGCACCGCAAAAAAATTCACCTGCGTCAGCGACACAATCCCTTAATTATCCTGATCTTGCTGATTTCGCACTCGCGTCAAAACTGGTTGCGCATGTGCAGATTCAAAATGCGAAGCCCCTCAAAGGCGCGTTGGCGCAAGGAACACCCGCAGGGTATCAGAGGCTTCTTATTCAAGCCAAAGTCATTGCGCTTCTGAAAGCACCAGACAGTCAAGCCGCGCGTCTTGAGTATTTGATCGATGTCCCAGTTGATTCGCGCGGTCGGTTTGCAAAGCTGAAAAAGGTCGAATCACTCATCTTTGCGCGGCCTATTCGCTCGGGTGAGATTCAGCTGATCGCACCGGACGCTTGGGTGACATGGTCAGAGGACTATGGTCAGACTGTCCGATCCATCCTGACGGCCGCAACCCAGACGGACGTGGCGCCGCACATCAGCGGAATTGCGTCGGCCTTCCATTCGCCCGGAAGCCTGCCCGGCGAAGGGGAAACCCAAATCTTCCTTACCACACGCGACAATCGCCCCGCATCGCTGACCGTGCAACGCCGCGCTGACACGGGCGCGCGCTGGTTCGTCTCTTTGGGTGAAGTGGTCGATGAAGGGGTCAGCCGACCTGAGAAAAACACCCTGCTTTGGTATCGCCTCGCCTGTTTCCTGCCACAAACCGTGCCGGACACCCTGATTGGGGACCAGCCGGAGGCGATGCGGACAGAGATTAGACGCGACTATAGCTATATCCAGCAGAGCCTCGGCCCATGCGTGCGTGCTCGAGCTAGCCGTTCTTTCCCATAAACAGGAAATCGCGATCAAAGGATTTGAGCGCAGCGCCGCCATCAACAAAAATTGTCTGGCCCGTCACAACCTCTGCCTTTGCCAGCCACAAAACTGCGTCGGCGACATCTTCTGGCTCAGGCAGGCGGCCCAGCGGCATGGCTTGGCGCAGTGCCTCCATCTGGCCGGGCAGATATGCATCCGTCGGGATCACCAGGCCGGGGGCTACCGCATTGACCCGCACCTGCGGCGCAAGCGCACGCGCCAATGTTTCTGTCGCGCCCGATAGCGTCAGTTTGGACAGAGTATAGCTCAGCTGATCTGCGCCGGGATGCCGGATACGCTGATCCAGAATATTGACGACGCTGGCCATGCCCCCCGTGCCAACGCGCTGAGCAAGGTCTGTTGCGAGCAGAACGGGGGCGGCCGCATTCACGGCAAAATGATCCATAAGGCCCTGCGCCGTCACGCTGTCTTGGTCATCCCAATCAAATCGAGACGCGTTATTCACCAGCAAAGTCGGGACAGCCCCAAAATGCGCCTGCACCGCGGGCAGCAAAGCGGCGACAGCTTGAGGATCTGAAAGATCGGCGGCAAAGCCGCGCCAATGCGCCTTGTGCAGCGCCAGCATGGCGGCCAGCGTCGGATCAGGTGTTTCTATCTTGCGGCCATGCAAGGCCAGTGCCCATCCATCTTCGGCAAGGCGCGCGGCGATGGCCGCACCCAGCCGGCGAAAACCGGCCGTGACCAACGCGAGTTTCAAGCGCGGCTCCGGAACAGGGTGACCCCAATTTCCTCATTATCATCGGCAATGGCGAGCTTCACAATCTTGACCTCCACCGATTGAACGCGCGGATCCTGCGCCATCAGCGTTTCGATGATATGGTCTGCCACAGCCTCGATCAGAACGAAATGCACGCCTTCGGGCAGGTGCGACATGGCCCGTTTGAGATCCATGTAGTTTTTCGATGCGGAAAGGGGCGTTTCTGCGGCATAATGATCGGCACAGCGCAACTCCACCTTCACGGAAATGCGCAATGGTTGCGGCAGGTGCGTCTCTTCCGAATAAATACCAGTCAACACCGGCACTTCGAGATTGGCAACTTCAAGGAAAAGGTGATCGGGTCGAGCAGTCATGCCGCGCCCCAATAGAGATATTTGCGGGACGGGCAAGGATCATACTTCCATTTCACGCCCAGCACCTTAAAGCGCCCAGCGTTCACCCCCCTGTTCGGACCGTCATTGCATTGATCACTCTTGTGCCCCTTTCCTCTGTTGCGCCCGACCGGGTCGAGCATCTGCTTGACGATGCTTTTGGGACCGACCGGCATCATCGAACCGCCTATCGACTGCGCGCAGGAATGCCTGTTATCAATGAATTGAGTTTTGCAGCCATCCAGGAAGGAAAGCTTCTGGGCAGTATCCAAGCATGGCCTGCGCGCGTTCATGATGCGGACGGGTCTGATCCCATCATCTTGGTCGGCCCCGTTGCCGTCACACCACAAGCGCAGGGACGCGGCATTGGCAAGATGCTGATGGCGCGCCTGTTGGAAACAGCAGATGCCGGGGCCGCAGATGCGATGGTGATGATTGGCGACCCCGATTATTATGGGCGCTTCTTCGGATTTCACGCAGATTCCACGTCGGGATGGGACGTCGCAGGCCCAGTTGAACGCCATCGTCTGCTCGCCAGAATTCGCCGTCCCGGCGGCATTCGGGCCCTGGGTCAGCTGGGCCCTGACCCAAGCTTTGCAACTGGCGTCGTCGCGGCCTAGAGACGGGGCATGCCTATGCCCGAACTCCCGTCTGACCTGTCCCGGCTCTCGCTGGCCGACATTGCCCAACTTGCCGCAGACCAGCGTTTGCCGCCGGTGGACCAATGGTCGCCGACAAAATTCGGCCATAGCGAGATGCGGATTGCCCGCGATGCCAGCTGGTATCACCAAGGCGATCCGATCCGCCGGGAAACGATGGTGCGGCTCTTCTCCACCATCCTGCGGCGCGACGCGGATGGGCGGCATTATCTCGTCACACCGGTCGAAAAGCTAGAAATTGATGTCGATGATACGCCGTTTCTCGCGGTCGAACTCAAAAGCGAGGGCGAAGGCGACACCCGCACGCTGGCCTTTCGGTTGAATACAGGTGACTTGATTCTTGCGGGCCCCGATCATCCGCTGCGCCTGACCGAATTAGATGGGGAATTGATCCCCGTGCTGGCAGTGCGCGGCGGGATGGAGGCGCGCCTTGCCCGCCCGGTTTACTACGCCATGGCCGATTGGGCCATTGCCGAAGCGCATGACCCAATCGGGTTATGGAGTGGCGGCGTGTTTTTTCCGTTGGCTGGCCAATGAGATTATCTGCCCGTCTGCGACAGGCGCTGGCAGCTGGCCATGCGCGTGATCTATCGCTGCTCGAAGGCGATGATCATCATGACGCACACACAACAGACAGCGTCGACGCAGCGGTGCTCGTTGCCATTACCGACCGGGCACACCCCGGCGTGATCCTGACGCAACGTCCTGAAACAATGCGCAAGCACGCAGGCCAAGTGGCCTTCCCCGGTGGGCGCGTCGATCCGGAAGATGCCGACCTAGTCATGGCAGCTTTGCGGGAAGCCGAGGAAGAAGTCGCCCTAGCGCGCCAGCATGTTGATCTGATCGGGCTGACCGACACTTATCGCACCATTACCGGCTATTGCGTGACGCCCGTCCTGGGCGTCATTCCGCCAGACCTTCCCCTTGTCGCCAATGCCGATGAAGTAGCGGCGATTTTTGAAGCCCCTCTGGACTTCCTGATGGATCCAGCCAATCACCGCAAAACGACGGTGGATTGGAATGGCCGTGCCCGGACTTATTATGAAATGCATTGGGATGGCCGACGGATATGGGGGGCAACCGCAGCCATGATCGTCAATTTGTCAAAGCGACTTGCATGACCCAGATGACCCTGCCTGATGCGCCCGGCCTTGCCGCCGTGATTGCCGCGCTGGACGGAAATGTTCGGCTGGTTGGCGGTGTTGTGCGCGACACGCTGGCGGGCCTGCCAACCAAAGATATTGATCTGGCAACATCCATTGCCCCTGATCAGGTGATGCTGATGCTGAACGCCGCAGGTCTAAAGGCTGTGCCAACCGGGCTGGCGCACGGAACGGTGACCGCCATTGCCGAGGGGCAGGCCTTTGAAATCACGACGCTGCGCCATGATCTCTCAACCGATGGGCGCCACGCCATTGTCGCCTTTACCGATGATTGGCGGGACGATGCCGCGCGGCGGGACTTCACAATCAACGCGCTCTATGCCGACCCCAAGACCGGCGAGATTTTTGATTATTTCGGCGGGCTGGAAGATTTAGCGGCCCATTGTGTGCGCTTCATCGGAGACCCGACACAGCGCATTGCCGAAGACCATTTACGGATTTTGCGCTTTTTCCGGTTCCATGCCCGCTTTGGCGGGGCGACGCCCGAGGCCGCCAGCCTCGCGGCCTGCCGCGCGCGCGCCAATGATCTAATGGCCCTGTCGCGCGAGCGAATTGCGATGGAGTTGCTCGCCATTCTTGCCCTGCCCGATCCCTCGGCTGTTCTTGAACTGATGATCGCTAACGGGATTTTCGCACCCGTTCTGCCCGAAATTACGGAGCATCGTGCGCTGAGTCAGCTTGTCGCGTGTGAGGTGAAGGCCTCCATCTCGCCTGAACCGATCCGGCGGCTGTCATCACTTTTGGCCGCCGATCCGGCCTTGGCGGAAGACATTGCCAATCGCCTGAAACTGTCCAATGCGCAGCGCAAGCGGATGGTATTGGTCGCAGGCCGGACGCAAGAAGATGCGGATCATCCCCGCGCCCTTGCCTATCAATTGGGGCTGGAGGTTGCGCAAGATCGTCTGCTTTTGGGTAAAGGCGATTTGGCGGCGCTGAGTGGATGGACACCGCCCCGCTTTCCTTTAAGCGGCGGTGCGATTGTCGCGCGGGGTGTTCAGGCCGGGCCGGATGTCGCCCGCATCCTGCAAGCCGTTGAGCGCCAATGGGTCGAAGAAGGCTTTCCAGATCAAGGCCGCGCCGAGGCGATTGCCGACCAACTCACCCAGATCGGCTAAGCTCAGCCGAAACGATTATCGCGGGGGAAGCCTAAAGGCGGCATCCGGCCCGCCGCCCCGCGCGCCGCGCGCCAAGGCGTCAAATCCGCCTCTGTCCGCGTCCGCCCGGTGTCCCCACCCATGGCCCAGCTTAGGCCCTCTTCCAAGCGGAAGGTCGTCGCGTCCGACAGGCCACCATCCTTATATTTTTGCAGCGTCACACCCTGGCCACGCCCCATTTCCGGCAATTCATTGAGCGGGAAGACAACCAGTTTTCGGTTTTCACCGACGGCCGCGACATAATCATCATGGGCCGCAATCACGCGCACAACGGCGAGCGTTGCCCCGGTGCGTAGGTTCACAACCTGACGCCCCTTTCGCGTTTCGGCGATGACGTCCGCCGTTTTGGCGACAAAGCCCTTTCCGTCCGACGCGGCGAGCAAAATGCGCTCGTCCATGCGCGCCGGGAAGATATTGACGATGCCCGTGCCATCGGGAAGATCGATCATCAGGCGCACCGGCTCCCCAAAACCGCGCCCGCCCGGCAACTTGTCTCCGCCCAAGGTGAAGAAACGTCCGTCTTCGGCAACCAGCAGAATTTTATCCGTCGTCTGCGCATGGAAGGCAAAGGCGGGGCCATCCCCTTCCTTAAATTTCAGTGCCTCGGCGGCATCAAGTGCAACATGGCCCTTCATCGCGCGCACCCAACCGCGCTGCGACATGATAACGGTGATCGGTTCCCGCTCAATCATAGCTTCGAGCGGAATGTCGCGCGCAGGCGCCGCCTCCTCCACCCAGGTGCGCCGCTTGCCAAGCGGCGTCTCTGGGCCATAGCGGTCGCGCAAAGCCGCAAGGTCTTTCTTCAGGCGGGTCTTCTGCCGGGCGGGGCTTTCAAGCAGCTGCACCAGCCCATCGCGTTCGGCCATCAGCTTATCACGCTCGCCCTTAATCTCCATTTCCTCAAGCCGCCTAAGGCTGCGCAACCGCATATTGAGGATCGCCTCGGCCTGGCGGTCAGTCAGGTTGAACTCCGCCATCATAACGGGCTTTGGCTCATCTTCGGTGCGGATAATCTCAATCACACGGTCAAGGTTCAGATAGGCGATGAGATAGCCATCGAGCAGCTCGACCCGATCATCAATCTTGCCCAGACGGTGCTGTGACCGACGCACCAGAACCTCAATTTGATGATCAAGCCATGCGGCGAGCACATCCTTCAGGCTCATGACACGCGGCGTGCGGTCCGCCCCCAAAACATTGAGGTTTAGGGAGAATTTATTCTCAAGTTCGGTCAGCCGGAACAGGCTTTCCATCAACACATGCGGATCGACACTGCGGCTCTTTGGCTCAATGACCAAACGAATATCCTCAGACGATTCATCACGCACATCGGCCAAAATGGGCAGCTTCTTGTCGTTGACGATCTGGGCAATCGTCTCGATCAACTTGCCCTTTTGAACCTGATAGGGAATTTCCGTGACCACGACGACCCAAGTGCCGCGCCCTTGATCCTCCACCACCCAGCGCGCTCGGACGCGAAACGACCCGCGCCCCGTGGCATAGGCTTCGGCAATGGAGGCCGCGCTGTCGACCAATTGCCCCCCGGTTGGGAAGTCAGGGCCTTTGACAAACTGCATCAGCTCAAGGGGCTCACAACGTGGATTGTCGATCACATGCGTCGCGGCATCGATAACTTCCGCCACATTATGCGGCGGGATGCTGGTCGCCATGCCGACTGCGATGCCCGATGATCCATTGGCCAGAAGATTGGGGAACAGGCCGGGGAAAACCTCTGGCTCTTCATCTTCGCCATTATAGGTCGGGCGATAATCGACCGTCCCGTCATCCAGCCCGGCCATCAGCTCAATGGCCGCCGCCGTCATGCGCGCTTCGGTATAGCGATAGGCCGCGGCATTATCGCCATCGATATTGCCAAAATTGCCCTGTCCGTCGACCAGCGGGTAGCGCAGGGAGAAGTCCTGCGCGAGGCGGACCATCGCGTCATAGACGCTGGCATCCCCGTGCGGGTGATATTTACCGATCACGTCGCCGACGACGCGCGCAGACTTTTTATAGGCCCCTGTCGGATCCAGCTTCAACTGACGCATCGCCCAGAGCAGGCGACGGTGGACCGGTTTCAGGCCGTCCCGTAAATCAGGCAGCGACCGCGCCGTGATAGTCGACATGGCATAGACCAGATAGCGTTCCGACAAGGCCGCATCGAACGGCGCATCGACAATGGAGTCGAATGGGTCTTCGGGCGTGTCGATCAGATCTGCCATGAGGGGCGCCTAGCGGATTGAAACAGGCTTGGAAATCGGGTCAGGCCGTTTTGGGCCGCCGGACCAAACCTTCCTGTGCACAAGTGGCAACGAGGCGGCCATCGCGCGTGTAAATCGACCCGCGATTAAAACCGCGACCCCGCGCCGCCCAAGGGCTGTCGCAATGATAGAGCAGCCAATCATTGACGTTCACATCATCATGGATCCACACGGCATGATCCAAACTGGCGGACATGAAGCCGGGCGTTACCCAAGTCACGCCATGCGGCAACGTGGATGTGCCCAGCAAATAACTGTCGCTGGCATAGGACAGGATCGCGCGGTGCATCGCTGGATCAGCGTCAATCGGCGCCGCTAGGCGGAACCAGATGTCTTGCACCGCCGGATCCCGCTTTTCCGTACCCAACCAGTCGCGTGGGTCGACGGGGCGATATTCAATCGGCCTTGGCTGGGTGAACCGTTCGCGCATCGGTTCGGGAATCTTGTCAGCAAAACGCAGGCGCAATTCCGTTTCGTTCGCAAGATCCTCAGGACCAGGCACATTCGGCATGGCGTCTTGATGGGTGTAGCTTTCTTCCAGCCTTTGGAAAGAACAGGCCAGATTGAGAATGGGTTTATCCTGCTGCAACGCGATCACGCGGCGGGTCGAAAAACTGCCACCGTCAAAGTCGCGCTCGACCCGATAGGTGATTTCAAAATCCTCGCTGCCTGCGCGCATGAAATAGGCGTGGAGCGAATGGGCAATCCGGTCTTCGGCTACCGTATCCTGCGCCGCCATCAGCGCCTGTGCGATCACCTGTCCGCCAAAGACACGCCCGACCCCGCCGTCTTTGCGGCGGCCAAGATACCAGCCATCCCCCATGCGTTGGACGGAGAGGAGCGCCGTTAAGTCTGCTACAAGCTTTTGAGAGTCTGTTGTCATAACTTGGCGTTTGCGTTGCCTGCACCACAAATGCAATGCCACAAAAAGGCGAAGGCGGTGTCAGCGCGGCGGTGCAGGCTCCGGCAAACGCCTTATGGTCAAGATACGCACCACGGGGTCAAGCATCTGGCCCTTCATCCACCCCTCTCCCTTGGTCGGTGAGGTTGGGCTCATGTGGATCTTGCGTACCACATCCATCCCATCAACCACATAGCCGAATACGGCATAGCCCTCTGGCTCTTCAACCCTGGGGCGGGCGGGATCGGCATCCAACCCGGGGAGCGGACTGACAAGGATTGAAAAATCACCCGTTGCCGTGCCTGGCGCAAAGCGCGCCATCGATAGCGCCCCTGTCAGATGCTTGAGGCCCGTCACATTTGTTGGCTCATGCGCAATAGGTTTCAAAATGCGCTTGGGGTCATTTTGCGTCCCGCCCTGAACCAGCCCCTGTCCATTGCCATCGTCGTCCACGCCAAGTTTCATCGCTCGGTAAAAGACAGTGCCGTCAAAGCGTTTTTGATCCAGATAGCGCAAGAAATTGCCCGCCGTGATGGGCGCATGCTCCCGATCCACCTCGGCCGTTATCACCCCGAGACTTGTCGTGACGACCACCCGAACGCGCGGGGCCGTGTCCTGCACAGGCGCCGGGCGCGGCGCGGCGACAGACGGCCGGGCCTTGCGAACGGGCGCCGCATCCGCCGGAAACAAGGCCATCACCAAGACCGCAATCAAGCCCAGCTTGACGAGCAGCAAAGCAAAGAAGAGCAAGGCCTTGACCAAGGGTCGTTTAGGAAGGATCAGGCGGCTGTACATTGTTGCATCATGCCGCGCCCATGCAGGCTGCGAAAGTCAAAAAAAAGGGCCGCATTGCTGCGACCCCTTTTCCTTGTCTATCTGATCAGATTAATCAGTCATCATCACCCTTCAGAAAGGCGGGCATATGGTCGGCATTGCCGCCCTCACCACCTTCTGAGCGCTCCTGACGCGGGCCGCGATCACGGTCACGACCACCGCCGCCACCGCTGCGCCGACGATCCCCATCGCGGCGCGGGCCACGATCCGGACGATCCCCACGCGGTTCGCGCGGTTCACGGGCCGGGCGGGTATCTTCCAGCTCTTCACCGGTTTCCTGATCAACTACACGCATGGACAGGCGCACCTTGCCGCGGTTGTCAATTTCAAGAACCTTGACCTTGACGTCCTGCCCTTCGGACACAACGTCGGTCGGCTTTTCAACGCGCTCATTCTTCATTTCGGACACGTGGACGAGGCCGTCCTTGCCACCCATGAAGTTCACGAATGCACCGAAATCAACGATGTTGACGACCTTACCATTGTAGATTTTGCCGATTTCCGGCTCTTCAACAATGCCGAGGATCCACGCCTTAGCAGCGTCAATCTGGGCCGGATCAGACGACGAGATCTTGATGATCCCTTCGTCATCGATATCGACCTTAGCGCCCGTGGTCGCCACGATTTCGCGGATAACCTTGCCGCCCGTGCCGATGATGTCACGGATCTTCGATTTATCGATCGTGATCGTTTCGATGCGCGGGGCATGGGCCGACAATTCGGTGCGGGCTTCGCCCAGCGCCTTGCTCATCTCACCCAGAATGTGCGCACGGCCTTCCTTGGCCTGCGCCAAAGCCTTTTCGAAGATTTCCTTCGTGATGCCCGCAATCTTAATGTCCATCTGCATCGTGGTGATGCCTTCGGACGTGCCGGCAACCTTGAAGTCCATATCGCCCAGATGATCTTCATCACCCAGAATGTCAGACAGGATCGCGAAATCCTTACCTTCCAAGATCAGACCCATGGCAATGCCGGATACCGGACGCTTAATAGGCACGCCCGCGTCCATCATGGCCAAGCTTCCACCACACACCGATGCCATCGACGAAGATCCGTTGGACTCCGTAATGTCGCTGGTCAGGCGGATTGTGTAGGGGAAGTCTTCCTTGGTCGGCAGCACGGGGTGAAGCGCACGCCAAGCGAGCTTACCATGGCCAATTTCACGACGACCCGGCGCGCCGAAGCGGCCGACTTCACCGACCGAATAGGGCGGGAAGTTGTAGTGGAGCATGAAGTTTTCATAACGCAGGCCACCCAGGCCATCGATCATCTGCTCTGCATCCTTGGTGCCAAGGGTGCAGGTTGCAATCGTCTGCGTTTCGCCACGCGTGAACAGGGCAGAGCCGTGCGCGCGGGGCAGGAAATGCGTTTCTGAAACAATGGGGCGGATCTGCGTGGTCGTGCGACCATCAATGCGCTTGCCATCCTTCAAAATCGCGCCACGGACGATTTCAGCTTCCAGCTTCTTCATCAGCTTTTGGGCTGCCATCTGATCCTGCGGCGTTGCATCCGAGAACGCATCCTTCGCCTTGCTCCGCGCTTCGTTGAGCGCGTTGGCGCGGGCCGACTTGTCGGTCAGCTTATATGCAGCGGCAATGTCCTTGCCGATCAGCTTCTTCAGCTTGTCCTTGGCGGCACCCAGATCTGCCTGTGCGGGCATATCCCAAGGTTCCTTAGCGGCTTGTTCCGCCAGCTTCACAATCGCCTTCACAACCTCACGGCAGGCGTCATGGGCGAAGAGAACAGCACCCAGCATGACTTCTTCCGAAAGCTCATTGGCTTCGGATTCCACCATCATCACAGCGTCGTAGGTCGCTGCAACAACCAGATCGAGATCGCCTTCGGCAACCTGTTCGTCGGTCGGGTTCAGGATATACTCGCCATTGACATAGCCAACGCGCGCACAGCCAATCGGGCCCATGAACGGCACGCCGGACAAGGTCATTGCAGCCGAGGAGGCGACCATAGCCAACACATCAGGCTCATTTTCTCCATCATAAGAGAGGACTTGCGCGATGCAGTTGATTTCGTTGTAAAAACCTTCGGGGAACAGCGGGCGGATCGGACGGTCGATCAGGCGGGAAACAAGCGTTTCCTTTTCCGTCGCGCCACGTTCACGCTTGAAAAAGCCGCCGGGAATGCGCCCTGCTGCCGAATATTTTTCTTGATAGTTGACGGTGAGCGGGAAGAAATCCTGTCCCTCTTTCACCTTCTTTGCGGCCGTAACAGCGCACAGCACAACAGTTTCACCAAGGGTCGCGATCACCGCGCCATCAGCCTGACGGGCAACCTTGCCCGTTTCGAGTGTCAGGGTCTTTCCGCCCCACTCGATCGATACAGTCTTCGTATTAAACATGTGGTTTCCTTCGATCCCTTCCGCCCAATTGCTGGAAGGGGCCTCTTCATGGCGGACTTCCGGCCCGCCGCCGGTTTGGGGCGCAACAATTGCCCCCTTAGCACCCCCGCCGAATTGCGGGATTAGCCAAAAACTTTGCCCTTAAACGCAGGGCAGAATGAAAAAAGCCCGCAAGCGCGGGCCTTTTTGCTTTACTTGCGAAGGCCAAGCTTCCCAATCAGCGTCAGATAACGCTCTTGGTTGATCTTTTTCAGATAGGCCAGAAGCGAACGGCGATTGTTGACGAGCATCAAAAGGCCGCGACGCGAATGGTTATCCTTGGCGTGCGTCTTAAAATGTTCGGTCAGGTTGATGATCCGCTCGGTCAAAATGGCGACCTGGACTTCGGGAGACCCGGTATCGCCTTCAACGCGGCCATATTCCTTGATGAGAGCGGCCTTGCGCTCAGTCGTAATTGTCATGTCTTTTCTTCCTTCGACATCGAGCTTT
>Ga0078894_10003424_pt1 | contig 12059 bp, 8 predicted proteins | sample LauGreSu1BDMLBSD_2_FD_67506 | JGI IMG/M metagenome (GOLD analysis project Ga0078894, IMG submission 67506) | Freshwater lake microbial communities from Lake Michigan, USA - Su13.BD.MLB.SD (version 4) (version 4) | ecosystem: Environmental > Aquatic > Freshwater > Lake | place: Lake Michigan, USA... | reverse complement strand
GTGCTAGATGCCCGCGAGCAGAAGCTATTCGCTTACTGGGGGATAGTTTAGCGGTAGAACTCCCGGCTCTGACCCGGGCAGCCTTGGTTCGAATCCAGGTCCCCCAGCCAAATCTCGCTTTTCACCGAATTGGCCATTGTCACCGGCTCTTGGCGGGCGGCAGCGGTGGTCGTTTCGGCCAAAAGATCAAAGGGTTGGCGGAAGGTGGCGGTCATCTCGCCATCTGCCCAGGTGCAGTTCGATAGTAGGAAGTTGAGCAGGCGGCGTTTCTGGCGCGGTTCCTGGCGCTCGAACAGGCGCTGCGCGCGCTGAGCGAGTTCGAGAAGCTTCACTCCCTCGTCCATGTAGGACTGCTCGGCGGACTCGTGCCGATCGATCGCGCGCTGCAGGCGCGACTGCTCCTCGCGCCACTCTCCGGCGAAGCGGTCGTAGAAATCCCCGCCGATCTTCCCGTCGAGCTTGTCGATGTACATCGCGTTGATGCGCTCGCCGAGGCGCTTATGCTCGGCGCGCAGCCGCTCGATCGCCGCCTCGTGCTCGCGTCGCTCGTCGGCATGGCTGGCTAGCAGTGCCTCGCGCACCCAGGCCAGCACCTCATCGTCGAAGCGGAGGCGGCCGAGCATCTCCGTGAAGCGCGTCTCCAGCACCTCCTCGCGCACGCATTGGGTACAGGTCGGCTTCCGGCCCTCGATTTTGGCGGTGTATCCAGTGCAATGGTAGTAGACATAGCGCTTCTTCTTTATCTCGCCGACCACCGAGCAGCCGCAGGTGCCGCAGGAGATCAGGCCGGAGAAGGCGAAGTCGTGCTTCGCCCGGCGGTGCTTCTTGGCGAAACGGCCGTCGAGCACGTTCTGCACCCGCTCCCAGAGATCGACCGAGATGATCGGCTGGTGGCGCCCCTTGATCAGCTTGCCGTTCCACTCGTACCAGCCGGTGTAGAGCCGCGCGTGGAGGATGGTATGGATGGTGCTGACCGGCACCTTCGCCCCGCTTTTGCGGTAGACGAGCCCGGCCTCACGCGCCATGCGCGACACATCCTGCATCGCGTACTGGCCGGTCGCATACCATTCGAACAGCTTGGCGATGATCAGCGCCTCTTCGGGATCGACGGCGATGATCTTCTTGCCGTCCGGGCCGGTGACGTTGCGGTAGCCGAGCGGGCACTTGGTCGGCCAGATGCCCTGCTCGGCCTTCTCCTGCATGCCCTTGCGCGCTTCCTCGGACAGGTTGTCGATGTAGTTCTTCGCCATAAGCACCTTGATGCCGTGCATGAACTTTTCCGACGAACGCGACTCCCGCGACAGCACCACGCCCTCTTTCGGGAAGTGTATTTCGACCTCAAGCTCGTCCACCGTCACCCAGTCCTTGAGGTTGCGGTAGAGCCGGTCGGTCTTCTCGACCAGCATCACGCGAACCGTCGGATGGGCCTTGAGGTAGGTGACCATCTCACCGAAGGCGGCCCGGCCTGTTTGCTTGGCCGTCTCTACGTCCACGTATTCTTGCGCCACCGAGAAGCCTTGCGCCGAGGCGTATTCCTTCAGCAGCTTCAACTGCGCCGGGATCGAGAAACCCTCCTTCTCCTGCTCCTTGGAGGAGACGCGAGCATATATCACCGCCTGCTTGCGGGCTGGCTCGGCGGTCGGGATGGGCTTCTGGGTCTTTGTCATTTGTTTAGTGTAAACTGTACAATACATTTCGGCAAGGTCTCTCTTTCGAACTGCCGGTCGGGGTACCGATTGGGAGCAGCTTCTTAGTTCGAGCCCGAGGAGCCATACCTAAGACCCCCCGAAATCAAAAAACCAAACATGGCGGTCGGGTTTAAGCCGAGGGGCCAAAAAGTCCCTGCGTGCGGTGGGGCGCGGTCTAGGCGCAAAAAGTTCTAAGAGATAGAACTACCCCCCCCCTCTATTTCTTCCAGGCAATGAAGTTCGATGGCGGCAGATATCGGGCGGGCTTTAGAGTAATATTGAGCTAGGCTCAGGACCCATTAAATGCTTGCCGCGACGCGGCGGCGTGTGATTCTACGTGTGACGGAGGTTCCGCCATGCCCAGTCCCAAGCCGCCCTTTCTGCTGACAGTTGGCCAATTGCGGGGCTTATCGCCGCACTTTCCGCTTTCTCACGGTGTGCCACGCGTGGATGATCGCCGTGTGGTCAGCGGCATCATCTATGTCATTCGCCATGGCCTTCAGTGGCGTGACGCGCCTGCGGCCTACGGCCTACGGCCCTCACAAGACGCTCTACAATCGCTTCGTCCGTTGGAGCCGATTGGGCGTGTTCGACCGCATTTTCGCCGCGCTAGCCGCCGAGGGTGGACCGCCCGAGCGCCTGATGATCGACAGCACACACCTCAAGGCGCACCGCACCGCGGCCAGCCTCCTCAAAAAGGGGCTTTCCCCCGCTGTATCGGCCGAACCAAGGGCGGCTTGAACTCCAAGCTCCATGCTGCCTGCGACGGTCAAGGCCGTCCCGTCGTGCTGCTACTTACAGAAGGTCAGGCCAGTGATCACCGCGGTGCCGCCTTGATGCTGCAAAAACTCCCGCCAGCGCGGGAACTCATCGGTGACCGTGGCTACGACAGCAGCTACTTTCGCGCCGAACTGGCCGCCCGTGGTATCGCCCCATGCATACCTTCAACCCGCAGTCGCAAGGTACCCATCCCACACGACGCAACACTCTACCGCCAGCGCCATCGTATCGAAATCATGTTCGGAAGGCTCAAGGATTGGCGCAGAATCGCCATGCGCTACGACCGCTGCGCACGCACCTTCTTAAGCGCTATCACCCTCGCCGCTATCGTCATATTCTGGCTCGGACAATGAGTCCTGAGCCTAGCCGCGTAGATCCCTCTTTACTTCCCAAATTAAAATTGGGACCCTGACGAGTTTCCCTATATTGAAAAGCTCTATTTTCCAATGTATAGACTGGTGCGATTACATTTTATGATCATTCAATGCTATGAGTTTTGCTGGGGCGGGGGTCTTACTGACTTGGCCGCCGTACAGATTAGTTGGACCGGGGAGCAGCGCAGGGGGCCATGATTTTTGGACTGCTTGTCGGTGCTGCGCTCCGCAATCGTTTGTTCGTGCTCGCTGCGGCGGCGGTGCTTGTAGTTCTTGGTAGTATCACGCTGCCTCGCCTGCCCGTCGATGTCTTTCCCGACCTAAATCGGCCTACCGTGACGATTATCTCGGAAGCAGGCGGCCTCGCGCCGGAAGAAGTTGAAGCACTGATCACTTTTCCCCTTGAAGCTGCGTTCCGTGGCATACCCGGCGTAACCCGCGTGCGCAGTTCTTCAGGCGCGGGATTATCAATGATTTATGTGGAGTTCAAATGGGGAAGCAGCGCGCTCGATAATCGCCAGCTAGTAAGTGAGCGCCTTACTGTGGCCAAAGAACAGCTGCTCGCCGATACCAATCCCATCATTACTCCGATTTCCTCGCTTATGGGCGAGATCGTACTGATTGCGCTGACAAGCGACGGCGCATCACCCATGCTCGTTCGTGAATTTGCTGACTGGGTTGTCCGCCCACGGCTTTTGACACTCGCGGGTGTCGCGCAAGTTACCCCTATTGGTGGTGAGGTTCGGCAATACCGGATTACTATTGACCCCGTTGCTATGCGGCGACTTGATATTTCGCTCGAACAGCTTGAGCGAGCCCTTAGCCGCTTCGGTATGAATACCGCTGGTGGCTTTATAGATCAGCAATCTAGTGAGTATATGATCCGAAACTTGGGGCGCACCACGCGGCTTGAAGATCTGCGCGAATTGGTTATCGGCTATCGTGATCATCATCCGGTAGAACTTCGGCAGGTTGCCGAGGTAAACTTCGCACCACGGATAAAACGGGGCGATGCCGGCTTCATGGGTAATCCCGCGGTCATCATCGCTGTTCACAAGCAGCCATCCATTAATACGATTCCCCTGACGCGCGAGATCGAAAACGCCATTCAAGATCTTGCACGTAATGCCCCTTCTGGTGTCAAAGTGGACAATATTTTCTTCCGGCAGGCGGATTTTATTCAGCGATCTATCGACAATGTTGGGGCGGTAATCAAAGAAGCGATTGTGGTTGTTGCAATCGTACTGTTCCTGTTTTTGTTGAATGTTCGCACTACGCTAATCTCTCTAACCGCAATCCCAATTTCAATTTTAATTACCGTATTAGTATTTTATCAATTCGGGTTAACAATCAACACCATGACCCTCGGAGGATTGGCGATCGCAATCGGGGAACTGGTCGATGATGCGGTGGTAGATGTTGAAAACGTTTTTCGCCGCCTCCAACAAAATCATAGGATGGGGAATCCGAGAAGCGCTCTTGATGTTGTGATATCTGCCTCACAAGAAGTACGTTCTAGCATCGTTATGGCCACGGCAATAATTATTCTTGTCTTCGTGCCGCTTTTTGCACTCTCGGGCGTAGAAGGGCGCATGTTCACCCCATTGGGCATTGCATATATCGTCTCTATCTTGGCCAGTCTCGTGACATCAATGACTGTAACGCCCGTGCTTTGCTATTATTTGCTGCCGCGTATGCCTCGCCTTGAGCGGCCCGAGGGGCCTACCGTGCGATCCTTAAAGCGGATATACGCCAGAGCCTTGCGATATACACTGCGCAACCCATTGCCCTTTATGGTTTTCGTGTTTCTTAGCGTAACGGCTGCAGGGCTGTCAGTGCCACATCTTCCTAAATCTTTCTTGGGCGAATTTGATGAGGGTACGCTTACCATTTCTACTAGTACCGCACTAGGGATATCGCTGGACGAATCCAATCGTATCGGCCTGCTTGCCGAGAGAATTCTTCTTCAAGTTCCCGAGGTGAAGTCGGTTGGGCGCCGCACGGGGCGGGCCGAACTTGATGAGCACGCCGAGGGAATTAACAATAGTGATATTGAAGTTCAAATACGTCTCCTCGACAGAAATCGTGAGAGCGTTTTACTTGATATCCGTAACCGTCTATCGATAATGCCTATTTCAATAAGTATTGGACAGCCGATCTCGCACCGGCTCGACTATATGCTATCAGGTGTGCGTGCCCAGATAGCGCTGAAAATTTATGGGGATGATTTCGATACACTCCATCGTTTGGCAGAAACCTTCCGACTACAAATGGCAACGGTTCCTGGATTAACAGACCTTAGCGTAGAAAATCAGAGCCGTATTCCGCAACTGCGGGTTCGGATCGATTTTCGTCGTGCCGCGCTTTATGGCGTGACGCCATCGGTTGTTGCCTCCACACTTGAAGGATTATCGAATGGCCGCGTTGTGTCTCGAATAGCCGACGGTAATCGTTGGTTCGAAGTAGTGCTTCGGGTCAGCGACGCGGATCGTACAAGCCAAAACATTGCTCGCCTTTTAGTCGATACACCCAGCGGGAGGGTGCCTCTTGGAAATTTTGCAATTGTTGAAGTTTCCGATGGGGTTAACCAAATTCTGCGCGAAGATGGGCGTCGCCGTATTGTGGTAAAGGCTAACAGTGACGGCACAGATATGGGTAAAATCATTGCATCATTACGCGAGAATATAGCCACCATATCGCTACCGACAGGCTACTCAGTCGATCTAGATGGGACCTTCCGTGCGCAGGAGGAAGCGGCACGTATGATGCTACTGCTTTCGATCCTTTCAATCTTGATGATTTTTGTCGTACTTTATGGCCGTTATCGTTCTATTGTTCTAACACTTATCATTATGGGCAATGTTCCGATTGCATTGATCGGAGGGGTTGTAGCGCTGTGGCTGTTTGGACAGCCACTTTCGGTCCCAACGATGGTGGGTTTCATAACGCTGATTGGCATGAGCGCACGCAACAGCATTCTCAAGGTCAGCCACTATATCAATTTGATTTTGCGCGAAGGACAGGCTTTCAACGAGGAGACGATTGTGCGCGGCAGCCTTGAACGCATGACACCTGTCCTGATGACCGCCCTTTCTGCCGGATGCGCCCTAATTCCTTTGATTATGGGAGTGGGCGAAGCCGGCAAAGAAATCCTCGCCCCGGTTGCGATTGTGATTTTCGGCGGACTATTCAGCGCTACAGTGCTGGATGCCCTTCTTACGCCGGTGCTGTTCTGCACTGCCGGTCGTCGCTCTGTTCAAAGCTTGGTGGACCGGCATAACCTAGACCCTGGCAAAGCATTGTTATGATCAACCCGAAAGGTTACCGATGAAGATCTTACGCATATTTATAGCGGCAGCCTCCCTGGCGCTGAGCTCATCTAACGTGGTTGCGCAGCACCGTCACGGCCATGTGCATAATCACGGTCAGGGCGAAATTGGGCCCAATGGCGGGCCAATGGAATATGTTAGCTCAACCCACATAGAAATCATTGCCCGAGATTCATCTATTAAGGTCTACTTATACGATGCGGACCTGAAGCCGATTACCGCACAGGGCGCCGAAGCCACTGCTACGATTCAAGCAGACGGTAAGCGCGAAACTGTAAAGCTTGAAGTCTCAAGCGCCAATCTCTTAGAGGGACGCACTAGCCTTGTCGTTAGCCGGGGCGCGCGGGCAGTTATTTCTATTAAAATGCCTGGCAAGTCCGTTATCCAGGTGCGGCACGCCATGTGATTTTATTTGAAAATTTTAATATTATCATTCTCTAAATATTCTTTGTGGCCAAAATTCTGCATCCACAAGGTCACATCGGCCAAGCTAGCGCATGGACGGTGAGGTGGTTACTTACGCGATGCCCTTTAATCGTCGATCATCAACTGGCTAAGAAGGTCAAGGGGCGTTGGCGCCGTCCCGGCCGGCTCAGGCGGATGCCAGAGATAGTTCTCGAAGAGATCGAAAACGAAGTTGGAAGCGACTTCCGCAGCGACTTCCGCAGCGACTTCAACTATTGCGAACGCCATCAAAAGCGCCGTAGCGTACGATAATGTTCCCACGATCTTCCCCACGAGTATTTTGTGATGTTACGAGCTCCAGCTCTATAGTTCAACTCTACGCCAACATCAGACCTCGTATTAATTGAGGAAATTCAAAAAAATGATCAATGAATTACAAAAAAGCCCCCAAAATTCTGAAAGATTATTACATGTGTTCAGGTGGGTAAGTCAAAAAATCGAACAGCTGGCAGGCTATCGTTCTTTACGTTTGTCACGCGGGCATAACCTTCCTGGCTGCCTCTTAATGATCTTTAGCGCTCTTGCCTGTTTTTTTTATAGTTTGGATCAGGTCGCACGTGCAGCTGATGTCACGGTTTTGACGACCCAAAACATAGCGCCTGGGGTAGGTGTCATAACGCCAGAAGCTGGGTTCATACCAGATACTCCACGCCGCATGCCGGATGGCACATTCTTTGTGCCGAAGCCATCGCAGCGGCTTCTGAATGTACGCACTGTCGTGACGGCAATTAGCCAGCTACCACGCACTGATGAAATCCCTGGGCACGTAACCGCCGACCCAAATGCGAGCGGCCAAGTCCAGACGCATCAGGCTGGTCGGATCGAACCTATTGAAAGTGGGATGCCGCTTATTGGTTCATCAGTAACAAGAGATCAAATTCTGGCTTACGTCATCCCAACGGTGAGCCGCGTTGAGCGCGGCACTATCTATTCACAAGCGGCTGATATCGCTGTGGAGATTCAAAAAGCGGAAAGACGCTCCGCGTTTATGCGCGAATTCCCGCTGGTGCCCTTCCGTGACCGCAGGCTGGAAGCTACTCGTCTTGAACTTGAAGGCCTTAGGAAACGCTATGAGCTGTTAACCCGCGCGCTTAGTGCCAAAATACCACTGCGCGCCCCAGTGAGCGGTGTTGTTGCCGGCGTTCATGTGACGACTGGCCAGATTGTCGATGCACGCGAAATCATCTTCGATATTATTGATCCCACGCGCCTTCTTATTCAGGCTACCGCCATTGATACACATGTGCCCGATCAAATCCGAGGTGCGGTAGCACGTACCCCGGCAGGAGAAGTCCTGCCGCTAAAATTTGTTGGGCATAGCCCGCGTCTTCGTGAACAGGCGGTGCCTATGACTTTTTTCATCGAAAAGCCGGGGACATCCGTCCGCGTTGGAACGCCTGTTACCATCATTATTCAAGGCGCAGACCATGAAATGGCCATTTCACTACCACAAGAAAGTGTGGTGCGTGCCCCTGGTGGCGAAATACTCGTATGGGAGAAAATTGCCGCTGAAACCTTCGTTGCGCGGCCGGTGCTTGTGCAGGCAGTGGACGGAACCAACGTTTCGGTTCTGGCGGGCCTCACACCTGGCGCTCGCGCTGTAACCAGTGGCGCCCATTTTCTCAACAATATCCGTTAAGGCGCCGGCTTAATGCGTATCCCCTTCACGCTACGCTTTGCGGTCACCATTTTTTTGGTTGGAACTGCTTTTGTGTTTGCGTCATGGCCTGCCATAGCCGGCGAAGGCCATGATCACGGCAATGAGTCTGCACGTCCCACATCGATACTAGCTGTGCCGCGCGGTGAGGCCAATTCAAGCGATCTAGAAATTGTAGCTGCCGCAACCGCTGGGCGTCTGATTATTTATCTGGACCGGTTTGGCACAAACGAGCCTCTGACGGGCGCCTCTGTTGAAGTAATTGAAGGTGATCAGACGAACAAAGCAGTTGAAGTTAATCCGGGCATCTACACGGTTGCGGGCTGGAGCCGTCCACCCGGCGTTGTTGCGCTTACTGTGGCCGTAGATGCGGCAGATCTTTCAGACCTATTGGCGGTGACAATTGAGATTCCGGTACCTACTGATCCCGCTGGCCTTGTGATACGGCCAACCTTGTGGATTATCGTCGGTCAAACCGCGACTGTGGCCCTGACCGGCTTTTTGCTTCTCGTTTTCTATGCGCGTAGCCGGCGTCGCTATGATGTGTTTCTCGAATCAGGCGCGCGTTTATCAAAAACAGCCCTGTTAGTATCCACGCAACGGGCGGATTTTATTGAAACGGTGCGCGCACGCCGCATCGGGCCGTCATTGGCGGCCGAACCGCTCTGGAATGAAACGGGCTGTGATAGTGCAGTCAGCGAAGCTGCGCGGCATCGGCGGTTTAACTTTCCCGTTGAACGTGTGATCTATGCCAGTGTAGTCCATCGTCTCTTTGCCTCAGGGACAGCACATTCGGTGAGTGAATGGCTGCAGCACTACCAGGTTAAGGGTTTACCCTCTGTAGATGAGCGCCATGTTGATATTGCAATGGCGTGGTTGGGCAAGGATGCCGATGCATCAGGGCGTTCGGTTAAGGAGATCATTGAAGAGCGACTTTTCGAATACCGCTCCGGTGCAGATCAGGGCCTTGATCTGGTTTTCTTCAATACCCTTCCCGTTGCTGTCGAAGATAAAACGCGCACTAATACTGAAGCCCAAGGATGCCAAGCCCAACAGATTGCTTTGGGCGTAGTCATCGACGCTAACCGCCGACCAATTTGCTTCGAGGTTTGGCCTGGTGGCGCATTGGATGTGGAATCTGTCCTTCCTGTGATCGATCGGCTGCGCGCTCGCTTTGATATTCGTCATGTCTGCTTAGTCGCCGATCTTAGTATAACCAACCCATCGACCATTGAGGCGCTGGAGGAACGAGGCCTGCAATTCATTTTTGGCGTACGCGAAGGTGAAGCCGAGGATCTGAGGGCGCGCCTGCTTACCGATACAAGGTCACTTGAGGTGGAGAAGGTCGCGCGCCCTCGTGGCGGTTTCACTGACCTGCAGGTCAAAGAAGTTCTACCCCTAGAACATGAAGACGCGCGCACACGTTTTATTGTCTACAGTGGTTTGAGGCATAAGACCGCGGATGCGGAACCTACCGCAAAAGCGTCGCAATATATTTTGCGTACTAATAGTAATCTTTCGCCAGCCGAAACTGTCCTGCGATACCACCAGCTCATGACGGTTCAGGAGACGTTCCGCGCCACTGAAGCTATTTTTGCTATGGGGCCGCAAGGGAACGCTAATGACGCTATTGTGCGCGGGAATTTATTCTGCTCTTTCCTTGCATTATTGTTGCGTCGCAAGCTTGAAGAAAAGCTTGCTAAAGCAGACATCACTATCGCTTGGCGCGATCTTTTAAATGATTTGCACGCGTTTTCCGAAGTTGAATTACGACAAGATGAACGCCGTTTTCTTTTGCGCACCCGGCCGCAGGGTTGCACTGCTGCCGTGCTTGGCGCCGTCGGCGTCACGCCACCGACATCGGTCGAGCGATATCTCGAAAACGACGACATAATGATCGAGGCCCGCGCTTTTGATGAGGCGCCCTGGAACCGATGGCGTCATACGGCCCTTCGATTGACTGAAGGCGCGGTCATGCAGGCAGCTCAGAATCTCAGGGCGGTTGGCGACTGGGTTGGGCGCCAGAAATAGGCTGCACTTGAATAGCCGCCAGATTTTTAGACGCCTTCTTCCCAAATTTTGATGCTAGAGGGCCGACACGCTACAGAATACCTTCAATGAATAGTGTGTGTATAGCCATCCTCCGGGGCGCACGTTTTTTTGATCGTCACGCTGTGCCGGGCTTCATGCTCTGCTGTAATTCATGACGCCCGTGCTTGGACTTATTGGCAATGCGGGCCACCCATGCCGTGCAATGCGGCGAGGACGGGGTTGCGCCGCGCTGGGATGGCGACGGCGCTCAATGCGTTGTCCGGACCTGGCGCATCGGGGCTGCCCGCAGCTCAGGCCCGTGCTGCAACACGCGGTAAGGCTCGGGTGAGAGCCCCATGACGCCTTGGAACGGCCACTCGATCAGGAACAGGAAGGCGATCGGCGCGCTGAGCCCCGCGGCCTGGATCGCCAGCATGGCGATCACGTGCGCGCGTAGCGGATAGAGCGGCCCGATCGCGACGACGAGCGAGAAGAGCAGCAGGATGAGCATCCAGAATTCGCTCGGCAGCGCCTCGGCCGCGGGGCCGACGCGCGCCGTGACGCGCGCGAAGCCCAAGATCGCCGCCAACTCGGTGCGGAGTGCGCGGTCGGCCTCGGCCCTGTCGTTGCGTGCCCGCACGGCACAGAAGGCAAGCGTGAGCGTCAGCGTCAGCGCCGCCGTCACCCCACCGGTCGTGCGCATGGCGACGTCCAGCATCTCCTTCGTCTGGGGCGCGCGCACGATTGGCGCGAGCAGCGCACAGGTAAGAGCTGCAGTGATCGCCCCTGCCAGCATGTAGGATGCATAGGCGGCGGTAGCAGGCAAGGCGTGGAGATGGAGCAGGAAATCCATGGAGACGGTTGAGAGTGCGAGCAATAATCGTTGCGTGGAGGAGGCCGTCGCGCAATGAGCGGCACTAGTCGGTTTCGACCGTCAGTCATGTTGCAGGCGGCGTGAGGCGGCCATTTTAGACCTCTCCGACTGCCTGCCGCCCGGCGCCGAACACACTTCCTCCTGGTTGGAAGTTGGAGCCTCGGGCAAATCTGTGGCGGTTCAGATTTCTGGCTCATCTTCACTCGCCTTGGGGTTACGATGAGCCAGAAATCCTCCGTTACTTATATCGACAATTTGGTCCCATAGGCACTGACGCCGGACAGGCGCGATGTCGAACGTCGGACGCTGCGGGAGGGAGTTACCTGAGGGCTGTCCTATCTTACGCGGCAGAAATGCCGGGGCCTCATTGGAGTACCCTGGGAGAGGGGGGCTGCGACTCATAGATGCGCCGGCGATTTTCCACCCCCAGTTCCATTCCCGCAGGCATCAATTTCGCCAACCCATGCTGCGTCGCAGCATAAGAAAAGACAGTCAGATCAATTCGTTAAACCTTGTTGGAAAAATCGACCACCCCTCAAGCTTTGGAGAGAATCCGCCGATTCGGAGAGAAAAAGCCTCACCATTCCGTCCTTGCACCATCGAGGTTTCTGGCGAAAAGCCCGCAAATGCTCGGGAATTTCCAAGCCTACCCAGGGCTGAGAGCAAATTTGCGTAAGGGGAAGTGGCGTCCCGTACGATCATGCGCGCTTCCCGCCCAGGCGTGGCGGCTCGCGCGTCGCCGCCCGCGCGGGCAGGTCAAGCTCCACACCACCCAGCGGCGCCATGCGCGCGCGGATGGAGGCCGCGAGATTGCGCGGCGTCGCCGGCTCTGTCACCACATGGCGGAGGATTTCGCGGGCC
>Ga0078894_10003423_pt1 | contig 12060 bp, 5 predicted proteins | sample LauGreSu1BDMLBSD_2_FD_67506 | JGI IMG/M metagenome (GOLD analysis project Ga0078894, IMG submission 67506) | Freshwater lake microbial communities from Lake Michigan, USA - Su13.BD.MLB.SD (version 4) (version 4) | ecosystem: Environmental > Aquatic > Freshwater > Lake | place: Lake Michigan, USA... | reverse complement strand
GTACCACCAGCAGGGTCTATTTTCCAAGCCTGGTATGGAACAATTTGGTCTTCAAAACCATAATAGTTTGTTAAGAAACTAATAGTTGAATCTTGGAATGTAATTCTACCAGGTGTGATTAAATCTCTACTAATTGTATTCGCAGAAAAGAATAAACCCATAGTTGGACCTACAGGATTATTTGTGAACGATAAATTGTCATCACCATAGTTATCACCAGTATACGGCTTAACACCAAATTCAGAATTAATACTTAATAACTGAACAATATCCGCATCAAGTCTATCTTTCGTTCTACTAAATAAACTCTTGATAGAAGAGTCACCAGTACTTGTCCACAACTCCAACAGACTTGAATTAGATAATCTACTTATCGCAAATAACTGAAGTAAATCTGCAGTCTCTTGATATGATGTGGAAGGAACTTGACTAGCAACATATCCCTCAAAATCACCACTTAAACAAACCTCCTGAATAAATTGGTCTTTAGGTCCCAAATCCATTATGGTTGTAGGGTTACCAAGAAGTCTCAAATTCTGAGCAGGATATGGAACATCGGGATCACTTGGTGATTGTTTTTTCTTAAATGGAGATTGTTTACCCGTAAATTGTGATGTTACAGAATTGTATGGACTAGCACGATAAAAGAATTGATTATTTGTTTCACCAAAAGCAACACAGTCCCTACAGTATTTGTACGTAGGTAGACTATTGTATGTTGTGGCACTTAATGGTTGATTGTATATATCATCTTTGAAGAAACTATACATATATAGACCTCCATTAATCCAGTTGTTTGTAAAACTTAAAGAAACTACACCACGACAAAGGGCAAACATTATTCTGAATCTTTGTCTCCATTCGTTGAATATATTGAAGTCTGCAGCAATAAAGAAGTTTCTTTGTAATAGGTAATAACATCCCTTATACATTTTGGTAACACCAGCTTGAGGGTCACCAACATAGTAACATTCATCCGTTGTTGGTCTCACGTCAAAAGTCGCACCGTCACCTGAATAACATCTTAGTGGGACCATTGTTTCACAATTGAAAGTTGCCAAAACTGTTTGAGCAACCGTTCCTCCATCTTCTGCAAAGTCATCAGATAAATCACCATTTGTTTCAGTACCTGTTCTGTATGTTGGAACCAATAATGATGATTCCCCACCATCACTTAATTGATACATTGCAAATGCACCATTCTGATGTAAAACAAATCGTCTATCCCTAACATCAGAACTTGGCAATCTTTCAGCCCTCATTACAATTCTAACTGAGTTAGAAACCGTTAGTGTATCAGTAGGATACTGAGTAAAGTAAGTTGGTGAAAAATATCTGTAGTTATTTCTATCAGGATTATTTCCACTAGATGTATCATTACACATAATAACAGTACCACCTTCAACTATTTCTAAGTTTTGGTATCCACTTCTGTAACTATCAACAGGAGAACCATAATTAATCATAGTGTCCCAAGAGGTTGTTGATTTGTCTAACGATAGTGATTGGTTTGTAGTTCCAAAATCCAAAGAATAATTTGTGTTGTTAGATGTCCCAAGTTTTACGTTAGATGAATCCAAACAAGAATAATCTAAGTGATTCTTTGTATTAAAACTTTGGAAGTTTGTTCCTGGTGTGAACGAATAACTTCCAAAGAAAAGATAACCATTTGAACTTGACGCATTATTAGCAATTAAATTGTGCCTTGGGAGTCTCCAATCTGTTGATGATGCGTACGGTTGAATGGGTACGTTCATCTTATAGTATCCTCTTACTTTAGGACCACCTGATGATACACCATAAAGTTTTGACAAATCATATTCAATATCTTGTCTATCTGTGTACATATCAACACCCCTAACCAAGAAAACAACTATGTGATTCAAGTAATCAGAATTCAACCTAAAGTTAGGTCCATTTTGTTCAAACATTCCAGTATCACCAGCACCAGTTGTATTATCATCAGGATATTCCCAAGGGTCATTAATTGCAGTACCAAACCTTTGTACTCTTTGATATCCAAAAATGTATCTTTGCATAAACGTCAGGTTAGACCCCGCACTATAACCTGCTTCATTTGGTGCTTGTGGAACCCCACCACCAACTGATTGTGTTAATGCAGTATATGCCGATACGGTATGGGCAGTAATTACTTGATAGTATTCTACGTCAGCAGGAAATTTATATTGAGCAATATATTGACCTGAAGAATCCTGAACTAAACCATCAGTCGTACCAGTAATGATGTAATTTCTTGTTGCAGCAACACCTGGATTCGATGCGTTAGCATTAACAACTGTAGCAGCATAACTACCCGTTTTGGTATAACCTGTTGTAAATCCACTTATGTTAGGGTCAACAGATGTTTCTACATTTTGGAATGTTAAAATCTGTCCAGGTTCAAAAAGATTAAGAGTATTTGGGTCACAGACAATTGCCAACACATTATCTTTGTGAAATAAACCTGTATTGACATTAGGGTTAACTGAAACTTGAATTTGGTTCCAACCACCAGTTGTGTGATACTTTGACTTAATATTGAATAAATTCATTCTTTCAGGAAGTGGTATATCCAATGACCAAGTTTTGTATTTAGTAAAAGGATTACCTCCGTTATCTCTGTCGTCATCCATAAATGGAGCCTTAGTAAAGTCTGAATTGTTTTCTCCATCATCAAAACCTGACATAGAAGACTGAAAACCATATTGATACTTAGCCATCCAAGTTTCTTTGATTTCATCATCCCCATCTAAAGCTATAAGTCTATCATAAAACTCATATTGGTTTGCATTGAAAAGAACAGTGGTGTTATCAATACCTGCTGGTATTTCTTCACTTTGACCTGCAGGTCTTGATTCACAATCACAAGCATCACAATCAGGATATGATAGGTTAGGTAGTGGTATTGAAGTTAATGGACACTGCTTTGGAATGTTTACAGTTTTTATCCTCGAACAGTTTAATTTCAACAATCCAAATGTTATTGCCCTTATGGCCAAACAAAGTATGAATATTATACCAATGACCGCATTAATAACAACATTCAAAATAAACCTCAAGACAGGCCATATGAAACAAATAATGTGTCCAATTAAAATTAAGGCCAGTATAATCGGTGTAAAAACTGTAAGTAATATATTAAATAAAAAAAATATTAAGTCAAAATTTCTAACACCCTCTGTCACAGGGAAAGGATTGTTTGTTGTTTGACAACTTCTTTCTGTAATTTCTTTAATTCCAACAAACCTTCCTCGTCCACTTCCTTTCCTAAACTCATCAATTAAAACAGAAGGAGTGTAGACTTTATTATACTTCATTTTATAGAAGAAATCTTCACAGTTTATTGCTGCGGATTTGTCAGGATAATCATTCCAATCTAAAGAGAATGAATATGAATTGTTATATTGTTGCCATTGAGTATTAGCAGTATAATTCGGGTTGTAGTTTACACTATCTTCATTTGATAATGAATCGGGGTCAATACCGGGATTCAAGGATGTCCCTGTCCAACCATATTCTCTAATTTGTGGTACAAGAAACTGAGCTCTTTGTGCTGTACCTAATATAGGTAAAAATTGTTGACCAATTGTTGGAACATTTTCTACCTCGGCTTGGAATTTAAATTTGAATCTATATTTTGCACTTGTGGGAATACCAATTGAAGGGTCATTAGACAATACTTGTTCTCCAAATTCATTGGTTACAACATAATCCAAATTCATTGGGACATCCACTAAAAATGTTCCATCACTGTCAATTACTTTTCCACCATTAGTTAATTTGTACTCTTCTAATACAGGGTCACCATTTTCATCTATTAATATTGTTTGTCTAATTGCTTGTATTGTTCCTTCACCAGTTACTAAATCACAAAGGTTTCCACCCTCGCTTGTTGGCTTACAATTTTTTCTAATTGAATCATTGTCGTTTGTACTGAATATCGAACCCATAAAGACTGCAGTAGGTTCGATTTTTATTCCAACAGTTTCTAAGTCAAAATCATTTCTAGTTATACCGATGTTACATAAATCTTCTTGTCCCCAAAAACTACCAACATCAATATCTGCAGAAAGACTAACAATTTGAGGTAAAGAATTTAAATCAGTTGAACTTCTAAATTGAGATCCGGCAAATTGGTCAACAACTCCCCTTCCTGTTCTGATTAAGTCTTGTGGTCTTAATGAAAAACAACCCATATCAGATAAGTCCAAGTCCATAAAAATTTGTTGGTTGCCTAAAGGAACACCAACAATCATAAAATCACCAGATTCATTTGTTTTAGTGGTATACTTGTAGTATTTTTCATAAACCTCCAACACCTCCACTCTTGTCAATACATCCTCTAAATCAGGAAATGTTCCTGTTGGTGTATGTCCAATGTATGATGGTCTATATGGGAGAAGATTATAACGGTATCCGTCTTCATTTTTTTGTTCAACAGAAGTGTAAGGATATAGTGTAGAAATAATCGGGTCTTGAGCATCTAACTCATCTAAAGGAATGAAAATTGAAACTCTTGCGTTTGGAATACCAGTACCTCCGTTGGCAAATACTCTTCCCACTACTACACCATAGTCTGCACAAAATCTGGTATATACATCTTCTTGCCTTAATTTTAAGGAAAGAATTTCTAAGAAATCAAAGTCTTGTTGTACTTGTACCTGTATTGATTTATCGACCCCTGGTTGAGTCCTAATTCTGTAAGATTTTGGCATAGTTATCCTTTTGTGATAAATAGTTATTTATCAAATTTTAAGTGGTATTAAATTAAATTGAATAAAAGGTTAGGAGAAATCTACCGTTTTAAGATTTTTAATCCTAACTTTGATATCTTTGTTTGGATATCTAACCTGATAAATCTGATTCGGTTGTGCATAGATTGTTTCGTCTATGAGTTGAATTTGTTTTGTAACATTATCAGAATACCTCTGAGATGTCTCACTTGAAGAATATTGTCCACCAACTTTGTTATATACTTTGATGTCCGCAACTGACACAACACCAGGGATATCTTGAATTATACTTCTTAAGTTCGATATATTAACATTTTGACCTAAAGTCCTAATCTGAGGACTCATAAATGTTTGAGTTTGGTCGATTACTTGTGTGATAACTTGTCCTTGGTTTTGTGTTGAATCAAACACTATAGAATATTCAAACTCCAAATCAATAACTTGTGCCGCTTCAACTTGAATATAGTCATTTATCATACGGTAATTTGATAGATAGGTTGCAATATTTTGTGCTAAAGTATTTGACACGTTTGATGTTAAAGCACCGTTGGTATCGTATGATAAAATCTGAATAATAATTTTATTATTTTGTTCGGTAATTGATACCTTTGCAGGTGCACCAAATTTACCTGGCATTGTCTCAATTAATGACTGATAGTCATTAATCGTTACGGCTCTTTTCTGTGCCGAGAAATTAAAACTAACCATCTGTCTTGCTTCCTCAATTGTCGGTTGGTTTGCTCCACCAATAGCAGCCGTTACGTTGTTCACTTGTAGTGAACCAATAACAGTTTGGTTAATATTTTCAGACGGACCATTAACAAAGAAGTTAATTGTTCCTACTTGGTTGATAACATTCACACCAACGTTAGAAGCAAGACCCCCACCAATTCTGTATTGAACAAACAAAGTAGTATTAGGTTTTACTGTAGTACCAAGTCCAATGTTATTTTGATAATCCTGTATTCTCAATGGAACACCAGTTCTTGAAAACTGAGCCAATTGTTGTTCAGGGGTTGTTGTACCATTACCAAAAGTTAATTTTAAAAATCCTTCAGGTGTAAATTCTGTAATGAATCTTGTATCAGTCTTAATATATCTACCTACTTTGATACCAGGTCTGTCACTTGGTTTAGTTGGGTCTTCAACAAAAACAGTATCTTCAGCTAAAGCATCAACCTCATACCATCTATTCAAAGGGTTTAAAAATTCTTGGTAAGTAGGTGTGGTTTGATAAGTTGTACCATCTTTTTGAATAACTGAAGTTACAGATAAAACATTTCTATCGGGTAAGAAAAACTCATAAAAAGGTCTAACATCAGATGGATTAACTACTTTTTTGAAAACTTTAGTGACACCATTAACAACAACCTCTCTTTTTGTGATTGTGTAATTAACCAATCTATTGTTAGAGTCAAAGTTTGGTATTTTAGTCTGGTTCGGGAAACCTTGGTTGTTGTATTGTGAAGAAAAATCTATGTCATATACATTTTCAAAGATTTGTCCCGCACCTAAAAATTGTGAACCCGCTCTTAGGATTCCCAAGTATCTTGTGTCTTCTTTATCACCGAAGGCAGGAACGGTGATTGACAAATCAACTAAAGCAACCGATGGACGATTACCAGGTATTTTCAAACCATACGTTCTGGCAATGTTGTAAATAGATGACCTTTGTTGTGCATATTGAAGAACTGTTTCTTGAATACTTCTGTCAATGTGATAATGTAAGTTATCACCGATTGCTGCATTCAAATCCAAGAATACTGAATATACTGACGCATCATTGAAGTTATCAATCGTGTCAGGATAATATTGTTGAGTATAGTTGATGAGGTCTTGACGTAGACCTTCAAAGTCTCTTTCAGTATAAGAAATTCTTCTGTTTGCCATTTGTTATTAAATATTGATGATTACGAAATCTCTCTGTCCGAAAGCGGCATCGTCTGCCGTAAAATCTATTCTGATTTTGGCCGTGTACTCTTCAGTTCCTCTTCCAGGTACTCTGTAAACACCACCAACACCTAAGTTAGAAATGTTTAAGTCACCAATAAGTTCAGCATCATCGGTGTATGGGGTAATCGAGATATTATTAATTGTGAGGTTAGGTATAAATTCGGCAACAGCATCTTTAATGTCAGATTTAATCGCTTCAAAAGATGGCCCATCTAAAGGTTCAAAAATGAACTCATATAGTCTAGTTCCAAAAGTTGGTAAATAATACCTACTACCTCTTCTCGTTAATAGAAGATGCAAAAGATTGGCTCTTATCTCCTCCTCTGTAGTAACAGAAAGAGATAAGTAATCACCAACAGGACTATCCCTAAATGGAAAAATTATACCGTATGTTTGCCCGTCTGCCATATCCCATAAATATATTCCCGATATTTTTTTTAGAAACAAAAAAACCCACCGAATTCGATGGGTTTATTAATTAATTATGATTTCTTCTTTTTAAGCCTCACAAGAAGTACAAACTAAATCATTTAGATTCAATTTTTTTCTTGCAAATGCCTGAGCCGAGTTCATAGAGTGTTGATAGTAAAGTGTCTTTACACCCAACATCCAAGCGTCAATTAGGAGTTTATTAACATCCTTGGTTGGCATATCAGGTGAAATCATCAAGTTCAAAGATTGAGCTTGGTCAATGAAATCCTGTCTGATAGCCGCTTGATTGATGATTGTTGACTGATTGATTTCAGCAAAAGTTCTGAAAACTTCTTTTTGTTCATCAGACAAGAAATCAAGGTGTTGAACCGAACCATCGTGTTTCTTGATACTATCCCAAGTTGCCTTGGTGTCTTTCTTCATCTCAGCTAACAACTTTTGTAGAACAGGATTCTTGATAGTTACTTTCAATTTTGCAACATCCTTAACATAAGCATTAGACCAAATGGGTTCGATTGATTGTGATACCTGTCCCAAGATAAATGCTGATGACGTTGTAGGTGCAATTGCATTTAAGGTAACGTTTCTTCTTCCATACCCAACAAGTGTTTCAGGTTCACCAAAAATTTCAGCCAACTTTGCCGAAGCCTCGTATGACTTATCTTTAATGAGTTTGAATACTTCGATATTCAATCTTGCACTATCCTTACTGTCGAAAGGAAGTCCCTTAGACTGAAGAAGTGAGTGCCATCCCAAAACACCCAATCCAAGAGCTCTTTGTCTTTTAGCGAAGTTGTATGCTCTCTCAAGGTAGAAGAATGCTCTTTGTCCCTCAACAGTACCGTTAGTTCTTAGGTCATCAATTTTGGTGATGAATTCAGTAACAACTGCATCCAAGAAATAAATCATCATCTCAACAGCATCAGTGTCTTTCCACTCATCATAGTGAAGAAGATTCATAGATGACAATACACATACAAAAGACTCGTCCTCTGAGTTGTGAAGTGCGATTTCAGAACAAAGGTTTGAATTGTAAATCTTCATATCCTTGTCTCTGTAAACTTCAGGTGCCTTTTTGTTCATAGTGTCAGAGAACATAATATATGGATAACCAATTTCTCCTCTACGTTGAATTACCTTCGCCCAAATTGCTCTTTTCTCTTTGTCTCCCGCAATCATATCCTCCATAAACTTATCACTTACAGTTACTGCGTGTGTCAAATCTTGAATGGGGAATCCTTCAGTACCAATTTCCAAGAACTCCATAATGTCTGGGTGCTCAACAGGAAGGTATGGTGAAAAACGACCTCTACGGGTTGAACCCTGTGAGATGTTATCCACAACACTCTGAAACAAGTTCATAAAGTGAACCGAACCAGGTGCGTGACCGTTGTCTGTAATTTCAGCACCACGACCACGAATGTTACCAAAGTAACCAGAGGTACCACCCCCCATTTTACTCATCTCACCAACTTCAGCTTGTGTGAAAAGAATAGACTCAATGTTGTCACCGATATTAGAACCGAAACAACTCACAGGGAGTCCTCTTTTTTTACCGAAGTTAGCCCATACGGGTGAAGACAAAGAATACCAACCTTTTCCCATATAATCAAAGAACTTATCTGCGAATCCTTCCATACCTAAAAGTTTTTCAGCGTGGTCCGCAATAGTTCTGATTCTCTCCAAGGGTTCTTCACCCTCACTCAAATATCCTCTACGAAGAAAAGTAATAGACTCTTCGTTAATCCAATCAAAAGGTTTTCTTGTTTCCATATATAAAATTAAAATAAATCATTCATTGTTATCGACTTCGTCTTCTTACTGTAATTGATACTTCTCTTGTGGAAGAAGTCAGTATGTTTGGTTGTCAGAATTTCATCATCGAACCACTCAGTTGTCTCCAACAAAGGTTGATTGATTTCAAATATACTATCAATTCCGATAGAATTCAAGGAGGTATTGAATCTATGTTTGATAAATTCCATAGTTTGTGCCTTTGTTAAGAACGAAAGGTCACCATTTTCAAAAATCCAATCAACTACTTCACATTCCGCCTCGTAAGCATCACGGGTAGCATCAATCAAATCTTCAACCAATTCATTGGTCCACCAAGTTGGGTTTTCCTTCTTGATGATATTAACTAAATCAAATCCGAACTCTGCGTGGATGTTCTCTTCTTTTGAAGTCGCTTCAACAGCATTACTGATACCCTTTAGAACATTCTTATGTTTGTTAAATGACATAATAACCAAGAACTGAGAGAAAAGAGATACATTCTCAATAAACATTGAGAATAGAACTACAGATTCAAAATAGTCTTGATTATCAATAGATTTTGAATTTGCAATAGTTTTTTCCAAGTATTTGATTCTTCTACGGATTGCTGGAATTTCCAACAAGTTTTCGAACTCTTTGTTCAAACCTAACAATTGAATTAGGTGTGAATAAGCATCTGCGTGTCTTACTTCAGACTCAGCAAATGTAGCACCTACGTTTCCGATTTCAGGTTTTGGTAACTTTTTATAAATGTCACCCCAAAAGGTTTTAACTGCGATTTCAATTTGTGAAATAGCCAACATCGCCCTTTGTACTGCACTCTGTTCTTTTTCTGACAAATGTACCTTGAAATCTTGAATGTCTGAGGTAAAGTTAAACTCGGTATGAACCCAGTATGAGTGTCTAATAGCATCTACGTATTCACTCAAATCGGGGTATTCATAAGGTTTAAGATTAACTCTTTTTTGAAAGATATTTGGTTGATGTTTTGAACGGTAGATGATGTATTCTTTTGCAACATCATTGAGTCCGTTGTCCATCAATTTGTTCTCCACCATATCGTGAACTTCGTCCACGTGTGGAACTCTATCTTTATCTCCTTTAAAAAGACTTCTCTTGGTCAGTCTGGCAATTTTTTCAGCCATTTCAATATCAATTTCTCCAACCGAAGCCATTGCCTTTGCAACGGCATTTTTAATCTTTTCAGATTCAAACAAGACTTTTTCACCGCTTCTTTTTATAACATATCGGTGGTCTTTTAGTGCTGTACTAAAAATGTTATTATCCATAGTTTTTTGATTTATTTAATTAAGTAGTTTGTTGTTTTCTTCTTTCGAGAAGTTCTTTAATTCTTTGCTTATTTTTTTCTTCTTTTTGTTCTTCAAGACCTAAGAAGGTAACACTTTGTTCAGTGTCAATCACAAGCATTTCATTATCGAACTTACAGTTCTCGAACACAATCCCATCCTTACCAATACGAGATTTGGTGATGGCTATAGTAGCTAAATTCATTTCCTTTTGTTGTAATGATTTAGCCACTGATATAATTACGTGACCAACCTGAGCCTTTTTAATAGACCCACCCATTTGGTCAGTAGTCACTACCTCAGATGATATAGAAGAACGGTTTCCTTGAGTGGCGGTCCATCCCGCAATACTAAGTTCGTGACACATAGACTCAAACCCACGCATTACTGAACCCTCACTCTTCCATTCATCACCTAAGTTTTTGTCAGGCATAATACAGTCAATGTAATCCAACACGATTAAGTCGACTTTTGTTCCTTCAGCAATCAACTTTCTGATTTGATTCTTAATCTGATTTAACGTCAGAGTATCTGAAGGTAATTTCTTCAATGTCAACTTATTCGGCATATTAGCCTGTACACTTCGAACCTTTTCCAATACATCGTCCTTGAATTGTGACAGATTGTCAGGAGCAATTCCAGTCCATAGTGTAAAGTGTTTTCTTTGGATGATTTTGGGGTTGTCCTCGAAGAATACTTGGAGAACATTATAACCCAAATTAAACGCGTGGTTTGCAAATTTTGTGAGAACGGTGGTTTTACCAACACCTGTGGGTGCAAGAATTACACCGATCTCACCTTTTGCCAATCCACCTTTCAGTAGGTTGTCAATTCCAGGAATCCCAATAGGAATAGGATGTCTGAAATCATCTTGTAAAACCTCATCCAAATTACTGAACACATCGTTAGTTCCTGGATCGATTTCTCCAACCTGTAAAGCCTCACGAACCATCTCTTCCAAGTGGTCGTAACTTTCAAAGTCACCCTTGTCAATAATCTTTTGGGCTTTTGTCATCACTTTCTGTAACTCTTGTTGTTTACAGAACTTCAAAGATTTTTCTTGGACAAATTGGTGACCCTCGAAAGGAGCATCTTTTACTTGTTTAATCATATCCAGAACCATTTTTTGAGCCATCGGTGCACTTATCTCACTCTTGGAGAGTTGTTCCAATGTATCAAAAGTTGGTACGTGTTCATACTTCACATAATACTCCTTGATCATTTGCATAATCAAACGGAAGTATTGGTTATCGAAGTACTTAGGGTCTAATACATCAACGATAGAGGATGCAAATTCCTTGAAAAGAATAATGTTATTAAGTAGTTGTATTTGAAATGTGTTTCCAAGGTATCCAAAGTTTTTTTCGTCGCTCATAGTCTATCGTTAATACGTTTTTCGTGTTTTATAAATACGCCTATACTAGTTGAATATTCAGGTAGTTGTAAGATAAATTTTCGTCTGAAAAAATGTCAGTTAGACGTGAAAGCACACTTTTTAGGTGCGGGCGTACGTCTACGGTGTATCTTATTTTTGGAGGGTAAATTTTAGCATCCCATCCATAGTGACAAATTGTCAGGTCTCCTACCTTCAAAAACATATTGAACACTTCAGGACCGTCAGTATTTGAGGTAGAAAGGACTGTTGGGTCCAATTCAATTTGTTCATAATTGTCCAATAGGAAGTAACAAGATTTAGCTTTTAAGTCTTCGTGAATCTCTTCTTTGATTTGACTCATCAACTCAACCATAGTGTAGCTACTCTTAGCTTTTGGATTGTAATTTTTAACATTAAAGTATCGTTGAACAACAATGTTATCATTGAGAGTCAACAAAAACTCCATCTTAGTTACGTCATTAAT
>Ga0078894_10003422_pt1 | contig 12060 bp, 17 predicted proteins | sample LauGreSu1BDMLBSD_2_FD_67506 | JGI IMG/M metagenome (GOLD analysis project Ga0078894, IMG submission 67506) | Freshwater lake microbial communities from Lake Michigan, USA - Su13.BD.MLB.SD (version 4) (version 4) | ecosystem: Environmental > Aquatic > Freshwater > Lake | place: Lake Michigan... | reverse complement strand
TTTTCTTTTTTGGAAGGAATTTATTTATTTGAACTACGTTATCTTGCTCTTGTACAGCTAAATTTTTAACTGATTTTCTTTGTTTTCTCAAAGGATAGCCTCCTAATAAGTGTTCGGCACGGACCTTTAAACCGTAGTGTCCGTGGTCGAACACAAATGTATTTAAGATCAAATACAAAAAATAATAACTTAAGATAATTTTTCTGCGATAAATACTATTGGAGACAAAAGCTATGCGTGATACCCAAGAAATACTACAGAATATAGAGAACCTATACGGGTCAAATAACAGCCTAAATATCCTTAAAGATTTTGAAAGAGTGCTAGATGAGCTAGATCTATATGTTTACGAAAACTGGATCGACGGCGAGCTTGTAGAAGGTCCTGAAGAATCTAGATATTTTATTACCTGTAAGTTTATGTGGCCTGAAAAGAAAATGCCTAACCCTAAAGGCGGCATGCGTCTACTCGACTATGGCTGTAGAGTATTCTTTGAACAAGACGAAATCGCTGAAGTGCGAAAAATTAAAACACCAGACGACATACGCCCTGGAACGAAAAAAGGTAAAATAGATCATAAATCTGTTTGGATCGTAGAAATCCGTATGCCTAAGAAATTGATGTTTGACATTGACAAAGGCTACAGAAAATTAGCTAAGAATAAAGTAGAAAGTCCGTTGGCAGGTGTTACCACTGCTGTACCTCCGTCACAACAGAGTCAATCAGAACCAGCAGAAGGAGCGGCAGAATAATGACACAACTACAAGAAGGTCTAAGACCCGACGATCTAGCTGATATGATTTTTGACAACATCGAGATCGATTCTTTTAAAAGTAAGATGGGTGAAGATCGTGATGTCTGCGTGGTTTCTTTTAAAGCTAGAGAAAGAGGACCAGCTAAGGATATGATGGAGTTTATCGAGAAAGGATACAACTTTGTACTAGACGCAGATGTAAGTGCTGGCGAGGATCGATCTGGTTATTATCATGTTTTTATCGAACTTAAAAGAACACCCGCATTGTATGATCAAATTACTGAGTTGCTTGACGGTGTAAAAAGATTAACCGCAATCAATGAATGGAAATTTAAGTATCATAGAAATAATCGCTATCAACCCTTAGATGAGAATACACTAAAGGCAGCTATTCCCGGAACACCCGATGCGTACGATATGATGACTGAGAACATTAGAGTCGAAAGCATTAAACGTTTCTTTTCTAAAACTTTTAAAAATGAATTATTCATTGAAGGTAACAAAATTACTATTACAAAACCGTTTGGTTCTAAGTTTACCTTTGATCTAGTTGACTTTGGCACAGCTAACGATCTACAAGTAAAGATCACCGAAACTGTCAAAGTTGATACAAAAAGTATGGCCGAAGTAATGTGGCTAACAAAAGTCTTGGGAGACTTTAACATTACAAAATATGGAGACCAATTCGTCTTAGAAGACGGAAAAAAATCCATGATCATTAAAATGGAGGAGCAATAATGAGTTTTACCTTTGAATTTACCAAAGCACAACTAAAAGAAATGATTGGAAACAATCCATACCTAGATAATTGGCATAGTGCTTTAAGTGAAATTCTTCCTGAATATGATATTAATACCCCAGAGCGTGTAGCAGCATTCATTGCTCAATGTGCTCACGAAAGTGGCGGTTTTAAATTCTTAAAAGAAAATTTAAATTATAAAGCACCAAGTCTAAGAAAAGTATTTCCTAAGTACTTTCCAGACGATGCTATTGCTGCCGAATATGCTAACAAGCAAGAAAAAATTGCTAACAGAGTCTATGCTAATCGTATGGGCAATGGTCCAGAAGAATCAGGCGACGGTTGGAGATTCTGTGGACGTGGTCTTATTCAGTTAACTGGTAAGAACAACTATACATTCTTTGCTGGTAGTCTTGATATGAAAGTTGAAGATGTTCCAGAGTACCTTGGTACATTTGAGGGTGCTGTTCAATCAGCGTGTTTCTTCTGGGAACAAAACAATCTCAATCAATGGGCAGACAAGAGAGACATCCTAACATTGACTAAACGCATCAACGGTGGAACAATTGGACTTGAGGATCGTCAAAAGCATTATAATCACGCTCTTCACGTTTTAGGAGTTCACTAAGATGTGGCTTACAGGGTGGATGCTGAGTTTTATTCCAGACACTTTTTTTCTCTGGATCTCTTATATTCTTGTAGGAGTTGGCGTCGGGCTGTACGTTCTTAGTAAGTTAATTAAATGGCTTCCAATAATTAGCCGTTATAAATTTCCGGCTGAAATACTTGGTGTTGTAACATTAACTGTAGGTGCCTATGTTTTAGGAAGTTACGGAACAGAAATGGTATGGAGAGAACGTGTTAGAGATCTCGAAGCCAAGATTGCTGTAGCAGAACAAAAATCTAAAGAAACTAATGTTATTATCAAAGAGAAGATAGTTAATAAGATCAAAGAAATTAAAGTATATCAAGACAGGATCAAAGAAGTGATCGTTGAAAAAGAAAAAATCATCGATGCTCAATGTACAGTCCCAAATGAAGCTTTAGAAATTCTCAATGATAGTGCTAAAGGTGTTGGAGCGGGAGATCAGAAATGAAATCATTACTAATACTATTACCCGCTTTCTTACTAACAGGCTGTTTAACCACTGTGCCTGTTAAACGTAATTTTCCAGAAGTTCCTAAAGAACTAATGGAAGTGTGTCCCGATTTAAAACAAATTGAAAAAGGAACACAGCAGTTAAGTAAAGTCATTGGCGTAGTTACTGAAAATTATACACAATATCACGAATGTCGAGTAAAAGTCGATAATTGGATTTTGTGGTATAATTCTCAAAAGAAAATATTCGACGAAGTACAATGAGTTTTGGCAGGAGCGATAAATGGCAAAACTACTAGAAAAAAATTCAAGATATAATAAGTATGACATGGACGGCGACGGTACCGTGAATGACAACGAAATCAACAATGCCAACGAAATTTTGGAAATCGAGCTTCGTGAAGAAAAAGCAGATGCTCATAGAAGAATGGCATGGATAGCGATGTTTTCAATGATTGTGTTCAGCGGATTTTTATTTTTACCAATAATTGAAGTTGAACGTGTAAAAGCATTAGCCGATTTATTAGGCATGTTCTACATTGCTCAGGCCGGTGTAGTTGGTGCTTATATGGGAGTAACGGCCTGGATGAGCAAAAAATAATTTAATCAAGGAGATTTAAATGAAGTTATTTTTAACAATGTTAATGGCAGGTTTTTTAGCCACTGGTTCGGTTTATGCCGCAGAGGAAAAGAAAGAAGCTGAAACAACTAAAGTTTGCGTTGATGTACAGGGCAAAGATGGAAAACCGGTAATTGATCCGAAAACCAAAAAGCCTAAACAAGAATGCAAAACTGTTAAGAAGCATCAAAAACACGAAGGCACAAAAGTACCTGACGCAAAAAAATAATTCTGTTTTTGACTTTTATCTAAGGGTATAGTATAATTACTACTATACCCTTTTTTACTCTATGATAGATTACTATAAAACATTAGGTGTGGAACGATCCGCCACTCAAGACGATATTAAAAAAGCCTATAGAAAACTGGCAATGAAATATCATCCTGATCGCGGTGGCGATTCAAAAAAATTCCAAGAGATACAGGAAGCCTATGCCACGCTTGGAGATGACGAAAAACGCTTTCAATACGACAATCCAAATCAACATCACTTTAATACCAGCAATATGGGAGATGATATATTCTCCACATTCTTCGGTGGTGGAAGTCCTTTTGGATTTGGTTTCCAGCAGCAACAAAGAAATATCAATATTGGTGCCAATGTCACAATAACCTTAGAAGATGTGTTAACAGGTAAAACAATAGACGCCGAAGTTAGTTTTAGAAACGGCCAGAAAAAATTAGTGTCTATTAATATTCCAATGGGCATAGATGATAATGTACAAATTAGATATCCTGGAATGGGGGATCATAGCATTCCTAAGTTTCCTCCTGGAGATCTAATAGTAACAATTAGAGTGTTGCCTCACCCCATATGGCGTAGAGATCATACTAATCTATTATTAGAAAAAGAAATCTCAGCTTGGGATGCGATCTTAGGATGCGAAATTACTTTTGAAACTATTGAAAAGAAAACACTCAGTATCACTATTCCTCCCGGAACTCAACCAGGCACAGTATTCAGTTGTAAAGGGGAAGGATTACCTCATCCACGATCCGGTGTTAGAGGCGCAATATTAATTAAACTAAAAGTAAGTATTCCACGGAATGTTTCAGAGCAGACTAAAAAAACCATAGAGGATCTTAGAAATGGAATTTAAATTAGGTGCTCACGATTCTTTAACTCAGATTAGCACAGACTGGGACTTTTCTGTTGATCAAGACGCAGAAAGTTTAGAAAGGCAAATGATTGACTTTATGTTAGCCAATAACGGTATAGGGTTAGCTGCCAATCAAATAGGTCTTACAAAAAATGTTTTTGTTATAGGAAGCAAAAATATACCCGGATACGAACCCATGGCAGTGTTTAATCCTAAAATTTTAGAAGTGAGTAAAGACACAGAACTGTTTAAAGAAGGCTGTTTAAGTTATCCCGACTTATGGTTAACAATAAAAAGACCTAAAGCTATTATTGCTGAGTATCAAAACAGCAAAGGTGATGTGATCACAGCCGAGATGGACGGTTTAATTTCTAGATGCTTCCAACATGAATTTGATCATTTAAAGGGCATCTGTTTCGTTGACAGAGTGAGCCAGATGAAGCTACAATTAGCTGTTAAAAAAATTAATAAGAGAAGATAATCAATGCTAGAACCAAGTAAAAAACTCCAAGCAGTCTTTGAAAAAGCAATCGATATTGCTCAAAGACTAGAACATGAATATATTACTATTGAACATTTAACATTTGCTATTATCCTAGATGAAGAAACATACAATGGTTTAGGACAGGCAGGATTTGCCAGTGAGTTTTTAAAAGTCAACTTAGAACATTTTCTCAAAACAAAATTAGATGATATCAGAACAGGAGCATCTAATCATAAGCCAAAAAGAACAACTTCTGTAGAACGTGTTTTAAACAGAGCATTTACACAAGCACTGTTTAGTGGCAGACAAGTAATCGAAGTTGAAGATGTATTGATCGCTATCATTGGTGAGCGTAAGAGTTTTAGTTTCTATTACATGACTAAATCCGGCATCACTAAAGAAAAACTAATTGAATACTTCCAACATAAGTTTGAAAACGATATTGATGTAGACGAACAACAACCTAAACTTAATCACAATCAATTAGATAAAATCCTTAATCAATTTTGTTCTAATTTGAGTTTGTTAGCCAAACAAAGAAAAATTGATCCGGTTATTGGTCGTGATGACGAACTAGAAAAAATACAGCTAATTCTAGCTCGTAGATCTAAGAGTAACGTGTTGCTAGTTGGAGAGCCCGGTGTAGGTAAAACTGCTATCGCCGAAGGCCTGGCACGTAAGATCTTTGAAAAGAAAGTTCCTAAATTTATCCAGGACCATCAAGTATACACACTTGATATTTCAGCATTACTAGCTGGTTCTAAATATCGTGGCGACTTCGAAGAAAGAATTAAAGCAGTACTGACCGCATTGGAAAAGAAAGGCAAGATTATTCTTTTCATCGACGAAGCACATATGATGAATGGAGCAGGTGCTGCTAATGGATCTGCCAACGATTTGGCCAACATCCTTAAGCCGATGCTGACCAAAGGTACTATGAAAGTCATTGCTTCGACAACTTGGGACGAGTATCGCAAGCATTTTGAAAAGGATCGTGCTCTAATGCGTCGATTCCAACGTGTATCAGTTGACGAGCCTACTCCGGAACTCACAGTTAAAATCGTCAAGGGCATTAGAAAATACTACGAGCAGTTCCACGGTGTTAAAATCACTGATGCTGCAATCGAACAGGCAGTTAAGATGAGCATCAAGTATATGCCAGATAAAAAATTGCCAGACAAAGCGATTGATATTATTGACTGTTCAGCAGCGAGATTTAAAATCAAAGATCAAGACGCTGAAACAGCAGTGGGCATTGTTGACATTGAACAGATCATGTTTGAAGTCAGTAAGATGACTAACATGCCGTTTGAAACTGTCAGCGAAAAAGAATCTAAAAATCTAGCCGATCTAGAAAGCAATCTTAAAAATTCAGTATTCGGTCAAGAATCAGCTATTTCAAACTTACTTGATAAGATATTTGTGGCACAAGCTGGTATGAAGATACCTAATAAGCCTATTGGTTGTTTCTTATTTGTAGGACCAACAGGTTGCGGTAAGACTGAAACTGCTAAACAACTGTCTGATAAAATGGGTATGCCGCTTGTAAGATTTGATATGAGTGAATATCAAGAGAAACATAGCGTAGCACGTCTTATCGGTGCTCCACCTGGCTATGTTGGGTTTGAAGACAATGCTGGTCAACTGATTACTAAACTACAAGAAACACCTAATTGTGTCCTATTGTTAGACGAAATTGAAAAAGCACATCCAGATGTTTCTAATATCCTGCTACAGTTTATGGATAACGGATTTGTAACCGGATCAAATGGTAAACAAGCAGACGGTCGTAATTGTATTTTGATTATGACTTCAAACTTAGGTGCTGCTGATAACGAAAGAAATACTATTGGCTTTGGTGATCTATCAAAAGACGGTGAAGATGACAAAGCAGTTAAGAAGTTCTTTGCTCCTGAGTTCCGTAATCGTTTAGATGCTATGGTTAAATTTGGCGGATTATCGATGGAGACTGTTAAAGTTATCGTTGATAAATTTATGCGTGAATTAAATCAACAGATCAAAGACAAAGGTGTTGAGATTATCTTAACAGATGATTCTAGAGATTGGCTAGCTAAGAATGGATACAATGCCAAGTTAGGTGCTAGACCGTTGAATCGATTAATTGATAACGAGATTAAATCGCCAGTTAGTAGAAAAATACTGTTTGGAGAACTTAAAAACGGTGGAAAAGTGTTTGTAAATGTTCTTGACAGCAAACTAGACTTTGTTATAAAATTAGAGGAAGATGAACTGGACAAGTTTGAAAAGAGAGCTTTCAAACATCATAGAAGAATCCTTGACGGTGCTCCACTAATAAAAGATGATACAGTACAAACCAACTAAAAAACTGTTTTACGGAAAATGGCTATACAAAGTTAGTTATAATGTAGATGGTTGTTCGTTTATCCGACACAAGTCTTTTGATAATATTGAATCGGCTTTTTTGTCCTTAAAGCCGACAAATACCTATCACAAAAAGATTTTAGATAATAGAGAAGAACTTGTCCACCTAACTTCCGAATTACAAAAATTACCTAGAGATTCTTTCGACCTTAGAGTTGAAACAAACATCATCGATGTTTATACCAACGATGAAGCAGTATTCACTAGACTGATTTTTCTACTTCCGGAAAATATAAGGTTTGCACAGCGACCTCAGGATCCTACAGGTCAACAACTAGCTGATAAAAAAACTATCCTAGTCAAAAAGTATCCTCAGGATAGGTTTACGATGCGGGTTTATCTTAAACCCCATAAAATGTCTGACATAGAAGAAAAAGAGAATTACCTAAAATGGCTTAAGGCTGTTGACGGAGTTTCTATTTCTGAAGCCGTAGAGAGTTGGTTTTATAACACTAACTGGAACTGGGACCGCAGGTACATACTTGTAGACCAAGAAAAGACGCTTTTAATGCTTAAACTTAAAAATTCCAACGTGATTGGCACGGTTTATAACCTAGTTTTACAGCAATAAATCATTTACCGTTCATTATAGTTCACGATAAATATAGTATCAATCTAAAGAGAGATGCTATGCGTGACATATTAAGCAAATTAGACACAATCATTACAGAATCTGCCCTTAATTCCAAAGACCCTAAAGGCGATTATCAAGCTAAATCCCAAGCACTAGATGAACTAGAGCAGGATCCTGTTGTAGCTGCGGATCCAGAACTATCTGCAGCAGTTGACCAGAGAAGAGCCGATCTAGAAAAAGAAGCCGAATCCGCTGGCGTTCTAGAAGTAGGCGATGCTTTCGGCATTAGTTTTAACGAAGATTTTGAAATTGCTACAGAAATCGCTGGTTTCCTAGAAGATGGCATTGTTATCGACCTAGACGAAATAGCTATAAGTCATCTACAAGAAAACGGAATTGACTTTCTAGACGGAGAGCTCGTAGAAGGTCTCCGTGATCCTAAAGACAATCCATGTTGGAAGGGTTACAAACCTGTCGGTACAAAGAAAAAGAATGGCAAAACAGTTCCTAACTGTGTGCCTAAAGAAAGTTTAGAAGAAAAAGAAGAACGCACTCACAAAGGTGGTACTATTGTTCGTACAGATAAAGGCTTAAAACATTATGCCAAGTACGACGACGATAAAGAAGACGATTATGATGACGATAAGTTAGATAAGTCTAGGATTTATAAAATAGAAAAAGCTACAAAACCTGACGACATCGACGAAGCCGAGTATCACGGAAAGAATGTTCCGCTAGGTAAAAAACTACCAGGCGATGTAAAGAAATCAAAAGTATATGTACGCAAGCCTAACGGCAAGATTGTCAAAGTAAACTTTGGCGATAAGAAAATGCGTATTAAGAAATCAAACCCAGCACGTAGAAAATCTTTCCGTGCTAGACATAATTGTAAAAACCCAGGTCCACGTTGGAAAGCGAGATACTGGTCCTGTAGGAGCTGGTAATGAGATTGTTTGAAATTTTTGGTCCTGACCAAGGCAATAAAGATGAAAGAATAAATTCAGACATAGATTATGTGTCTGATTTAAAATTTTTTATTGACAACGATAATGAGTTGGTCAGCCAAGCATTATTTCCCGCTATCAAGAAACATAGAAAACTTGGTGGGGATCCTGAGCAGTATCAGATTTACATTGATGCTGTTAAGAGTGCGGTTCCTAAATATTGCGAAGAATATGATTTACACGACGTTCGAAAAGATATCTTTACCAATGAAGTGATCGAAGAAGTCTGTAAAAAATTTGCTGAAGAACAAAAAAAATATATAGAACGCGGCGACTATGAAGCTTAACGAATTATTTGAAGCTGATAAAAAACATGTCACATTCTGCTTTGGTAGAATGAATCCTCCTACCATTGGTCATAAACAAGTTTTTAAAACTATGGCCGATCAAGGTGGGGACTACATGATATTCTTAAGTCAGACACAAGATAAAAAAGATAATCCATTAGATTATAAAACAAAAACAGATTTTATAAAATTAATTCATCCGGAATATGCTGGTCACTTAGTAGTAGATACTAGTTTGAATACAGTTATGAAAGTAGCATCATATCTTTATAGTTTAGGTTATAAAGAAGCTACCTTTGTTGCCGGGTCCGATAGATTAGATCAGTTTAGAAAAATTTTAACAGATTACAATGGCGTAGAGGGTAAAGGTCACGGCTTTTATAAATTTGAACCTTTAAACTTTGAAAGCAGTGGAGACCGAGAAGACGATGCTCCAGGTGTCAAAGGTGTAAGTGGAACAAAAGCTAGAGAAGCTGCATCTGCTGGCAATCTAGAAAAATTTCAAGAAGCTACCGGTGCCGGTGAATATGCCGAAGCATTGTTTAATGCTGTTAGACAAGGACTAGGAGGTCCTAAGAAAAAGGGATCATCATGAAAGCAAAAGAAATTATACCAGCAAGCAAACCGCGTAACTTTGTAGCTAAGAATCAAAAGACTGCAGGTGCCGGGGCTCACAAAGATAAAAAGAAAGCAGCCAAGCAAGGTGATGTAAAACACAAAAACAAAGAAGTGGCTGAAAGCACCGTAGAGCTCAACCCCGGTGAAGATACACATTACTTTAGAGTGCGTCATCAAACCAAACGAGATATTGAATTAGAAATGCCACCTAAAGCATGGGATGGTATCGGTCCTGCTTATGCCACATACGAAGAAGCTAAGACAGCATTTGAAACATTGAAGTCTAAACATCCAAATGAAAAGTTTACTGTTACACAACATCCTAGAATATCTCACATGGGCGGAGTCGCAAAACGTGTGTTCCCCGAGGACATAACTATGGAACGTGATAGAGATCCAGAAGATTGGGATGAGGGCAACACAGAGCCGCCAAATAACTTTGCTGTCTATATTAATGGTAAGAAGTGGAAAGTATTTGCCGGACGTGGCACTTATGCCGACGACTATCGTGAAAAAGCTCACTATCAACAACTAAAAGCATGGGCCGATAAAAAATCTGCTGCTACTGGTAAGAAGTGGGAAGTATATGTTACAGGCGAGCCTGCTACAGAATAATGGATATCAAAACATTACAACGCCTTGCTGGCATTAATGAGTTTAAAGGATTTACTCCTTATACTATTGAACAGGGTAGTAATATTAGCTTGACTGGAAACGAAAAAGGCGAACTAATGAAGAAGCATAAAATTAGGCCCGGAACACCCGAGTGGTTTAAATTATGGTTCAGTTTGCCTTACATGACTGGAGAAAAACCAATTGGAGATGACAAGTGGTTGAGATAACAGAATCAGCAAAAGCAAAAGTTATTGATCTTCTTATGGAAGAAAACGATCCCGGTCTTATGCTACGCACATTTGTACAAGGCGGCGGATGCTCAGGATTCCAGTACGGCTTTACCTTTGACAGCGAACAAAACGAAGATGATTTTGAATTTCCATTAAATGATAAATGGAAGGTAGTTGTAGATGCGTTAAGTATGCAGTATCTACAAGGAGCAGAAATAGATTACAAAGAGGACCTACATGGTAGTCAGTTTGTTATCATAAACCCTAATGCTCAAACAACATGCGGATGCGGAAGCAGTTTTTCAGTATGAACGATAATCAATATCCAGTATATCCAACACCACAAGGCGAAGAAGATCGTCCTTTAAATCCTTACGGACAACACTGATGAGAGCAAAAGAATTAACTCAATTACCACAAGGAGTTACAGTCTATGTTGACATGGACGGAGTTCTTGCTGATCTTTTTAACCATGTTGGCGAACTACACAATGTAGAACATTATAATAAAATGACTCCGGATCAATGGGAATCATTCTTTAAAGATTCAAATGCCTATGAACTGTTCAAAGGCCTACCAGCATTTCCTACAGCTAACAAATTGTTACAGATGGTAAAATCATTTGCTGGAGGATACAAGATCCTTAGCAGTCCTTTAAACTTTGACAAAGCAGGCAGCATCAAAGGTAAAAAAGAATGGCTGTCAAAGCATATCAACGTACCTGCGGATGCGTGGGTGTTCGAACACGAAAAACAAATATATGCTAATACCAATGGTGTTCCTAATATCCTTATCGATGACTACGGTGTAAACATTAGAAAGTGGCAAGCAGCAGGTGGTATTGCTATCAAATATCAGGCAGACGAAGATAGCCTTAAGAAAGTCCTAGACGGTCTTAGAGATGCTAAAGAAATCCTAGCTAATAATCCTACAGAAAGCATAGACGAAGCAAGAAGAAAAAAGAAACGTAGTCGATGGGCTGCGTATGGTCCTGGACCATACGGTTACTATGGAACAGCAGTTGGCTACAGCGGTGATGGCAGTGGGGATGGAGGTGTTGGAGAAGATCAACACCCTAATGACATGCCATACGGTCCTGAAAAGAAACCAACTATGCCAGCAGGCACTGTTAAAGTTGATGTCACTGATGTTTACGATTGGTATAAGCTAGGACAACATATTAGTAATCTAAAAGGCCTAGGCAAGCACGACTTTGGCCAAGGTCCTCCTAGTACAATTTTATCTTTTGGTAGCGAAGAAGAAGAACACGAATACATTAAAAATTTAATGAGGACTGGTCTTACCACTACTGACATTGACCCGATTGATCCTAAGCAACCTAAAGGTATGAAACGTCAGAAAACAGACCCAACATACAATGTAGGCGAGGATGCCGAACCAGTGGATCGTGAATTTCACCTAGTTAAAAAATTAGGTAGACTAGGTCAACGAATCGTACAAAATCCTAAACTTTGGAATAGATACGACGAAGAAAATAACAGCGGCGATCCTGATTGGATTATTAGTTTAATAA
>Ga0078894_10003418_pt1 | contig 12072 bp, 8 predicted proteins | sample LauGreSu1BDMLBSD_2_FD_67506 | JGI IMG/M metagenome (GOLD analysis project Ga0078894, IMG submission 67506) | Freshwater lake microbial communities from Lake Michigan, USA - Su13.BD.MLB.SD (version 4) (version 4) | ecosystem: Environmental > Aquatic > Freshwater > Lake | place: Lake Michigan, USA... | reverse complement strand
AGCTGGCGGAAGAGTTTGCTCAGTAGGAGTCTTAGCACAAGTATATATCGATGGTCCGCATGTTAGTGGCTTGACGGTCACTGATAGCATAGTGGTATCTCCTGGGCAGACCATAGGTCGCGCACTGAGTCCACTGGCCACAGATCGGACACCATTCATATTGATACGGATAGAGTCCGTCAAGGTGCATTCAAATCTACTTGTTATCTCCACCACATAAGTACCAGAACCAGTGGCAAAAATCTTAGGGCTGCGAATATTCGTAGCCTTTTTATTGTTGGTCGGATTATATAAGCTACCTATCCCTATAGGATCTTTCCATTTATAGATATATGGTGTATCGGTAATCTGGGTAACTAAATTAATCTGAACAGTATCGTGGAGACATAAATCAGTCAGCTTAGGAGATAATGAATAGTTAAACCTCGGAATGACGATAACGCGCAAACTATCAATAATATTACAACTCTGAGTGCTATCGATCCCATCAATTCCTTTGACTGTGTATGTAGTCGACGTGGCAGGAGCTAAGTCTACCATTGAGCTATCTGCGTTGCCAGATACTATTCCTGTCTTAGGTGTCCAACTATACTTGCTCGCTCCATTGACAGATGCTTTTACAGGTTTACCTCCATTACAGTAGTATAGTATTCGGTCCTTCACTTTTACAGCCGTTCTAAAATTTAATGTAAGTAAATAGAATCTCGAAATTCTATTTCCAATAGCATCGCAATAATAATACTCCATGAGAAATCTCTCCGTACCTATACCAACCGCAGAATCAAAAGTAATAGTCCCGAAAATTGTATCTGTTAAAGATGGTCTAATTTTCGTTTCCTTGTATTTAAAATTAATAATAGACCCAGGTCTAGGGATCTCTATGACCTTGGTCAACAAGTTCTGATTAGCAGCACCGACAAGTTTGAATGTAACCTGCGCTTTTGATTTACCACAAATATCTACCTTGTCAAACGCTATTTTATTAGAGCTAATCAAGGAGTCTTCAACCACCCCTGGTGCAGAAATGTCAGGACAGGCTTCTCTTACGGTGATTTGGACATCGCGGCATACGTAACCTATTTTTACTCTATTGTAACCGCCACTTCCATTAGGCACAGCCCTCCATTCTTCCACAGCTATAGCCATCACGGCATCTTGCACTCTATCAGGAATACAAGTGTATTGCCCCGTTTTTGGGTCAAAGTTTACGCCAGTTGTGGTATAAAGAAAATTAGTAGAGGAAAGTCCTGAATTAAACGTACAACATGGATTTTTTAATAGTGCGGCATCATTTATATTCGGTGCCTCATTGAGAAATGGACATATAAGCACAAAGGCTAAAGAATCCTTTATTACCTGCCTGCTTCCAACAGTTATAAACCTTTCGTCAAAACTATCTACGGCTCCATGATTATAGGTATTGACCCTCAATCTACACCAATAGGGGATTGGTCGGCTTCTAAATATGGTGGAATTATTTATAAAATTTGTATTAATGGCCGCTTGTACCCATGCATTCTGCCAGGTCTGTCCTGTAGATATTTCTAGGTTTCTGCAGCACTCTCGGTATCCTACATAGGTCCAGCCGATATTTTTTCCCATGACATAGTCTACTTGATAGACCCATGCTTCCACTCCTTTAGTGCCATTGGCGAGCATGGGGGTCTGACCCGGACAATTCGTCGCTGGCTTCACTGGCACATCTGGCGGCAGACACTGCGGAGTGACCTCTTGTTTACTCATAAAAGTCATCGGTATATCTCCACTAAATCCAGGCTTTCGTATACTAAGACTTGTATTTATAAAGAATGTGATACCTGAGCACGATCTATATAGGGTCACGGTAAATCTATATTTTCCCGTATTAGTATCTATACATCTATAAGCAATATCCGCTCCAAAAAAGTGATCGGCATGCAATTTGTCTCTAAAACAAAGCATGAAGATAAGGGCAACAATAATTTTTATTTTTCTCATTTTCTGGCTATTTTTATTTTCTATATGCAAAACTAAAGCACTTTTTAAGCAAAAAACATGTCAAAAAAAAGCATTTGTTAATGGTAATGCGAGAAAATAACGCAATACAAATATACATTAAACTCCGCCAAAACTAACCTAAATCATTGATTTTCTCTATAATTAATTTTATTAATTATCCATAGGAAGCCTTATAATATTATTAATTGTTTAATTATCCTAGTTCAATTTAATGTCTTTTACTTCTTCACTGACCTTTTTAGCTTTCTAAATAATCCTCGTTTGTTTTCTTACTCAAATTTGGATCAAATTGAATAGCTTCCGTTGGGAAAGAGCTAACTAGTCCTAAAGGATTGATTCTACTGCCTGAAGCCAAGGTATATTCTCTTATTAAATCCCAACAATTAGGCTGGCCTTTCAACTTAGTCTGTCGAGCGAATATCTCCATCGCAGTCTGTAAGAGCTTTTTTCTTGCTTCTAAAACTTCGGGGGCTAAATTTCTATAATGCTGCTTGCTTATTTTAAGCAGATAATCTTCTAAATTGCCACTGTATATTTTGGCTTGATCTATCTCATGAATAACCCGAATCGTTTTATCTATATCATAAATTGAATCGTTCGCTCTAATCTCAATTATACTTTCATCAAAAGCTTGCAAAACTGGCTTGAAGATTTTTTCTGCCTTGGCTTTTTGTTCAGGTATCTGCTTTTCGTCTCTAAATGATTTATATTTTTCGTAGCTGAAATATCCTATGAACAATACAAAACAAATTAAGCCGAGCTTAATCCATTTATTTTTAAACCATTCTGCTATCATGAATCACTAATTCTTTACCCTAGCAGAACTAGCTTGCAATATTTCACTACTATTTGCATTGTTTATGAAACTTATGATATATAAGTTCTCAGCTTTATACTTAGTTTTTGAGAAATCTTCCAATTCTATTTTCTTTAAGTAGACTCTTCCCTTCTTATAGCCGCCGCCATCTGATGTTTCCTTTTTGAGTGCATTTCCCAGGGCATTTGTATACATTTTTCTCATCACATGCTCATGCTCATATTCCTCTCTGACATCACTACCTTCTTTCTGTGGCGCATCGAGTTTATTTTCGATGAGCATGATAGAAAAATTTAGGTCATTATCAATATCTTCTAGAATAGTATATTCAAGTTCTAAAAGTGTTTTTCCAGATAAATCATCAAAATATACTCTAGATTTTACGTTCACTTTTACAGGATTGTTTATGACCGATTCCAATTTTTGCTTCCATACAAATCGTCCTTGCACGATAGACCCATCAAATTCTTTTCTATCAATAGTGCCTGAGGGCAAAGAACTAACTTTAAAATTATTCGCGATTAGTCTCGCCTCTTCTGTTCTGAAATCTTCTCCAGAATGCACGGGAGCTGCTAGCACATTGCCAGCTGGATGAAGACCGACGGCTATTACCCTGTTTCCATATTGTGTAAGAATATCCTGTACTATACGATGTCCGTCTGGACAGTTTACACAACTAGCGCCTGTATATTCCTCAAAGACCACTACCTTAGACTGTGCACTAGGAATATTGGTAGTCATATAAGTGGAGTCAATGGAAGCAGTAACCACTCGTGCAGGTAGAACTTCTTTACAAGAGTTTAATGCTAAAACAACAGGAACTATCCACAAAATATTGAACAATCGCATAAAATAAATTTAGAAAGACAAATATACGTCAAAAATTTCTTTTTGAAAAATTTCTAATGACCGAACTGCCTTTATATTCGTTCGTTTAACTCCGCCCAGATCTTATATAGTTTTAACTGCCCATAATCAAACTCATCATTAAGATATGCTCTCATTTCGGTCAAATTTTCGAAATCTGTCTTCCCCTTTAGCTTCTGATAAATAAGTTTCAGTTTATCTAGTTCGATTAATTCCTCTACAGCTAATTCTCCCTTTTCTACATACTTCACTAAATGGCTAAATACAGTTTGATTTGTGAGTTTTCGTATACTAGCTACTTCCTTAATATCCTTTGATTTTTGCCAGAGCTCCATCGTCAGCTCATAGGTAGATTTCTTCAATTCCTTCTCTCCACTTTTTTTTCCTTTGTCTGTCTTGGCTAAAGATTTCAAATCTGTCAATGGCATATCCCCAATTTCTTTTATCAGGTTCAGTTTTATATTCTCTATTCCTTTGGTGGAGAGAGATTGCTTGTCCAGGGGAATGCCTGCACGCATGCATTGTGTCAATTTTCTGATACGCTCTAAATTTCTGAGGTGACTCATTACATTGGATTCAATTTCTCGCACATCGTTTTCAAATTCCTTTACTCTAGAGACGTAAGCTAATTCATGCAATTTTTTTAATATCATTTTTTCTACCTCTATCCATCGTTCATGGAAATAGGTATAGGCCTTATCTATACGCTCAAATAAAAAGTTCAATTCAGCAATCTGTGGGGCCAAAATATATTTCAAACTCGCTTGAAATTTTTCTGCTACTGACACCAGTTCTTCGATCTTTAAATCTAAGTTTTCTATCCACTTACGTTCCTTATAGACGAGAGTATTTTCTCCTGCACCTTTGATTTCGTTTCGCATTGAAGTCGACCAGCGTTTCACATCTTTATAGTCAAATGAACGCATGCAGATATCATTCAAAAAATCTTGTGTATAGCTAGTCAGATTTTTTGTTAATTCTTCTTGAGACGTTTTATACTTTTCATAATTTAAAACAGCTTCTTCGATACTAATATTTTTACTCATGACAGGCTGTAAAAGCTTAAGTCCATTCAGAGAAGTCAATCTAGAAAGAGCTACATAAGCCTGCCCTGGGGCGAATATCTTGGAGATATCTATCGCTGCTTTTTCAAAGGTGAGCCCTTGACTTTTATGCACGGTAATGGCCCATGCGAGTCGCAGAGGATATTGTGTAAAGGTCCCCATGACATCCTCCTGTATTTCCTGTGTCATCGGATTTATAGTATATCGAATATTCTCCCATACAAACTTTTCTACCTCTATCTCCATATTCTCTTCTGGAAAACGAACTATTAACTCGTCTCTTGATATTGATTTTACAAAACCTATTTTACCATTATAATATCGCTTCTCAAAAGCTAGGTCATTTTTTATAAACATTACCTGAGCGCCGCGCTTGAGAAGCAGTCTATGCTCTATAGGATAAAAGTTTTCTGGAAAGTCACCTATGATATCCGCTTCAAAACTTACCTCTCGTTCGCTAATATTTGCTAAAGCAACTTCATTGATACTATCTGCTTGCTGATTGTGCGTAGTAAGAACAATATATCCTGGATAATCTTTTATGTCAAAATTTGGGTCCACATAATGTGCCAAGGTGTCTTTTACATCCTGATCTACTTCGTTTATTCTCAGTTTTTGTAGCAAATTGATAAACTGTTCATCTGATTGCCTCCATATTTTTGTCAATTCCATATATATCGGCTGCTCCTGCCTCAGCGCATGGGAATGAAAGAAGAATTTCCCATCGTAGTATTGGTTCATCACATCCCACTCATGAGGACGAATAATCGGTGGCAACTGCAGTAAATCTCCTATAAATAGCATCTGTACACCACCGAAAGGTTTTTTGTTGAATCTAACATATTGCAGCATGAGATCTATCGCATCCAATGTGTCCGGACGCAACATACTCACCTCATCAATTATGAGTAGCTCTAGACTATTGAGAATAGTTCGCTTATCTGCTCCCACCTTAAAATGCCTCAGTATGGTTTTCTTAGTTTCAAATGCAGCGTGCCCATCATAATTAGTATAATGATCTGTCGGCAAGAATGGGCCGAAGGGAAGCTGGAACATAGAGTGAATAGTCACCCCACCGGCATTAATAGCTGCTACTCCCGTCGGTGCTACAATGATATAATTTTTATATGTACTGGCTATTATTTTCTTAAGCAGCGTAGTTTTGCCAGTTCCTGCCTTCCCGGTTAAAAATACATTTTGATTGGTCTGATTTATGAGCTGTATGACTTGGTCCCCACTTTCCATTTCTCTAACTATATTGTAGTTAAAATTTTCGGGTCAATCATTAAATGTGATTCACTAAAAATACATTCCCCATTTCGCACCGCAAGTATTTGCGGAGATTCATGCCTAATATTTAAAACTTCCGCCACATAATTAGAAAGAGGTCTTTGTTCTATGACACCCAGATAATAAAGATCTGCTTGCTCATCTGTCAAGGGATACTCTGCTAGCATTTTTTCATATGACATTCTGGAAACAGGACAAATCGTGCTATGTTTGAAAATCAACTGAAGTTTAGCATGCGATAATTCAATAATTTTATCTATGTCTTGTATTTCATTTAGTTTTTTCATGTGCACTTAATTTGATTTTGGTGATTAAATATTGATTCTACGCTCGCATTTAACTGAGTGAACATAATGACATCTTCTTCGATGAATTTGACTTTCTGTCTTAGTTGATTATAGAGTTCTATATTTCTAGGACTCGTTTTGGTCGATTTTCTAAAATCTAATGCTTGACAGGCTGTCATAGCCTCTATTCCCAATATTCTTTCTACGTTTTCTACTATTTTTAGGCATTTGGTAGCTGCATTAGCTCCCATGCTTACGTGATCTTCTTGGCCATTGCTACTGACTATACTGTCAATAGAGGCAGGAGTAGCATATTGTTTATTTTGTGAAACAATAGAGGCCGCAGTATATTGAGCTATCATAAATCCTGAATTTAATCCTGGATTAGCTACTAAATACAAAGGCAAGCTTCGCTGTCCGGAGACTAAAAGATACGTTCGACGTTCACTAATACTACCCCATTCGGCGAGGGCTATCGAGAGAAAATCCAGGGGCAGCGCTAAGGGCTGGGCATGGAAATTTCCAGCGGATATAATTTTATCTTCCACTACAAAAATATTTGGATTATCCGTCACAGAATTAATTTCTATCTCTAATACTGACGTAAAATAATTTAATGTTTCTAGCGATGCACCGTGTACCTGAGGTATGCAGCGAAACGAATACGGATCCTGCACATGTTCTTTGGCTTGTTGTATGATTTCACTACCATTTAATAATTCTCTAATTTCCTTAGAGGTTTGGATATGTCCTGCATGCGGTCTTACTTCGCCCACGAGCGCATCAAAAGGTTCTATCCTGCCATCAAATGCGTCAATAGATAACGCAGCTATTTGATTTGATTTTTTTGAAATTTCTTTAGCCCTAATAGCAATATGCAACGCATAGCCTTGGATAAACTGTGTCCCATTGAGCAGAGCTAGACCCTCCTTGGCTCTTAAATGCAATGGCTGCCAATTCAATTTTTCTAGAACCTCTGATGCCGGTCTTCGCTTACCTAGGTAGTATACCTCTCCTAATCCTAATAGAGGCAATGCCAAATGTGCTAGTGGTGCTAGATCTCCACTGGCACCTAATGAGCCCTGAGTATAGATAACTGGCATAACTCCTTCGTTATACATGTCGATTAGCCTATTAACCAACTCTACTGTAACTCCGGAATGGCCATAAGATAGAGATTGAATTTTGAGAAATAATATCATACGCGCTATCTCCACTGGTACTAAATCACCCATTCCACAGGCATGAGACACGATAAGATTATATTGGAGCTTTTCCAAATTTTCTGCACCAATAGAAATATTATAAAGAGAGCCAAATCCTGTATTGATACCATAAATTGGATTATCACTACTTTTTATCTTTTCTTCTAGATAAATTCGACCTTGAATGATTTGTGATTGAGATTCGCGGGAAAGATTCAATTTAGAACTCGACATAAATAAAGAGCCTAAATAATCTATAGTCAGTCTCTTATTGGAAATTTCATGTATCATTTTGTACAATATAATCGTCAAATATAAATGTAAATAGATTAAAAAAATGGGTTTATGTTTGGTTAGTTGTCTAACTTTGTGTCCCAAAGAAAATTAGACCTAATCAGAATTTGTAATTGAACCGACCATGAGTGTATTATCTACAAGAGTTCTAAATATGAAGGAGTCAGCCACATTGGCTATGGCTCGCAAGTCTCGAGAACTAAAAGAGCAGGGGGTAGATATAATCAATTTAAGCCTAGGTGAGCCAGATTTCGATACTCCAGATAATATAAAAGCAGCTTGTAAACAAGCCCTCGATAAAGGAGACACTAAGTATACTCCTGTATCAGGAACAAAGGCATTGCGTGAAGCCATTTGTCGAAAACTTAAAAGAGAAAACAATCTAAACTATACCTTCGATCAAATCGTTGTAAGCAATGGAGCAAAGCAAGCTATATCCAACGCCTGTATGGCGTTATTGGATCCGGGAGATGAAATGCTCGTTCCTTCTCCTTTTTGGCTTAGCTATTCAGCTATTGGCGAGTTAGCGCAGGCCAAAGTCATTGAAGTCTATGCTGGTGCTGATGAGAATTTCAAACCTAGTGCAGAAAAGCTGGAATCATTCATTACTTCGCGTACTAAAGTCATCCTTTTTTCTTCGCCTTGTAATCCAACTGGAGCCGTATTCAATCACCAAGAGCTGGCGGCTATGGTAGAAGTTTTAAAGAAATATCCTAGGATTCATGTCATATCAGATGAAATCTATGAACACATTAACTATGCCGGACAATATAGCAGTATAGCTCAGTTTGACGAAATCAAAGAGAGGGCTGTTTTAGTCAATGGATTCTCTAAAGCATATTCCATGACAGGGTGGAGACTTGGCTATATGGCTGCATCTAAGGAGATAGCACTAGCCTGTGATAAAATACAAGGTCAGATCACATCAGGAGCCTGTAGCTTTAATCAAACTGCCGCTATAGAGGCATTAGATGGCAGTCAGGAGAAGGTTCATTTCATGATAGAAAAATTCAAATCTAGAAGAGAACTCGTTTTAAATCGACTGAAGGAAATACCTGGCATAAACTGCCCTCAGCCAGACGGTGCATTCTATATATTTCCAGACATTCGTTTCTATTTTGGCAAATCTGCAAATGGATATACGATTCATGACTCTGAAGATATGTCCCTATACCTATTAGAGATGGCTCATGTGGCTACCGTTGGCGGTAAGAGCTTTGGCGATAAGAATTGTATTCGTATTTCATTCGCAGCATCTGAAGAAATGATAAATAAAGCTTTTGATAGGATAAAGGCAGCTTTAGAACAATTGAATTAAAACTGAAATTCGCATTTTTTACAATAAATTAACACAATAATCGTTTAGAAATTAAACTTCAACAGAAAAAAAATATCTTAAAGTCATAAAAAGTAATTATCTTTGCGATAGTCAAAATTAAAAAAAACAAAAAAGAAAAGTGCCTATGCAGTAAAACCTCTACTCAAAATTATTTTCTAACTTTCTAAAAAACGTTGAGTATGAAGACCAAGGTAGCACTGCAGGATATTGATTTGATATATCAATATGTAAACGGAGACGATACAGCTTTCGAAGCACTATTCTCCAAACACAAAGACAAAGTTTATACTTCTATTTATGTCATAGTCAAAGACCATGAGGTGGCAGATGACATCTTTCAGGATACCTTTATTAAGGTACTACAAAAACTAAAGGAAGAAAAATATGCCGAAGAAGGAAAATTTGTGCCATGGGTATTACGCATTGCCCATAATCTATGCATGGACCATTTCCGAAAAAACCAAAAGGAGAAAATAGTAGCCAATGATAATCCGGAATACGACATTTTGGATAATATTGCTATACTAGAAACGCACAAAGAAGACCAAATCATAGGAGACGAAGGAAGTATAGATATAGCTAAATATCTAGAACTCCTTCCAGATGAGCAACGAGAAATCATCGTTTTGAGACATTACTATGATTATAGCTTTAAGCAAATAGCAGAAATGACAGGCACCAACCTTAACACAGCACTAGGTCGTATGCGATATGCCTTAATTAATTTGAGAAAATTAATCGCCAAAGGAAAGTAGTTAATAGCTTAGAGGATGACTTGATAACCAGAACCCATATAAAATCAATTGGGATATCAACAATAAGAATACGATTATGTACTTATATTCTCGTTTAACTAAGAATTGACAAGCTGAATAGAAAATTGGAAAAATTGGAGAAATATAGCGTCCCATTGAAATAGCACTACCTGCACTCAGCGGCAGTATTAAGTTTTGCCATGTATATACTTTCCAGGAAAGAGGCCAACTTCTAGTAAAGACTACTGATATTAAAATTGCAATCAATGAGATAGCTGAGCCAATTTGACTCTCTATATTTCCTACATTAAATAGAGTAATCAAAGGAAAAACAAACTGCTTACCCCAGCCTTTTTGAGCTAAAGAAAATGCTAAAAATGAACCCGTATGAAGATACTGATAATATAAGTAGATTAGATAAGTAGCTATTCCAGGCATGAATAAAAACAAGTTTGCCAGTATCAAATTTTGCTTGAAATTCCTATTGGAAAGTTCATACATATAAAAAAACAATGGAATCAAACATAAGATAGCATTTGGGCGAACAACTACTAATAATGAAAAAATTAACGAGAAAAGCACTTTCTTATCTAGATATAAAGTATAAAAACAAGACAAGACTAGCAGAATATAGAGCGATTCGGTATAGTAAAAATGTATGTATATACTATATGGAAAGCATAAAAAAAAAACATTAAGAAAAAAACCGAAATTTTTATCGCCACTTAGCTTTGAAAAATAGTGATAGGAAATTACAACTAGTAATATAGGCAGTAATAAACTAAAAATAAATGCAGCTTGATTAAAATTCAATGAAAATAGAATGCATAAAATTTTAATTGCCAATGGATACAATGGAAAGAAAGCCCATGAACTTTGCCCATAATTTTTGCCATTATGATCTCCCCCTAATTCCTGAATAGAATTAATAGCTGGGTACCCATTTTCAACAATATTTTGGTACCAACCCGCATCATTTTTATTAAACAATTCAATTAGACTAAAGAAGTTAAATCCGCTTGGCATACCTAAGTATATGTATCCATATATAACATACACAACTTTTAAGACAAAGAGAAGCAATACTAATCTTACTAAATGAGAATTTAGAGTCATAATAGAAAATAATCCTACAAAAATAATTAATTGAGATAGATTATCTTTGCCTTAATAATGAAATCTCATCCATTACTATCTTTTGACTATAATATTTCAGAGTCTAACATAGGCAAACAGCCAGCCGAACCGAGAGATATGGCCAAACTATTTGTCTATGACACACAAAAGGATGAAATACATCTTGATAGGTTTTATAATCTAGCCAACTATCTTCCTAGCAAGAGCCTTATGGTCATGAATAATACGGGGGTTATCCCAGCCAGAGCTATATTTACTAAAGATACTGGGGGCAAAGTAGAAGGTTTATTCCTATATAATGAAGGGATACAAGATGATGGAACTATTCCCGTCATCGTGATGAAAAAATTAATTCCTGGTCGGGAACTCACGATTGCGGATTACCGATTTAAAATTCGGAGACAGCACCATCAATATTTCTATTTATTGCCTTTGTTTGACATAGCACTTCTGCCCGAAGTTATGATTCAATATGGAACAACACCTACACCTCATTATCTGGGTCAGCTAGACCTTAAAGAATCCCAACTGCGAGATCGCTATCAAACCATCTATGCAGATGAGAAAAAATCTGTAGCTGCACCTACCGCATCTTTACATTTTACAGAAAATGTTTTCGAGAAATTAGCAGAAAAAAAAATAGAACGAACGGAGGTGACTCTCCATGTAGGAATGGGAACTTTTGCCGATGTATCCGAAGAGAATATAAAGCAGCGCCGACTGCATACAGAGCCTTTAGCTATCTCTCTGTCGACTATATTAAAACTGCGCGAAGCAAAAAAAACAAATCAAAATATCATCGCAGTAGGCACTACGGCTATTCGCACCCTAGAGTCTCAGGCAGACTTAATCTTAGATAAAACGCTGAACGATAACATCATCACTAACACCGATATGTTTATAATGCCAGGCTTTGACTTTAAATTGACAGATAGTTTGATTACCAATTTCCATGTACCTAAATCATCACTGATGGCTCTAGTACAGGCCTTTCTAGATCATAAAAAAGCCAAGCGAGA
>Ga0078894_10003417_pt1 | contig 12072 bp, 11 predicted proteins | sample LauGreSu1BDMLBSD_2_FD_67506 | JGI IMG/M metagenome (GOLD analysis project Ga0078894, IMG submission 67506) | Freshwater lake microbial communities from Lake Michigan, USA - Su13.BD.MLB.SD (version 4) (version 4) | ecosystem: Environmental > Aquatic > Freshwater > Lake | place: Lake Michigan... | reverse complement strand
GACTTCAATAGTGCCATTGTGTAACTCCCGCGAGTTTCATAACGAAGGCAACGTCTTGCCCTCTACTTAGTAAGACACCGCTGGGGGCCAAATGTTGTGCCCTTTTGAAAAGAATCTTTAGAAAGATTCCTGGGTTGCGGTGGATGGGTGGGGGAATAGCTAGCAGGGCTTTCGCCGAATGGCAGCGAGAAACAAGCCTGCCGGAATCAGGTCTCTAGTCTATGGGATAAGCAAGAGTAAAGCCGGCATTGAGAGTTTGAGCGTGTTCCCGTGATGTTTTGTTTCCCCCCAGGGAGTCAGCCAAGTCACTGCGAATTTGATTGAGGCAATTCCGGGCTCAATTCGGTTCCGGATTGGCAGGACTTGTATCATTCTAAGGTGCAGACCGTGGGTTTTGACCTTGATATGACCTTGGTCGACTCCAGCCAAGCGATTCTTTTGACAACTCAAAAGGTGCTAACCAGCTTCAACGTGAAGGTGGCCGAGGCGGATATAGCCCGCTCAGTAGGCTTGCCAATTAAAGATTCCTTAAAAGACTGGGTCGGTGACCAGTATGTCCAGGCTTATGAGGCCTATGTTGCGCATTATCAATCAACCGGTTATCTGAGCGCAAGAGTGCTGCCAGGCGCAAAAGAACTTTTGCTTGAACTTATTGAGCGAGGAATAAAGGTTGTAGTTATCACCGCTAAGAATAAACAGTCAGCTGAGATCCAATTGCGCCACCTGGGTATCCCCTATTCAGAAATAATTGGTGGCGCATTCAGAGAAAGCAAAACTGAGGCGATGTTAAAGACTGGCTGTCTTGAATACGTAGGAGACCATATCGAGGATTACACGGCAGCAGCAAAAGCTGGCATCCACTTTATTGGTGTTACCACTAATCCTTTGCAGGAACTCGAAAAAGTGTCACAAGGGGAATTTTCGACAATAAACTCACTAAACGATTTTTGGGGCCACTCAATCCTTCAATAAATCTATCACCGTGATTTCTTGGCAATGTCAATGTCGCCTACCTTGAAACTATTTGTGTAGTAACCATCGCATAATGATTTATCTTGCCAAGCAAAGGCTTGGAGTGCAGTCGGGGTAACAATTAAGTAATCAAATTTCTTTTCCACTAAAAATTGGCATCCGAGCTGTATAGAAGCCTCGCTCTGAAACAAATCGAGTGGGTTATTGAATATGTTCACAGACTTTATCCCAGTGGCTAACTCAACAATATTGCCCTCTTCTCCAAAGTAACCAAAAGTTCCTCGCGTCCCCAACTCACTCTTTAGCGAAACAGAATTGTTGATCACAAGTTGAATCCCTGCTCTAGGCAAGTTCCCATCGGGATTCCCACCTTGAATTCGCTTTAACTCGATTGAAGGATTCGGGCTTATCCAAATTGCACCGACTGAAATGCTCACAATCATCGCCGGAACAATAAAGTTTTTATTCTTTAAACTGAACTTGTGCTGGTTTATTAACATTGCAAACAAGCCAACAATTGCTACTGATAAAGAGAGATAGAGGGTAGACATTTGTCCTGAATGATAAGAACGGTTCAAATAATATGGGGTTGAGAAAAAAGTCCAGGCCGCAAAGTAGAAAGTTACAACAGAGATAAACAACTCTTTTTGGCTTGAACCTTTATAAATATTTTTCAAAGTTAATATGCCTGAAAAAATCATCAAAGCAAAGATTGTGGGGAGTGCAAACATCACGGGTCCTGGGTAGCTAATTGGTACAGAACCGAACCCTCCCCCAAACTGGCGAATAAACCAAGCAAATCGCGATCCCATCGGAGAATTACCTGAACTACCTAGAATCCCTAAAATTAAGAGCCAGAGGCCCATGAATCCAAACCCAAAGTTGAGGACAGATAACAGAATTTTCTTCAAACCTTTGGTGGAAATAACCATAGTAATGAACAATGCAAGGGCTGCTGCAATGCCAAAATCTAAGTTTATTAAACTTGAAAAGCCTGCAAGAATTCCAAAACTCAATGGCCAATAGAATTTATTTCTCTTAGATTCATTAGCATTTAAATACGAAACTAATAAAACCCCTAGAAGCATACCGACAAAAACTCGGATCGCTGGCCCTGACAGCAATGTGGTTGGAGGGCCTACATAAGAGATTCTTGCCCATCCTGCTGTTACTGAGGTTAATGGAATTATAATGATTGCAGCAAATTGCCAACGGGTTTTCACGCCAGTCAAAAGTCTACTACCAACGTAAATCGCAGATAGCAGTGACAAAAAAGCCATGATCGTTAACGTCATGACAACAATTTGAATAGTAGCCAAATAGCTTACTGATAGAGGTATGAGTTTGAAAAAATAACCGAAGATAAATGTGTACTGAGGTATGAAACTCGAAAATTGGGAATACCCTGTCCGAGGTGCAAGTAATTCATTCACGACATATTCAGAGTGCTGAGATTCAATCAAAGAGTTTTTGGTCTGCCAGAAGGAGAGAACCGCAATTACAGAAAAGCAGATGGCCACCACTGTAAGGGCTATCTGAACCGACGTTATATCAATCTTTCGAGCAATTAACGGCAACGCCATTGTCAACACGACTGCAATAACAAATACTGAAAATCCAAAACCCATGACATGTTCTCTACTCATCTCTTGGTGCTCTTTTACAATTACACCGATTGAGAGTGACGTTAGGGCCCCATATAAGGGGAATGAATTCTTTAGTAGTTTTGGGAACTTCAAGGCAATGCCAAGGACAAGGAGCGCAAATAAGCCTGCGCCGACAAAAAGCAATTTGTCATTTGATTCACTTGGGTTGTTTTTCATATAAAAAGCCCAGAACCCCACCATAAAGAAGCTATATGACGCAAAAAGCAGGGTAAACAGAGAGCTAAATTCAGAAAAGTCAGATGCAAAAACGCTCTTTAACGCAGGTGGGCGGGATTTAACTGCAATCTTTGGATTCTTGGCCATGTGCGGAATTATGCCCCATGGTCCAAGTTATCCGGCTAGAACCACGCTTTGACCACTTTACTATTGACCATGAAGTACCATTCCCGAATGAACCGAATGGAGATTAATTGTGTTTCGTATCTGTCGTCCTGAACACCAAGACATAGAGACATTAGCGGCCTTCAATAAGATCCCAACTGCTACACGGGATAACACCCCACGTAAGAATTTCGATGGTGTAGTTGTTAGAAAACCATGGGGTTTCGAATATCTTGCGTGTGAATCGGATTTAGTTGCGCTGTGGGCACTAAAACTTCAATTTAACCAGCAGACTTCAATGCACTGCCACCCAGAGAAGTTAACTGTGATGGTTGCATTAACAGACGGAATTGTTTTGAGCACTTTAACTGATGCACATAAGTTAAATACTGGAGATGTCGTCTATATCGAACCGGGCGTTTTCCACCGCAGCAGCTCAACAAATCTAGATGGCGATTGGCTCCTTGAATTTGAAACTCCTGTTGATAAATTTGACCTTGTGCGTCTAGATGACGCGTATGGTCGTTCAGTTAGTGCATATGAGGGGAGCGAGCATCACTCAACACCCGAAGACGTTGAACTTATACAATGGCTTTCGCGCTATGACTATGTCACTCCAAAAGATTCTGCGGTAATCGGTAAGACTGTTGTTAGTTTTTATCGCTTCACTCCTGAGTCTGTGCCCTCTACCGAATCTCTAACAACTTGGGCTAACGAAATGAATCTCATCGTTCTTGTTGCTGAGACATCAGAGAAGAATAGTGACGGAAAAGAATTGCCTCCACTTGAATTCATTTCTCCGCATGACATTGATCGGAAAGTTTTCCCAGGTAGTTTACGTTATGAATTCGCGTTAGGAGTTAGGTGGTAAATATGACTAAGACCTATAAAGTTCTATTAATAGGTGGGAAGTTGATCCAAGATCATGAATTCTTCTACCCGAGATATCGAGTTACAGAAGAAGATAATTTCCATCTTTCAATTGCAACCCCTCAAGGCGCGGAATGTCAGACCAACAAAGGAACAGTCATAAAGCCAGACTTGTCAATTGAAGCTGCCAATCCTGATGATTTTGACGCTTTAATTATCCCGGGCGGTGCTCACGCAATTGAGTACGTCCGACAAATAAAAGAACTTATTGATTTAACTTCTGCGATGAACTCTCACGGAAAAGTTATTGCTTCGATTTGTCAGGGCTCCCAGATATTGATCTCGGCAAAGGTAGTCAAAGGGCGTAATGTCTCAGGTTATTACAGTATTCGAGATGATATTCAGAACGCTGGAGGAATTTACACAGATGAAAAGTTTGTGACAGACGATAACCTAGTCACTACTGCGCACTATAAAGACCTAGGCCCTTGGATGAAAGAGTTCGTTAGATTGGTTAATTTAAGCTAGGTAATCAAAAGAGATATCAGAGGTTGATCGCGTGCCCGAAAGAATCATCGTGGTTTCTAGTTCTGTTCTTAGAATTTCAACAACTCTTTGAACCCCTTTTGCGCCGTACAAAGAAAGGCCCCAAATATAGGGACGGCCAACTAAAACCGCGTTCGCACCGAGGGCTATTGCTTTAAAGATATCGCTTCCGCGGCGAATACCCCCATCGGTTAGAAGTAATGGCTTGTCCCCAATCTTGTCTCGAATTATTCTAATTTGTTCGGCTGCTGTTACAGCACCGTCAAGATTGCGGCCTCCGTGATTAGAAACAATTAATCCCTGTACCCCACATTTAAGTGCTAACTGCGCGTCGTCTGGATGCGTAATTCCTTTAACTATCACCGGAACTCGTGAAGTTGAAACTAACCATTCTAAGTCTTTCCAATGAATGCTTGGGTCTAGCACGGGGTCCAAGACTTTCATATGCCGGGGGCGTTCATCCGAATATCTTTCTAGTCCAACTAGGTTTGGGTATTGCGAATCAGGTTGACCTGGAGTTAACCGTGCGCTTGCATTTGAAATAGTGCGTCTATCTAAATCACGATACCCCGCCACTGGTGTATCTACAGTTAAAACTATTGCTTCGGCCCCTCCCACAATTGCGCGCTCGAGTAAATCCGAAGTAACAGAACGATTTCTATGAATGTAGAGTTGAAACCACCATGGGTAATTAGTCGATTTAGAAAAATCTTCTATCCCAAAAGTGCTATGGGTGGATAGTTGCAAAGTTGAGCCACAATTCTGTGATCCTTCTTGAGTAGTGATCTCGCCATTTAGATCATAAAGACCATGTGACGCGACTGGTGCAAGACCAATTGGGTGCTCCCATATTCGCCCCAAGACGTTCACAGATAGATCCGGGTGTGAAATGCCGCGCAAGATTCTGGGAAGTATCTTGTAACTATCCCAAATACGTGAGTTTTGTATAACCCCTTGGCCATCTCCAGCACCAGTTGCGAGATAATTCCAGTAAGGTAATTCCATATGGAGTGCACTCTCAACTTCGTAATCTAGTACATTAACTAAATCGTCAATGGCTCTCTTTTCATTTGACATGCGCCCTCACAATCATGTTACCTAATTTAACAGGCACCGCGATGTTAGGTATAAATCTAAATAAACGCGTAGGAACTTGAATCAAGGTCAATAAAGTCGTAATCGAATGGTTGAGACCAAGCCAATTTGTGGTTCTGCTGACTGAAACATCTGAGAATCCAGCTGCGATAAGTAACTTAGCGATTGATTGTGGATCGAAAATTTGTGGGTGCTGTAAACAGTAAGGAGGCCATTTTTTTCCCATTATTCGTGCGAGAAGTGATCGCTGGTTATGAACCACAATGAATATCTGTCCGTCAATGTTCATCAAATTTCTAACTGTTTTTAAGTCCGCAAGTGGTTGAAGTAGATGATCAATAACATGGACAGCAATACATACATCAAATCTTTTTGAATCAGTTACATCCCCGAGATAATCCACAACCTCGAAACTATCTTTTCTTCCAACTGAAAGATGCAATTCATCTTGCACATCTTTATTTGGCTCAATGAGCACACCACTTGAAATTCCACATTTGGATACAACTTCCCCTGTGACCAAGCCTAAATCGGCTCCTATTTCTATGAGGGATCTTGCAGACTTCACATACTTAGAAATGAATTTTGAATAACTCTTGTGTGTTTTTTCTACCACGTCCATGTCATCCCCTACCAAGTTTGGAGGCATGTGCATATACAAGTTAGCTAATTCGACATCTGAAAAGTAACGGGGTGCATAGACAAGTTCACATTTAATACAACGCTTGTATTCAAAAAATACTTGGTCTGCTCGAAGTCCTACAAAGACTTTTGCCAAATCTTCAAAAGGCATCGCCTGTGGGTCGCGTATAGACTTAACTACAGTTTTTGAATCTGATGAATTGCAGATTGGACAGTTGCGGCTAATCATTTCTGGGTAACTTCCAATCTCTTTCTAACTGCTAGCGCAGTACGTTCGATTTGTTGCTCTAAACTGTGGCCAACAATACCGTACCGCTCCATCGCGCGATTGAATCCATCAGTTTCAGCGTAATAGTTTTGATTTGATTCCGTTACATCACCAAGCCCGATATTGATATCCACTTTGCTTCCAGTTTGTACTGCAATTTCCTTAGCTACCAGTGAAGCAAGGTCTTCTATAGTAGTTAAAACTCCACCTGAATCTAGGAGTGTCCGCGAGTCAGTCCAGGCGCAGTTCAAGATGACATCCAGGAAATCCTCGGCATCAACATAACGTCGATAAACAGGCTTACTCGACTTAATCGAAATCGCTTCTAGCTTCAACGCGCTTTCTATAAACTCACCGAGGGCGTAAATATTGTGATTTTGCATGTGTCTTCCAGACGCCGCCCACAGTCGTCCAATAGCAACGTTTGGAATTGAAGAGTCCATGAGGATCGTCTCTTCTAGGACCTTTAATTCGCCATACAAATCTTTGGGGGTGAGTTGTTCTCCGCTCGATACTTTATCCAAATAGATTTGAGCAGCGCCACTTGAAATTGCAATCGCCCAGCTTGGACTCTTTTCCAGAATAAATGTTGTAAGCCAAGTCAGAATGTCCAAATTCTCAGCTCTATAGTTAGTGGTATTGGATTCTGTTATATAGCTCTGGGTTTTAAATGCTGTGTGAATCAATCCTGTTATCGGTTCTTCTATATCTCTAATTTCATCATAGGTAACAATGTGTAGGTTCTCTTGGCTAAAGTCACGCAAGGCACTCTTGTTGCGTGTTAACGCATAAACTTTAAATTCTCCTCCGTATTTTTCGCATAATAATGTAATCGCACTTCTTCCCAACCATCCATTAGCACCAGTAACAACAACAACTGGCTTGTCTACTTTACTGTTAAACATATTTCAAGAATTTAGTCGCTTGGTCTTGATTAAGCGGAGGATCCATCAAATGAATTGGACTGGACGCCATTACGCCATTCTTGTTAATCCTGCTTCCAATTTTCGGAAAATAGAGTTGGTCTGGATCAAGTTTAACAATAAACACAGCAGGTCCATCTGAGTTTAGAAGCTGTAGAAATTCTTGACCGAATTTATTTTGGGGATTAACTTCCATCACCGGAATTTCATAAGCTTTCACGAGTTGCTGCCAGTCCGGAAGTCCTAATCCGGTGTCCTCATCGCATCCCACGTAATGATTATTAAAATAGGTTTTTTGTGTCGTTCTAATTGAAGCATACCCTCGATTATCTGAAATAAAAACCTTAATGTTTAATTGATTTGCTTTCAAAGTCCCTAGCTCTTGTAAATTTTGTGCAAAACCGCCATCACCTTCTACCAAAATAGTTCTTCTGGTTTTGTTTGCCAATGCAACACCAATGGCTCCGGATAATCCGTAACCCATGCTTGCTAAGGCATGACTTGTAACTATTTTTTGCCCTGTTTTGTTTAAGAGGACTTGCATTGTGCCCGTGTAGGTTCCGCCGCTACTGCAGGGAACAATCTGGTCATCGCTTTTCAAATTACTAAAGAGCTCAAACAAGAAATTGTGAAGTTCGATGTAACCTTCAGATGCCTTGTTCGCGGAATCTGGAACTGCTAATTCACTTCTAACATCAATTATAAAGTCCTGCCATTCTCGAATACCCTCAGAAATTTGGTAGGTTTGGACTTCAGCGAGCAAGCGGCGCAAAAAATCATTGGCATCACATAACAGACCGAGGTCAATGCGTGGAAAAGGTTTATCTAATTCGGATTGATCAACGTCCACCTGAATAATTTTGCCATTTGGCACGTACTCTTCCCAATTATAGCCAACCTGCAGCAAGCCCAATCGAGTACCAACTGCAATTACTAGGTCTGCCTGCTGATTTACAATGTTTGCCCAACGAGATCCGTACCAATTTGGCCGGCCTGCATAGTATTTATAGTCCACACCAATGCGATCTGCTCCATTAAATGTTGTTGCAATCGGAATTCCAACAGCCTCAAATGCTGAACGTAATTCTTCAAATGCCCGCCGGTCGACACCCCCACCCAAAAGGATCAATGGGCGCTGAGAATTGGACAACATTTTGACTACTTCATTCATTTCAAAATCTGTCACTGTCAATACCTCGTTGCTGGTCGAGGGGTTTTTGCTGCTAGGCAAAACTTCTTTGGGGGTTGGCATAGCGGATACATCGAGGCAAAATTCTATTAAAACCGGTCCTTTGCGGGGAGATTTAGAGAGATTTATAAGTTCACTTAATTCTTCAAAAGAAATTGGCTTGTCAATCGTGACTGATTTCTTTGTAATTGACTCACATAGTGAAGCTCCATCGATTTCTTGAAAACCAAGATTTCGATACTTTCCCCTTGAAAGATCAGATACTTTTGCTTGGCCACCGATTACAAGCAATTCGCGGCTCTCAGTCCAAGCACCAGCGATTGCTGTTACAACATTTGTGAGTGCAGGTCCTGCGGTAACTAACACAAAGGCCCGTTCCTCGTTCTCTGCAACTTCATTGAAATAATCTGCTGCAATACCTGCAGCTACCTCATGTACGAATGGAATACATTTGAAACGATAACTGGCAGACTCAAGTAGGTGCATTACATTTCCACCACCTAAATAGAAACAGTGGGTATAGCCCAACTCCCTAAGCCATTCCATGAACTGATCAGAATGTTTAATTGTTTCCATTGTCTTTTCCTGATTTGTCCTGACTACTGATATCGCTGACAATAAAATTTGGTCGACCTTTTACTTCTTCATAAATTAGCCCGATGTACTCACTTATGACACCTAAGATTAAATATGTAACCCCGAACAAAAGTAAACTAATTGCGACGAGAGTTCCAAACCCGGCAAATGGCACACCTTTCGTCACCCATATTCCTGCCAAAATCGGGATCGAAACAAATGAAATGAACGAAACTGTGAATCCAAAAATAGTAATGAGTCTTAGGGGTTTGTATGAGTGGGCAAAGACACCTTTGAAAGCAAGATCAATTACCAGGGCTGTGTGTGCATTAGATACACCACCGTACCGCGGCGGTCTCTCCATAGGAATTCCAATAGATTTAAATCCAACCCAACCATAAAGACCTCTTACAAATCTATTTCTCTCAGTCATAGATTTGACTGTTAAATAGACTTTCTTGTCGACGAGTCGAAAATCGGAAGCATTTTTTGGGATCTTTCCATCGGTCATTTTTCCCGCTACCCAATAAAATAGCTTTGAATTCATCGTGCGAATTGGGCCAGTACCTTTTCGCTTCGTCACAACTCCAAAAACATTTTCCCAGCCTTCTTCCCACTTTCTGAGAAATGTTGGGATGAGTTCTGGTGGGTCTTGTAAATCGGCAGTCATCAAAACACAGGCATCACCCTTAATGAACTCTAGCCCAGCAGTTAAACCACCGTCCATTCGAAAATTCCGTGACAACTTGATTGCTTTAAATCGCACATCCCGCGCAGTGATGTCTTGTAATTTGATCCATGTTGAATCTATCGAACCGTTTTCGACGATAACTACTTCAAAATTGTAGTTCGACTCTGAATCAAAAACTTGGCCTAGTCGCCGAGCCAATTCTTCCACACAATCCTCTTCGTTATATGCAGGAATTACAACACTTATCAGTTTCTTTTGCACTCTTATTTTCCCCTACTAAAATATTCTCTGTACCAATTATGTGTTCGTTTTAGTCCCTCATTTAATGAAATTTTAGAAACCCAACCCAATTCCTTTCGGGCTTTGGTGCTATCTAAATGCTGATCAATAATTTCTGATTTCGCCAAATCAAGAATGTTTGGTTCGATATACTCTCCCGTAACTTCAAGAGAAATTGCATGGTAAATATCAAGAACCGAGATTGGCTCATCTCGAGAAAAGTTATAGGCCTCACCGGGAATATTCCCTGCAGAAACGGCGTCAGCCATATGCATGTAAGCATCAACGGCATCTTCGACGTAGATATAGTCGCGTAGATATTTTCCATTACTACGAATCAACGGTACTTCTCCAGAGATTAAACTTTTAATCGTTCCAGGGACAATTCGACTCCAATTGAGATCACCGCCACCGTATATATTCCCGCATCTGGCAATCACCACGGGTAATTGGTATGTCTTACCATATGACTGTGCGATTAAGTCTGTACATGACTTAGATACATCATATGGGCCAACACCATGTAGTGGCATTTGCTCTGAATATGGAAGAATTTTGGCTGTACCATAGGCTTTATCGCTTGATGCGACCATGATGCTCTTTACTAGGCCATTAGAAATGCGGGCAGCTTCCAATACATTCCAAGTTCCTTGAATATTGGAGGTGAAAGTATTTACTGGATCGATTAGTGCAGTGCCAACAATTGTCTGCGCGCCTAGGTGGAATATGTATTCGTTTTCTAAATTTATGACTGCACGGTTGACAGCTTTAATATCAGCTAAATCGCCATTAACCACTGAAACTCTCGAGATATCTCCACTTTGGAATAACTCTGAAGATGGGTCGGAGTCCATCACGAGGGCTGTTACAGAGGCCCCCTCGTTAAGTAATCTACGAACCAACCATGATCCAACAAGGCCCGTTGCCCCGGTCACTAGCACCCGTTTGTTTTGCCACTTTGTCATTTCTTAGGACTCCAAGGTGCTTTGCCGGAATCCCATAATTCGTTCAGAATTGTGAGTTCGCGAAAGGTGTCCATGGGTTGCCAAAAGCCTTCATGACGATAAGCCATTAATTGGTTCTCCGACGCCAATGCTGCAAGGGGTTCATTCTCTAAAATTGAGTTTTCATCAAGATAGTTGAAAATACTTTTGTTAAAGATAAAAAATCCAGCATTTATCCAACCGTCAGCCTGAGGTTTTTCTCTAAATTGATTTACGGCATTAGAAGAATCCAGATCTAGAACCCCAAATCTCGATACTGGCTTAACCGCTGTAATTGTTGCAATTTTTCCATGTGAATTATGAAATTCAACAAGCTTCTTTAGATCAATATCTGCTAGCCCATCCCCGTAGGTACACAAAAAAGTGTCATCTTCTAAAAAACGGCGGGCTTTAAAGAGTCGACCGCCGGTCATAGTTTTTTCCCCAGTGTCCGTTACAGTCACTTCCCAACCTTGTTCCTCAAACTCGTCGTGGTATTGAATTTCCTGCTTTGCTCCAAGTTTCACAGTGAAGTCTGAGTTCATACTTTGGAATTCTCTGAAGTATTCACGAATGATTTCGCCTCTATAGCCCGCGCAGACAACAAAACGATTAAAGCCAGAGGCGGCATATCGATCCATGATGTGCCACAAGATTGGCTTGCCTCCCACAAACACCATCGGCTTGGGGCGAAATTCGGTTTCTTCTCTAATTCGAGTTCCCAAACCACCAGCTAATAGCGCAACTTTCATGGCATAACTTTCTCACATTTCCGTGATTTAGATAGGAGGTGGGCCCAGACGGGCTCGAACCGTCGACCCACGGATTAAAAGTCCGTTGCTCTACCGACTGAGCTATAGGCCCCACTGCGAGATTACCCGCACGTGACAATCGTATCGGAAAAAGCCAGCGTAATTATCGCCCATTTGAGGCTCTTTTTAGACGATCACGAATAGCAATGGCAAGACCCTCCCCTGTTGGTTGTTCGACAACTACTTCAGCTAAGCCCAGTTCATCTGCTTTTCTAAGTGCGGCATACAAATCGCGAGC
>Ga0078894_10003416_pt1 | contig 12073 bp, 11 predicted proteins | sample LauGreSu1BDMLBSD_2_FD_67506 | JGI IMG/M metagenome (GOLD analysis project Ga0078894, IMG submission 67506) | Freshwater lake microbial communities from Lake Michigan, USA - Su13.BD.MLB.SD (version 4) (version 4) | ecosystem: Environmental > Aquatic > Freshwater > Lake | place: Lake Michigan... | reverse complement strand
GACCTCAGAGTCCACCTGATTCTTGGCGCAGCCAAGGGTTACGATAGCGGCGCGACCAGCGAAGGCCTTACCCTCGCGAGGCTGGGGCTCAGTTATGTTGACGGCGACGGAACAGCTCTTAGCCGGCTCGTCTCCGAGCGGGAGGATTGATAAAGCGGAGGACTTCATAGTGTTAGATTAATGGGACAAACGTCTGTCCATTACATCTACACCTTTTGGGTACTCTAAAACAAATCGGCTGGCTGGCTGATTCCCACCCTTAGTGGAGAGCTCCGAGAAGACGATAGCGGTCTCATTTCCACCTAAGGAGCTGATTTTAGCGCCTTTTGGTAGTCCTTGGGCGGCATCTACGAGGAGATCAAAACCCTCCAGAGCCTCTGACTGGTCCGAACGACCCTCCTTTTTTTGAGGGATAAGTCGTAAAACCACCCCCTCCCCCGTCCGACACCCCCCTTGGAGCGCGAAGTCACGGGAGAGGTTTCCAAGCCCCATCATGAAGGAAACGGGGAGGCTGGAGAGGAGCACATTTCCGATATCGTCGATGACGACCTGACGGTTCTCGGGTTGGTAGAGCCACAAGGTACCACCATTAATAACCACCGTCTGAGGGCGTGGCTTCGCGTAGACCCACCGCATCTTCCCGGGTTTGCCGAACCACATCTCTCCAGAACTCGTCTCCTGCTCATCGAGAGCGGCAACATACGAATCCTGCTTAAAATTACCTTGTAAGGTTTCGATCGAAGCATACGTGGACTGAACCTTGGCCAAAAGTTGTTGCGCTTCGGCGGAGGGGAGCTCAGTTCCCTTCGAGCACTCGAACGCTTTACCTTGAGCGGCGGCCGTACCCACGAGCAATCCAAGCGCGACTACACTCACAAAAACAAGATCTCTCACAACACTGAAGGTTCTCATCACTAATCTCCCGCGCTCATTTCGTCCAGGCAAAGTCCGTTGGGCGAAAGTGTAGCACGTACGTGGCAAACCGCCACACCGCTCATCTCCGATTTGGAGCTGCGCGCCATACACCCCAACAAGACTAATTGCAGCCTTCTCGACTGTGGGCGACACTCACTCGTGAGCGCTTTTAGTTGTATCTGCGTTCAGGACGAACCCGTATGACCACTGACCTGCCCAAGATCTCCGTAATAACTGTTTCCTTTAATCAGGGGGAGTTTATTGGCCAGAACATCGCCTCCGTTCTGGCTCAGGGATATCCTAACTTCGATCACATCGTCGTTGACGGGGGGTCTACCGACTCAACACTTGAGGTCCTGCGTTCGTATCCACACCTCTCATGGACATCTGAACCGGACCGAGGGCAATCTGACGCGCTCAATAAGGGCTTCTCGCGCGCCACTGGCGAGATCATCGTATGGCTCAACTCAGATGATTGGCTCGCCGAAGGGGTGTTCCACGATCTCGCGACCACCTTAAAGGATTGCGACATAGTTTTCGGACACGCCGCTGAAACAGATCGTGAAGGTAAGGTCCGACAGATCGTCAACAATTCCGGGCGATCATTTTACGATCTAATGCGGTATTGGATTCCGTACGCATGGCTTGCGCAAACTTCAGTGTTCTTCCGACGCTCCTTACTGGAGGAGGCCAAACGCCCAGACGGTACCTACCTCGATGAAAACCTCTACTTCACCATGGACATGGACCTGTGGCTCCGCATGGCGGTAAAGCGCCCACGCATGAAACACATCGAAAGGGTCCTCTCCTACTACCGGATATATGACTCAAATAAGACCGGCGCGCATCCCAACGCCACCCAACGCGAGTGTTGCCGAAATTTTCGGCGGCATGTAAACGCTCTCAATCCAACCGAGCAGCGCTTGAGCTATATCATCCCGCTCAACGAACCCACCGAACTCCTCAAACCAACCATCATTAGCCTCACGCAACAAACGTTCTACGATTTCGACATCGTACTCGTGGACTATTCAAGCGACAGAGCGACTTCGAAACAGATTCACAGTTTCTTCTTGGCCTTCGTTGATGCCGTTCCTCAGATCACTATTAGATACGCGAAGGCTGAGAAACCAAACGAATATGAAGCGTTCAACACCGGGATGCGGGTTGCCACAGCTCCGAACATCGCGCTTCTTCAGCCAGGCGATACCGTATCACCCACAACAACCTTTGAGGCGGTCCAGTTATTTACCAGGGACTATGTGGGCCTTGCCCTCCCTTCCGTAGCGGGGGCTATCGATCACTCCCGCTTCTTTCCACCGAATCAAGGGGTCAACGCCGGAGAGTTCCTTACCGGCACCTTCTTCTATCCAAATATCTTCGCTCGTCGAATCGCGCTTGAGGAGCTCGACGGCTTTCGCCGGGTAGACCAACCAGCATTCTCTATCAAAGAACTTCTTACTAGAATTCTCTATCATGGATGGTCAGTACAAGCGGCCCCCAACTTGGTCATCAGCCCCGTGGCAAGATCCTACGCGGCTGAGAGCGCCTTTATGGAGAGCAATCGCGATCAGATAGCGCGCGATGTTATCCTCTCAATTAAGCAGGACTTTGAGAGGGATCCCTTCGCGGAGGTCCGCGCAAGGGCGGCAGACCCACGCCCTTTATGGAACGTCCTTCAAGAATTTGGATAAAGCCGGAGGCAGCCCTTGAGCCCTGTTTCCGACCAAGATTCACCCTTGCGGGGATCACGATATCTCAGTAACCTTTAAATGCTCGGTTGATTTTCACGGTGAACGTATGTCAAAAGCTACAAAATTACCCTCTCAAGAATCTGGCGCTTCGCTCGTGGAATACGCATTGCTCATCGCCCTCATCGCCGTTATCGCCATAGTGGCGGTCCGGTCGCTAGGACAGACGGTCAGCCAACAATTCAGCAGAACCGCGGCGCAGATTGGCGGATAACATCCCTGGAACACGGCACTAGGGTGTTACTATCAGTCAGCTATTCAGCCCCTCAGCTGGAATCGTTGGGGGCTATCATCCCTCCAACTCCCTGTTTTCTCTGCAAAAACCCTCAGTGAGGGCTTCTTTTTCGTGCACCACTCTCGGGCCGCTGTTCATCCTAATGTAGCAAGACGATTAGCATATCTTGCGGCGTAACGAGCCAGACATGGACACCACCCTCTCACCATCGCCTCTCTACCTTATCGTACACAGCGATCATCCGCTCGATCCGACGGGACCGAACAGCGGAGCTGAGATGGCGACCCTCAATCACGCGCGATACATCGCCGCTACAGGTCGAAGGGTATGCCTCGCCGCGCGCTTGAAGCACCCTATCTCCGAAGACCGGGGTGTTCACTTTATCGATCTGGGCGCCTCCTACGACGTCGAGCGAGCGCTCGACTGGGCCGACACCCAAGGGGCCTACGTTCTCTTGGCGGCAGGGAAAGCCCTCTCGATCATGTTATCGAGAAGACGAGAACTATGCCTCCGAAGGGTTCTTATCACCCACGACCGATGCGCGGGGGACTCAGGTCTCAAGCCAGAGGTGCTCGACGTGATCTGCGACGGAATCGTATGCGTGTCGCACGCCCAAAAAGAGAAGCTCGCGAGCGAGGGCGCTCCTGAACACAAGATGACGGTCGTTCATAACGGCGTCGATTTTTCTATATTCAATCCATCTCCTCCATCGAAACACAAGTCACGCCGACTCGTCTTTGCGGGGGCGCTCGTTCCCGATAAAGGACTTCATCTCCTTATCTCGGCGTTTGCGGAGGTAAGGACGAAATATTCTGACGTAGAGCTTGAGGTTTTCGGCAGCTCCTCACTCTGGTCTCGCTCGGATTACCTCAACACCGAGCAACTCGCGGCGCAACTTCCCGGGTTAACATTTCACGGGAAGAGAACTCAACACGAGATCGCTGATGGCTTTCGACGCTCGGGAATCTGCGTCGTTCCCTCGATCTGGTTCGACCCCTACCCCCTCATCTCGCTCGAGGCGCAAGCGTGCGGAACTCCCGTTGTGGCGTTCCGCATGGGTGGACTACCGGAAGGTATCATCAACGGCAGGACCGGGGTCGTTGTCGATGAGATCTCTCCACAAGCGCTAGCGGGAACACTCGACACGCTCCTCTCCGATCCCCACAAGCTCTACGATATGTCAGCTCAAGCGGCGAGCAACGCCGCTATCGCGTTTCGGTGGGAGACCGTTGTGGAGAAGATCATCGCGTTGTGCGAGCCACGTAGAGGGTCTGTGGTTCGACGGGTACCGATCGAGTTAAAGGGCCCCGCGGACTACACGAGGTCAGAGGACACCTCAAATATAGGGAAGCAAAACTAACTTCGCGGATACCGCATGACACACCGATTCGAGCGTGTCCCGGAACCGATAGAGCCCTTTCCCCGATGATTAAATCGGGAGGACCACAGGCTACTGGATATTCTCCCCCAAAAGGCGTATAACGCCGGTTGATGTGCTCATAAACACGGATGAAGCATGACGTTTGATACCGAAGTCGGAGTTCAAAGAGTTATAAGTCACCTCGAGAATCTCCTCGTTCGCAAAGCAGATCTCTCCTCGCCCTTCCCCCTTTGGGAGCACCTACCTCCCAGCCATATCTTCATCACTGACAATATGGCGCACTTGGTTGTACCGCCCCTACATCTCCGCGTGGGAAATGTGGCGGAGATGGTTCAAGCAGACGATCGAGCTACCGCACGTTTCAGGGTCAAGATTAGGGGGATCCTTATAGCACTTGAATCGTATGAGATGCACACTATCCATGAAGCGGGAGCTTTTCGGGATGATACGATCGGGCAGATTGCGGATTCAGGCCAGCAATTCCTTATGTGCCATCTCACCCCTAAGAACTCCTTTGTGTTTGGTATTGTTACCCTTGAGGGAGTTACTACAAATAGCTACGGAGAGCGGGAGCTGCACTACTGGCGAGAAGGAAAGCAAGACTACGATGGGCAGACCGAGCACCTCGCCGAGAAATGGATCCATCCGAGCGGAAGTCTCCGTTTGGTTGCTTTCAGTGAGGTAACTCGCTTGGGCCTGCTCCAATGGGATCCCCGCACCGAGTAGGGTGGTCTTTTAAGATCGGATCGAGCCTCTTCTGAGAGTGCGAGTTTGATTAGTGCGATATCCCAGTTACACTCCCGTCATGCCAGAGCATGTCAGCCCTAACATACAGGTTCCCCCTCGACATCAAGCCACTGTTCCTTCGGTGAGTCCCGACGCCAATACTGTCGCCGAGTATTCCTCCCTGGAGCAACTCACCCTTAAACAAATTTCGAACTCATTTCGCGAACTGGTCTATCCTGCCATCCTGCGTTGCAAAGATTTCAACCTAAATGCCCCCAATGACCCGCATGCGATGAGTCTTAGAGGCCTTTTTCAGGACCCGGAACATCGTGAGACAACCTGGATGTACCTCGCCACTCATGGGATGCCCTGGAACCTTACCCAGGGCCAACAACACGCGCTCATTTCAATCCTAGCTCCCTATATCGCTAAAGACACTTCCTGCTCTTGGGGTGGCGTATTTGTACTTACCGATCATTCGGTGCGCACCGACGACATGGCGATGTACAAGCTGCTCGGTGACACGGTGCGTTCGCTAGAGATTCCTAAAGATATGCTCGTCGTTCTTTCTGGGTGCTTCCTTCAGTGTTCGACACACAATGTGTCGCGGCAACCAGCCTACACCCCCTGGATGGAACTGTTTCTCGAAAAAAGCGACGAGAGAATCTTTCAGTTGGCGACATTGGAATTGAGAGAGCGGGTCCTTAAAGGAGAATTCTCCACCTACGATCACATCCTGACGCTGATGTGTAGTTCGCAAAGCCCAACTGTCTCTAATATCCTCAATTCTTCTATCTCTCCCCCCTCACGACCGAGCAAACTCCCCGAGCTTCCTCTCCGAACATTCCTCATGCTAGGAGCCCACGAGATGAAGACGGCGCTTCCGCTGTCGGCCGGCGTGAGTTTTCTCATGAATGGAGTGTCTGGAGTCTTCTCGCTTCAAACCGTGGTCAGCGCCCTTTTCGTGAGCACTTTAATAACCGCGACCACGCATCGCAGAACTTTTCAGGATATGGTCGCTCATGAGTTCCAAGAGATGGAGGAATTTTTGCGCTGTCCATCATACCTTCACTATGCTGACCAGGTGTACGGAAAGCTGTGTGAGCTCCTACCCTCTCGTCCGCAGGTAGCTCGGATGCTCAACGCTATGGATAAAAACCCACTCTTTTCTCAACGTCATAAGGCGTGGCAGAAGCTGCGGTCTTCGGTGGCCTAGGAGAGCACGGCGGTCAGGATCCCACTTCGCTGCGCTACGAGGGACAAGCTTGGTCGCCCGGAATATCCCGAGTCTCAACGACCTCAAACCTTCGAATCTGTCCGTTCCGGAGGGCAAGTCTCCTGACGGGCCGGAAGATGCACGAAAATGATGGCGCGAGTTCCGGCCCGTCAGGAGACGGGCCCTCCGGGTTGCAAACAACGTCCTCATATTTCGCGGAATGTAGAACACCGGGCTCGCTGCTTCGCCACGAAATGAGCGACTTTTGCGCAGCAAAAGAGCGAATCCCGGAGTATAAGAAAAAGAAGAAAGGGAACTTGTTCAGATACCGGCAGCGGGTGCAGGGGCGCAGCCTCCTGCCCGTCATCAGAATCTTGGCGCAGCCAAGTTGTGATAGGAAACAAACCGCCCGTCATCCGAATCCTGGCGGAGCCAGGTTCGGATAGGAAACAAACCGTCCGTCATCCGAATCCTGGCGGAGCCAGGTTCGGATAGGAAACAAACCGTCCGTCATCCGAATCTTGGCGCAGCCAAGTTCGGATAGGTAAGTTATGGAGCGGGTGAAGAGATTCGAACTCTCGACCTCTTCCTTGGCAAGGAAGCGCTCTAGCCAACTGAGCTACACCCGCTTAACGGTTTACCGTCAAGGATGGCAAGGTGTACTGCCTTTAAGAGAAAATGTCAACGGCCCGGACCGGCTGCTTCTAGGGAGGCAAATGACGATCATTGCTGGCATTCCTCTATTAATTTAGGCAGGATACGGTACATAACGATGTAACTTCACAGGTACAGGGATACGTATGACCGATTCATGGGATGAGCGACGCCAGGCGCAAGAAGAGAGCTACTTCGACAGAGCAAATAAAGAGTCACTTGCTCGCCTCGCTCGCAAGCAAGAGCAACCTGCTCGATTAAGTCCCGTTACCGGTAAGCCCATGGAACAGCTCGTCGCCTTCGGGGCTGTTGTCGATCGATGCACCACATCGGGCGGTGTCTGGCTTGACGCTGGGGAGCTTGAACAGATCCTCGCCGCCGCCAAAGAGAGCGCTCATTCACTCAAGGATTTCATCGGCGCCCTTCCCGCACTGAAGCCATCTGAGAGCCCAGTTCACGAGGGGCTCCCAAGCCCCATCAACGGCAAACCGATGAACGTTGAAAAGATTCTCGGAATCTCCATCGCCCGGTGCGCTGAGAGTAACGGCATCTGGCTCGATGCCCGCGAATTGGATCGTTTAATCTCCTCCTCGCATCAATCGCTCGGAAGCTCGATCAAGGAGTTTTTCGCGCTCGTTCTCGGTAAGAAATAATTCCATTCCAAAGGCACATGAGGAATTTCTCATGTGCCCCACGCTATGAACTTTTGCTTCTACCAGGAGAGAAGAATCTTTCCTACGTGCCCACTCTGACGCATCAACGTGTGCGCGTCCTCGACCTTATTAACGGGAAACACGGAGTCCACTATCGGTGTGACAACCCCGCTCTCAAAAAGCGGAAGAAACTTATCAGAAAACTCTCTCACTAACTCACCCTTCTCAGCGATACTCCGGCTCCGTAGAACCGAACCGATCACCGAGAGACGCTTGCGCATCAATACCCCGATATCAAGTTCCACCTTGGCCCCACTCATCGTGGCGATACATACCAATCGTCCACGCGAAGAAAGCACTGAGAGGTTACGCTCGAAATAGTCGCGACCGATGATGTCGAGAACAAGGGAAACTCCGGCCGAACTCCAACCCGCGATATCTGAGGCGAAGTCCCGCTCCTTGTAATTGATTACGAGCTCCGCTCCGAGCGCGCGGCATCTGTCTATCTTAGCGTCATCTCCTACAGTACACGCGACCCGCGCACCGAGAGCGCGAGCGATCTGAATCGCGGCGGTCCCAACGCCACTCGCGCCTCCGTGAATGAGCGCGAGCTCCCCGGCGGCCAAACGCCCTTCGCCAACAAGATTAGCGTACGCTGTTATAAATGCCTCTGGAATCGCGGCGGCCTCACGAAGGGATACGGATTGCGGTCGACGAAATACCTGTACCGCTGGAACCGCGACGAGCTCAGCGTATCCTCCACCCGCAAGAAGAGCGCACACCTCTTCTCCAACACGAATCGAGTTCACATCAGGCGCGATCCGTTCAACGACCCCAGAGACCTCCAATCCAAGCAATGCCGACGCGCTAGGTGGAGGCGGATACTTGCCAGCTCGTTGAAGCAGATCAGCCCGATTAACACCGGCGGCGGCGACACGCACAAGCACCTCTCCCGCCGAGAGGGTTGGATCCACGATATCTCGCACCACCAGTGAACTTTGGGGGCCAGGATTCACTATCTCAATCGCTTTCATGATATCGCTCCAAGAATCGCAGTGTGAAGCCACTCCGGCCTTAGTGCAAGGGGAAGCTCAAAGGAGAGCTGTCGTTGCGCATATGGATGAAAGAGCGATAAGCCGCACGACACGAGTCGCAACTCGGGAGCCTCCGCCCCTCCGTAGTACGGGTCTCCAACTATCGGATATCCAAGTGACGCGAGGTGAACCCGAATCTGATGAGTCCTTCCCGTTTTAGGCTCTACCCGAAGAAACGTTCGCGTCGCTCCATCGATCACGTCACATCCAATTTTGGTCGCGACTGTATACGCGTCCTCGCCCCCCTCGGCAACAACACACCGAAGCATCGAATAGTGAGGGTGACGGCCGATCTGATCACGTACTTCGATCACTTCGCCACTAAAGTCCCCGGAGACCTGCGCCACATAGTACTTTCCAACGGCGTGCCGATCATACGCCCTTTGCAACGCGGCGTTCATCCGGGGGCTAAAGGACACCAGCAAAAGTCCCGCGACACCTGTATCGAGACGCGAGGGAAGATGGAAAGGTTTGTTGAAGAAGTCCCGCACATAGGTTGAAAGCGCGAATCGTCGTTGGTCGCGCGGCGGAATGGTCGGAAGACCCGCCGGTTTACACACAACCGCCATATCATCATCTTGATAGAGCACCATATCCGGAGAGAAGCCCGGATAGAGAGAGGCGACATCCTTGAAATCACCGAGAGGCTCAAAATACTCAATCATCACGGGTGGCACTATCTCGCTCTCAAGGTGGGCAGGTCGTCTATTGAGATAGACACCTCCCATCTCGAATCGCTCAGGCCAACTCGATGGATCGATATGAGGTAATAGAGCTTCGAGAATGTCCCGGGAGGTCATCCCAGGGCGCGTGAGCTCGTCCACGGTGAACAACCATCGCTTACTGCGAAAGGAGCTTTGAATTCGTTCTGTATCGAGCGGTCGCACGACGTCCCATCCTCAGACGCGGGGAGGTATTCCCACCGCGGGAACAATAGCTGGAATCCCAACCGGAGTGTAGATGGATACGATGTCGCGGCCTTAGTTAGCGCTCTTTGAGCTCAATCGGTTCGTCAATTCAAGAGCCCGCTCCGCGTTCATAAGCGCAAGGATCTGACCGATTCGCTTCTCAGGCATACGCTGAATAAGGGAATGCGCGATAGTAATATCGAGCTGCTCAAGAAGATGCGCCGCCTCTGGAGGATTCATAGAGCCGTAAACGTTGGCGAGCTGGTCGAGCTGAACGTCACGTTGCTTCTCTCCCTTCTCACGCTCAAGTTTGAGCCCCTCGGAGAGCTCCTTTAATTCAGTCAATCGCGCCGCGAGATCTCGGTCACGGCTCGCGAACTCATGTTCGCGTTGCTCAAGCCGCCCGCTGCGCTCCTCAAGCTCAGATCGGCGTTGATCAAGGGAGGTAAGGATCTTTACCTCCTCCTTGCTCCATTGAGGACCCGTTCGAACTGGGGCGGTTACCGATGCCTCAGCGGATCTTACCTCTCCCACACCAGCCGCCTCAAGGGCTGAGATGGAGATCTTCGCTACACAAAAAAGAACAACAAAGGCGACCGCTCCCATCTGGCCACTCAAGGAGAACCGAGGAGTAGTCGAAGGAAGGGGACTCGAAGTGGAGAGATCCTGAGAGCTCGACCTCTTTACGGCGGCACGGGTGTAAGTCGGGGGTTGTTTGTTCGAGGGAGAGGCACTCGAGGCGGCTGAGTCCTGTTGTGAAGCCGAGCGAACGGCGCCCACCTTGGTCGCGGCCATCGCGTTGTTTCGCTTAGCCATCATCTGCCCCATAGCGCGACTAAGATCATCGTACAGCTCTTGGGCTTCCTCTTTCGTGAGCTTCTTCTCTGTCATAATTCCCTTCTAACTCGTTTCCCGGGCGCTTGCTCGTTGCGTCGCGACCTCATCGAGTTGGTTTATCTCTTCCTTGAGTACCTCTTGGTCGTATTCAGCCCTCTTTTTCTCCCTGAGCATCTCAAGGGCTCGAGCGTCCTTGTTCGCTTGGATATACCTCTCTTGGGCTTGAACTACGGCTTGGCGGGCCTCTTCAACCTTGACGGCTTGCTGTTCGATCATCTTCTGAACTCGCAGCGAGTACGCACCCGTCAACAACAGCTCTCCTGCAGTAACTATGCCATCGCCGGCGGTATGAACGCGAAGGAGCTCCGCCTCCAACCCCTTCAAAACACTCTCTTCTTGGGTGAGGATGGCGTTGCGACGGCCAAGTTCTTGACGCGCCTCGTCACGGATCTGCTCCCGTATGTCAAGGATTCGCTGGAGTCGGAACGTAAATCGCTTCATAAACCTCGTAGACGAACGTCGACGCCCCTCCTACACGGACTATCCAACGATCTCCTTCATTGATCGCCAGCAATCCACAATTGAACACGGCCTATCAGCGGATTGCTTCAGGAAGTTCATAACCTGCTCGTGCTTTTGTACCGCTCGGTCGACCCGCTGATTCTGTCCCGGCTTATACGCGCCAATCGTAATCAGGTCCTCAACCTCCTGGTATGAGGCGAGGATATCCCGAACCTCTGAGGCTACCTTGAGCACCTCAGGGTCAACGATATCAGACATGACTCGAGAGATACTTTGAAGGATGTCGATTGCGGGATAGTGGCCCCGTCCAGCCAGCCTTCGACTCAAGACTACGTGACCATCGAGAATACCACGAACCGCGTCCGCGACAGGCTCGTTCATGTCGTCACCTTCAACCAAGACGGTGTACAATCCGGTAATACTCCCCTCTCCCTCGCACGTGCCCGCTCGCTCAAGAAGTCGGGGAAGCATTGAGAACACCGAAGGCGTATATCCGCGAGTACTCGGTGGCTCCCCGACAGCGAGACCCACCTCCCGTTGCGCCATCGCGAGACGGGTAATCGAGTCCACCATCAACATCACCCTCTTTCCACTGTCTCGGAAATATTCAGCGATCGCGGTCGCTACAAAGGCGGCTCGTATTCGAAGGAGGGCCGATTGATTTCCAGTGGCCACTATCACGATAGAGCGAGCCAATCCCTCGGGACCAAGATCTCGCTCGATGAATTCTCTCACCTCTCTTCCGCGCTCTCCAACAAGGGCGATAACGTTAACATCGCTTTGAGAATGCTTCGCCACCATGCCGAGCAGCGTTGATTTTCCCACGCCGGAACCGGCCATAATACCCACACGCTGTCCCTCACCAACCGTGAGCAGACCGTTCATCGCGCGAACACCGAGATCGAGACATTGTTGAATACGGTTTCTCGCTACTGGATTAGGAGGATCTCGAAAGAGCGGAACGCTCTCGTTCATTACAGGAAGGGGGTGACCATCAAGGGGATTGCCAAGGGCGTCGATGACCCGCCCCCGCAAGCCGGCGCACACCGCAACCTGACTTGTCCCCTCAGATGCCGTAATCGTCGAACCGGGCGCTATCCCCTCAACCTCCGAGAAGGGCATCATCAGAATCCGGTCACTTCGAAATCCAACCACCTGGGCTGGTATCATTTTCCTCCCCG
>Ga0078894_10003414_pt1 | contig 12075 bp, 9 predicted proteins | sample LauGreSu1BDMLBSD_2_FD_67506 | JGI IMG/M metagenome (GOLD analysis project Ga0078894, IMG submission 67506) | Freshwater lake microbial communities from Lake Michigan, USA - Su13.BD.MLB.SD (version 4) (version 4) | ecosystem: Environmental > Aquatic > Freshwater > Lake | place: Lake Michigan, USA... | reverse complement strand
CGTCTGTATGTTGTTGTGGTATGATATACTTGTCCGATTGAGTTTGGATGAATACAAACGATATGGGAGTGTTTTGCGGATGCTTCTCATTATCTACCCACAATGGATACCAAATAGATACTTCCGTTTCCAACAATCCCTTTAATTTGTTTAATTCTACAATAGACTCAATAATTCTCATTGGAACAAAGATACAACTTTTTTACCAATTTACCAAACTATTTGTCAAAAATATCGGAAATATCAACAACCCATAATTTTGGGTCATGTCCATAACGGACTAAACCGGATAAACGAGTGTTTCCGGCAACTAAATCATAATCAGTATCACTAAACTTTACAACTATTGGATGTTCAATTAATCCATCTTTTATGTATTGTAAAACAAACTTCTTTTTTGTTGGATGTAACTCATCAAAATTCAAATCCACATTTCCTAACATATCTTTGATTTGAGAGTAGTTTACAATATATCCAGCTTTACCTCTTTTAATCCATTCTAATCTACCAATTTCAACAAATTCAGGATATCGTTCAGCTTCCTCCCATTCACTATCAAAGTTTGGATGGATATATCTAATCTTATTCGCTTCTTCTAATATTGATTTTAACGATATCATGTATAGAAAGTTGTATAATTAATTTTTAGAAAATTGTAAAAGATTAGGTAAATATAAACTTACGGCTGGTAAGTTTTTAGCTGCATATCTTATTGTTTTTGAATTGATTGTTTTAATTTCATCAACACTACCACTAATCTTCCAATTCAATGCCACTACTAAATAAAATGCATTTATAGAATACTTTGTAAAGTTTTTTGAATTAACTTCATAAACAACACCATTTTTATCATTTACCCTTTGTATAAAAAACCTTGTTATATAACCACGCTCATAATCACTATCATCAGGCTTTGGTATAAATGTATTAACTTCGCTTAATGAAAAATCTCTTGGTAATTTTACAATTCTTTTGTATCGTTTCAAATCCATAATAAATTATTATTTAGCTGCATTATACATTTGTCTAAACCCACCCTCAATTTCAGTTTTCCAAACCATACCATCTATAATATGCTTAATAGATAATATTTGAAAGAATCCACCAGTAGAATAACTATCAGGAATTCCTATAATTCTAAATTTATCACCTCGCCTAAACCCACTTACACCATGTACCGTAAACTTAAATTTAATAGGAAGTAAAATAGAAGTAGATTTACCACCCTCAATATCTATTATTTCTTGCCCAACTTTCAAATTTTCAAAAACAACTTGGTCATTGTATGCAGCCAAATAATTTTTATCATATACCTTGTCTTCCCATTTTGCATCTTTAGCTAATACATCTACTTTTGGAACTAAACAAACTTTTTCAAAAAATGTTGCAAACTTTTTTTCTATTTCCGCCTTTACCGAATCTTCCGCATCCTGTCCTTCTGGTGTTACTACATTCTTATCATCTGCTTTTTGCCCTGATATAATTTCTCCCGTTTGTTTTTCCTGCTCTATTCTATTTAGAACAATATCACTTTTTCCTTTAGCAAATAATTTACCTTGTATAACAGGAGATGATGTATTAACAGTTACAGATTCACTCATTCTAGATGCTATAATTTGATTCATCATAGCACCACCAATATCCATATCAAATCCAGCATCTATAAAAATAGAATCAGGTCCACTTAAATTAAAAGCATAAGCTTCAACAGTTTCACCATCTGATACTAAATTCATATCAACTACTCTCAATTCAGTAATTCCACTTTGGGCATTTGGGGCTTCTTGTATTTGGAAGTCCCACATACCACCAGCTGCGGATGACATTCCATTTAATATCTGATATAATGCATCCTTTATTAAAAAGTTTTTTGTTTCCATAATACTTTTTACAAATGCAAAATTAACATAAAGGTCATTTAGAAATCCCCATCTACCTTCAGCTTTTTGCAAAGGTCTACTTCCTACTAAATTATAATCAATTTGTCTACCACCAGCGGCTCCATTTGATATAGCTCCTTTATATGGGAATCTAATTTCAGTTTTACCAAATTTTACAGTGTTATCGGTAGTACCACTAAAATCTTTAACAGTACCAGATTTAGCAACTACCGAAAAATCAGGTGCTGGTGTTTTTTCATTTGGAATAAATAATTTTGATTTATCGGTACTAAATATTTTTGGAAATGCCGAACATACTGTATTTGCTGTATTAATCTTAAATTTTACAATCTTTCCACCCACTACATATCCTTTGGCCGCTACAGTATTCATAATATCAACTATTACGCCAAATTTAATAAACTTTTCTTCACTAGCAAGTTTTGTTCCTTCTGGCATATCAACTTTTTGTGTACCCTCATCACCAGCAACTACAACTGATGATTTACCATCTCCAAATATTCCACTCCAAAAGCTTCCTTCTGTTTCTGAATTTATATTTTCCGTAACTTCACTATCAAAATTTATGTAAAATGCAGCGTTTTTCAAATACTTTTCACCAAAAGTTTTTACAATACCTGTTCTTCTATTTGATGGTAATTCATTAAATGCAAATTGCCATCTTCTATAATCCAAAGTTGTTAATTCTATAAAAGAAAATATACTACTAACATTATATTCAAGTCCTGCTGGTGGTGTATCGTTTTTACTATTTGCTTTATCCGTTGCAGTTAATGTATTATCAGCGGCCATAAAATATGTAGGTAATTCGGTAAAACCTGTGCACTTAACATTTACATCCCAATAAGTATCACTTGTATTTATCGACCCACCTGTTATAAATCCCAAATATACATCAGATAGTCCATTTGTACTTGACCTTCTCTTTTCAGTAGTTTTCATGTCTTGATATGCACCAACACTTGCCGCAGATAAAGTACTTTTTGCGGATACTCCTTCTGCGGTATTCCACCCCCATTCAGCAAAAACAGTAAAACCTGGTTCTAAAAAGTGTTGCATTATTAAATCTAACTGACCTAATGTAAAGCAACGAATAGTAAAATTTAATTTTCTTGATATATTACCCGCTCCCTCATCACACTCCATATTAGTTACAATAGGAGAAGGTCTACCAGCACCATCAGGACTAGCTACAGCCGCCCCACCCCATGTTATACCAATAGTTCCGGCTTGCGATTTATTTCCATAAACCGTACCAGCTCCACTATCTCCAGATGCTTGAAATAATCCATAATCAGGATTTGAGTATAATATAAGACCATCACCTACACCAGATGCAAGCTTTACCCAACAATTCAATCCAGATACAACCATTGGGTTATTCTTTCGTGAAGTTAGAGTTTGTGCAACATACCCATGTATATTAGAAAAATTAGGAAATGCCATAAACTTTATTTTTTGAAGTTATCCAATATCTGAATATAATTAGTTGGTATTCGTAAAATTGTTCCTTCTTTTAGTGCAAATACTGCCGTATGTAAATTATTTGCAGATGCTATTATCCACCATAATGTAGAATCACTATAAAAATAGTTAGCAAGAGTATCCAGTCTATCGCCTAATTCCGTAGCAACATATATATCATCATCTCGTAATGGAATATTTGGATATACTCTACTTGAGTAAACCTCTCTACCATCAGTTGATTTTTTTAATTTTGCATCATAATATCTACTACTGAAATTCATTTTAATTTATATTTTATTTAGCTTTTGCCTTTTCTGGTTTTATTGTTTTACCTTTTGGATTTGCACTTTGAGTTTGTTTCTTTTTATCAGTTTTACCTAACGATTTAGAACCATTTTTACCAGTTTGAGTTGATTTACCAACACCACCTTTACCATTTTCATCAACACCACCACTAAAACCATACATACTTGATGTACTACCTTTACTTTGTAAAAACTTAAACGTTATAGCTACATCAATTACTTTTGGAGCTTTATATCCACTAACATCCGTACCAATTTCCCAAGGAGAATTATCATCTATGGTATATGATAATGATTCTATAAAAGATTCTTTTGTTTTATATAAATCACCTAATGTTAAACTTACCAATGGTGGAGTTACTGCTCCATTTGCAGGATATCCTTGGGGATAAACCATCTTTGCCAATACTCCCAATTTATCCCATGCAGCAACGTGCTCTTCTGGGTTTTGAGACCAAACTCTAAAATTAAATGTCACATTACGTTCCACACTTTGGTATATATAATAATTAAATGGAGAACCTATAAATCGTTGACTATCCCAACTAGGAGAAAATGTTTCAGTAAGACCAGTTATAGTTCCTCTAAACATTACACTATTTTCGGAATTTGTTAAAGATGCAATTACTAACGGAATAAAGTCATATGATTGTAAATTATTTCCAGATGCATCTTTAGTTGCTCCGGGTTTTTGTTTATTTATATAATCACCATCGTTTGTTGAAACTCCATTTTTAGATTCTTGATTCTTTTTAGGAAGTGTAAATTTATTTTTATCTGCTTTGTTAGGTACTCCATTATTACCAGCTCCAACTTTGTTTAGTTCAGATGATACCCTTGGGTCTGATGCTGGGTTTGATTGTGTTTTATTTAATATTTTAGCTAACTCACTATCACTACCACGATTTCTTAAATTACTATATGCTTTAATTTCTTGTGTTATTGGAATACCTTTATTTCTAATACCAATAACATTCTTAGGGTCTGGTTTAGAAACACCTGCACCTGCCTGAGTTGCTGCCAAAACCGATGATAAATCATTTCTTGTTTTAATATCGGTTGTGGTTTCATCCACCGTATTCGAATATGCCGTTGCTGGTATATTTGGGTCATTTTTTAATATAGGGTCAGACTCTGCTGCTATTTGCTGTTTTTTACCTATTACTTGCTGTCCCTCTTTTCTACCCCCCACCAAATCAGATGATTTTGGTTTTTTAATACTTGGTACTGATGTTGGTATTCCTGCAACAGGAACACTATTATTTTTAGTTAATTGTGAAAATAAATCCTTACCACCTGCACCAACAGAACCTAAATTATTTGCTGATGGGAATTGCGATTTACTATTTTGTGTTATTGGTGGTTTACTAGCGGGATTTGCATTTGAATTTTCAGATGTAGTTCCTACCAATTGTGTTAATCTAGTAGATAAATCATTTCTCAAATTTACATCATCAGCTAATTCATCAACAGTGTTAGAATATGCAGTTGCTGGTACATTTGGGTCATATTTTAATACAGGATTATCTTTAGCCTGTTTTATCTTTACACCAACTTCTATCTGACCTTGCTTTCTACTTTTTGCTAATTGTGTAGGGTCTGGTTTAGGAGTTTGGAACGAACCATCTGGCTTACTACCAGCTCCACTTGGTATAGATGGTTTTTCAGGAGCTGTTTTTCCTAATTGATTGGAATTTGATTGTATATTTGATGTAGATAAACCATTCAATTTATCTAACACATTTGATAAATCATTTCTCAATGCTACATCATCGGATGCTGCATCAATGGTATCTGAATATCTAATTACAGAATCAGCTGCGGTAGGTGTACCTCCACTTTTTATATCACCAACTGATTTTCCAGCTGATATTTCTTGTTGTCCTACTTTTTTGGCTTGTGATAATTTTTGTTCACCTTCTTTTTTAATATCACGAATTTTTTCACCTAACTTAGCAAATGGATTTTTTGATGCATTTATACTATTTGTTGAACTTCCAGCGGTAGAACTTATTGGCTTTTCTACACTTGTTGTATTTGTACCTCTAGCTAATAATATCGATGATAAATCATTTCTACCAACTATATCACTATTTGATTTATCTACTGTAGTTGAATAAAATGCCTGACTATCATATTGAATTTGTGATGGTGATTTTTTTGCGTATAGTTGTTGTCCTTCTGTTCTACCACCAAATAATTTTTTACGAACCGCGTTTTTAGCTAATCCAATTCCACCACCAATAACTCCATTTAATATTTGTTTAGGTGTTCCGGTTGCGTTCTTTGCTAAAAATTTACCTACTAATGTACCTGCTGCATCTTTTTTTATTTCTGCCAAAGTAACCATTGTATTTGGTTCTTTACCCGATTTGAATTTTTCATTCAATGATATCTTTGTTGGTATCATTGTTTCGGGAAATGCAATACCTAATTTAGATGCTAATTTTAATCCAGCCGTTTTACCTTTATTTATTAAATTACCAACAATCCCTCTATCACCAGCAGTTGTACCAGTACCACCTTTCATAGTAGTAACCATTTCGGTTGATTGCGTACTTAATCTAAAAACATCAGTACCATATGTTAATGGTGCTGATAATTTAGTTATAATTCTAAGTCCTGTTGCTTCTTCTTCAAAAAACGATTCTGATAATCTAGCCCCAAATCTTTTTCTTAATACATTTACTCCATTGAATGGTAATCCCAACAAACTATTACCAGGAGTAATAGGAATATCTTTACTATTACGAATATCGTATTGCTTAGCTGCAGTTTGTCCGCTTTCTAAAACTTTAGTTTGAAATAATTCTTTTAATGACTTTCCCATTAACTATGTTTATATGAGTTACCTGATAATTTGTCTACAACTCTTGATACACTTGAAGTAACTTTAACACCATCCATATGAACTGCTATCTTACCTGCTTTCAAGTCATCTCTTAATCCTTTTATTTCGGAAATCAATTCATCCATTTTAGCATCTTTCGATTCACCTTCAGCCCCACCACCAATACCAAGAATACTAGCCAATCCAACTGTTATTTCTTTAATAGATGCTAATGCAGCAATTCCAGGTAAAGCAATTAATCCAGCTGTACCTAAAAATATCATAGATGCTCCCAATCCAAATAATGCTGTTGATAAAAGTGCAATAGGTCCTATCATTCCAAGTATACCACCTAATGATGTCATAATCATAGATATACTTTCTGCTATCGGTCCAATTACATTACCCAACGCACCCATACCACTAGCCAATACATTAATACCTGTACCTAATACTACCAATGCTCCACCTAATGCAATCAATGCTAATATACCAGCACCAAATACTAATGCACCAACACCACTAAACATTATTGCTCCCAATGCAAATACAGCTCCAGCAAATAATACCAATCCCAATGCAGCTGCTGCAACTGATTCCATACTTAACCCTGCTAATAAACTCATAGCATAGGTAAATGGTATCAATGCTACTCCTAATATTGCTATTGCCAATGAACCAACTATAATTTGTGAAGCAAACTGCCCAAGCACAGCTGCCAATATAGCGAACCCAGCTAATGCAATTCCACCATATAAAACGGATGCCCAATCTACTCCGGCAAATTGTTGAAATGCCAATGCACTTAATGCAATAACTCCTGCTAATAATCCAAATATTAAAATACCTTTGAATCCCGCATTACCCATAGCTTTCAAACCACCCGCAATACCAGCCAATCCAGCACCAGCAGGGATACCCAATAAAGCAACAGCAGCCAAACCAATAGCACCAACTGTCATTAATGCAAATGCAGCTCCCGTTACTACTAATGATAACGCTCCAAGAAATACTTTACCACTTGCCATTTCTGTCAAACCTTCGGCAAGACTTCCCAACCCTTCACCAACTTTACTAATATCCATTTTAGATAAAAAGAATAGAGTTGGTAAACCAGGTAACATTCCTAAAAATCCTAAACCCGTTGGTATTAAATTAAGTGCACCAAATAAAACTTTAGCAGTTCCCATTTCTTTCAATCCGGCTGCAAGGTCTTTTAGTTTTTCACCAACTCCTTTACCTTCTGACATTTTATCAGATGCTTCAGTTGTTTTGGATACATTTTCCAAATCAGGTCCTTTTGATTCACCAACACCTTTGAATAATTTATCTTTAAGCGCACCAATTCCTTTTCCTAATTTAGAATCACCCAACCAATTACCAAATGCTTTACTAGCTGCAAGTAATTTTGTTGGCATTAGCATTCCAATCAAATTCTTAAGTACTTGAAATGTACCACCTACCATACCTTTTATAGAAAATCCAAGAGAACCTAATCCCATATTAAGTTGTCCAGCTGCAATAATGGCACCTCCCAATCCTTTTAATACACTACCTAATGGACCCGATGCAAATGCAGTTAATGATTCAGACATAGCTTCAAATGTAGTGAGTTGCATTTCACCATCATCATTAAGCTTGTCCAAATTTTGGGACATTTTATCAAGTTCTTCAACAGATAATCCCAATGCTTTAGCTGCTTGGCGTTTTTGGAAGATATCCATTTTATTATATGCATCAACTCCACCCATTTGAGTAAGGGCTTCTTTTACGGATGCACCAATCTTACCATCATATGCTAATTGCCTAGCTTTGTTAAGATTTATATTCCTACCAAGCATTGCACCCAATTCCAATTCATCGGTTATGGATGATTCAAAATCTAATAAATGGTCAGTAACTTTAGTTAAAGAATCCATATTAACACCCAACTGAGCGGCTGCTACAGCTGCTTCTGCTATATTCTTACCACCATCTTTACCATATTCCGCAAATGCTTTTGATGATTTAGCTACATCTCTCATTACGGCTGCTGGCATTACACCTTTTTGTTTTGCTAATGCTTTTGTACTAGCTGCCATATCAGCTGCAATAGATGTAGAGTTACCATTTAATCTTGCGAAGTTTCCAGTTAATGCTGCTGCTTCCTGACCACTAATACCCATATTAGTAGCCATCAAATTAGTATTGAGTTGCGTTTGGAACGTTACATCCTTCATACCACCCAACTCTGCGTTTAATCCTTCAGCTGTTGCTTGTGCATCTTTGAATACTAAACCTAATGCGGTGGTTGAGAAAGTAACACCTCCCATATAGCCACCCATTGCCCTAACAGTCTTACCCAATGCTTCTGCAGCATACCCAGCTCCCATTATAGCTGAACCAATGATTCCAAATGGTGTTTTTACTAGCATTGATGCGGTTTCCAATACCATACCTATGGTATCTTTCATCGTATCATATACTTTTAATTGCTTTTCTAAAAAAGTTCGTTGTTTATCCGTTAATCCTGCTAAACTTTCAGCAATTTTTCGTTGTTCTAATAGTGATTTACGTACATGAGAATGAATTCCCCTAACGCCTTCTAATTTTTCAAACTCATCATCTAATTGTCTTTTGATATCAGCTTGTTGTATTGCATCTTCTGCCGATAATCCTGCTAAAGTTTGATTAAGGTCTGCTATTTTATTAAATACAGCGGCCTTATTTTTATCCATTCCAAGAGCTCTTCCTTGAATTTGTAATCTTTTTTGCTCAAGAGCTCCTATTGATGTGTAAATTCCAGTTAATTTTTTTGCACTACCTTCTTGCTTAATTAAAGTATCTAAGTAATCTCTTTGTTTTGTTCTTAATTCCTGAACTGCTGTATTTGCTTCTCTTAATAATTTTACTTTATCCTTATATGGTTGCGTTGATTTTATATCAACTCTTTCTTGCGCAGTTTTATTCGCTAGCATGTCATCCAATACAGCTTTATGCTCTTTTGCTATTCGTAGTAATTCTTTTACATCAGGTTGCGCGGCCATTAACTATCTAAATTAAATTATTCGTAATCCTTAAGCATTTGCTCAAGTTCTTTTGCAGCTTTATCCAATTCTTTCATTTTTTGTACAACAGGAACCGGCATACTTTTATTCTTTTTAGCTTTTTCTAATGCATGATTAATTGTATTTGATTTCAACCCATCGAAAAATGCATCTGTAAATTTCTTAGCAGAATCAAATAAGTTTTCTTTTATTGGTTTTTTATGCGTTGACATAGTTCGTTTCTTTATATTGTATAAATATTGGATAATAAAAAAGTGAGGATTAACGCATCCTCACTCTTGGTGATTTCATCTTAGATTGTATTTTTTTATTCTCCTCAGCTTCTTTTTTCTTAAGGTCTACTAACTTTTGGAAGTAGAATCTTCTAAGATAAAGTGGCATCGAATAAACTTCATACCAAGTAAACCCATTACTAAATTGAACCATTTCCCAAATTTGGGTATGTAGTTGAATTCTATAATCAGTTGGAAGGGTAAAAAAAGTTAATCCCAAACGGGATATCTAGCGCCTCCGATTCGCCTGTAATATCAGATACAAATACATATCTCATATCCATATCTGGTGAAATTTCTTTTATATATGCTCTAAAAGATTTTGTATCTTTTGCTAAAAATGAATTTTGAATCCATCTATTAACAAAGCCTCTATCCGAATTACCATCAACAGATATAATCATATATCTAAAACGAGTAGTTACATCCGATGCTAAAGATGAATTTTTATTCAACCTTTCTAATGCCTGAACTTCTTTTGTAATCTCAACTTCATCCTTATGTGTTAATAATCTGAATTGAATTACTTTTCCATTCGAAGGTAATGTGAATTCGTATAAATTATTAGAATTTAGTTTATCGAAATCCAAATCTTTTGTTTTTATTGCCGATAAATCAATTACTACTTGCTGTCTTTCTCCAGTAAATGGGTCATTTACTTCTACTTCATAATCAGCTCCATATCCTAAAATACGAGTTGCTAATAAAATAGCATTTTTATCACCAATATATACATCATCAATATTCAATCCGGGCTCTACAACAACTGATTCAAATAATCTATCCAAAACAATACCTTTTTTAATAAGATTTTGTGATGCTAAGATATCTTCCTCTTTAGCTGTCATATATTTTAGTTGAATAGTACCCTTTCTTAATGGGTGTCCTTCTGGATAAACTAATCCTTGTGAAGGTAATTCAATTGTTTCCGTTGGGAAATCAAATTGTCTTGGTGGTGGTACATTAGATACTTTTGGAGTTTCTATGTGTTCCGTATTTGCAATTTCTGCCATAACATTAATATTTTTAAGTTTGTATATATAAATACATAGATTTCAAAAAATTGAAATAAAAAAGGGATACCTTTTGAGTATCCCTTTTATTTTTTATTTTAATTGAATATTAGAATTCAAGAATTGCGTAATCGTAAGCCAATGTCAATTCGATTGTTGCAGGTTCGTTAGAATCAAATGCAACATCACCAAAATTTGCTTGTGAGATGAATGCACCTTTTAATTTCCACTGCTCAATCTTATCACCAACAGGACCTAACATATAGAAATCGATATCTTTCTTATAGAAATCAGCGTAACCATCTCTACCAGTAATAGATTCATGTGATAAACGAACCCATTCCATCACCGATTGTGCACCAGATGGTACAATTGGGTCAAACAATGTAATTGTTATATCTTGCCATTCACCTTTACCTTTCAACTTTCTTTTTACGTTGATGTGGTCTAAAGTTATTACTTCAAATTGAATTGAAGGTCTTGCTGCCGCTTTAACTAAGTAAGATTGAATACCGTCAATTTCCATTACATAGCGGTTCTTCATCTTAGGTTCGAAGTTCGTATAGAACATCTTGTCAAACTCTAATATTTCTGCCATTTTATTGTTGCTTTTTTATATTAATAAATATCTACTTTTTGCTTTTCCATATTATGCTGAGAAACTTGCTCCAGTTGGTAAGATGTTGAAATCTATTACGATAAATTCCGCTGTCTTAGCCGGTTGTAAGAAAATTTGTCCTGCTAATATGTTTCTATCAATTACATCCGGTGTGTTGTTGGATTCATCCATCACCACTTTGAATGCGTATAAACCTTGTCTTTGTTGAACTGCCTCTAAGTAAGGGTTCACAGTGTTTAAGAATCTAGCTCTAGTAGTTGCTGTGTTTTGTTCGAACACTAAGTAACGAGATGTTGAAGCGATAAACTTCTTAAGAACGATAAGTAATCTTCTAACATTGATTCTATCTAAAGCAGATGCTTTATCTTGCAATGTTTTCTGTCCGAATGCTACAATACCTTGTCCAGGGAATGAAGCGATTGGGTTTACTTTGTTCTCATAAAGAGTATCTCTTTCAGCGTGCGTTAATCTATTTAGAACACTAATTGCTCCAGTGATACCACCTCTATTCAAACCAGCAGGTGCGAACCATTCTGCTGCTAATCTATCGTTTGCAGCGAATACAGCCGGCATCAATACTGATGGTGGAACTGAAAGGATTTTGTTAGTGTTTGTATCTAT
>Ga0078894_10003413_pt1 | contig 12076 bp, 25 predicted proteins | sample LauGreSu1BDMLBSD_2_FD_67506 | JGI IMG/M metagenome (GOLD analysis project Ga0078894, IMG submission 67506) | Freshwater lake microbial communities from Lake Michigan, USA - Su13.BD.MLB.SD (version 4) (version 4) | ecosystem: Environmental > Aquatic > Freshwater > Lake | place: Lake Michigan... | reverse complement strand
CGAACCAACAACTACATTCTCTGCATGTTTTGGTAAAGCATTCCTTCCATTACATCCTGCTAAATATGCTGAGATGTTAGGTGAGAAATTGAACGGATCTGATATAAAAGTTTGGTTAGTGAATACAGGATGGACTGGTGGACCTTATGGTATTGGTAGTAGAATGAAACTTTCTTACACAAGAGCGATGATAACTGCTGCAATTGAAGGTAAATTGGATAATATTGTATTCGATACACTTCCGGTATTCAATCTTAGTATTCCTACTAGTTGTGAAGGAGTTCCATCAGAAATATTGAATCCTAGAAACACATGGGACGATAAAGTACTATATGATGAAATGGCAAATTCACTTGCAAAACAATTTGTCGAAAACTTTAAACAATTTGAAGCAGAAACTTCCGAAGAAATACTTTCTGCAGCACCAAAGACTGATACATTTTACGAACGAGAGATATTATAATGTCATCATCGGAACTATTCGATAATCTACAACTAAATGAGTATTATACTCGTTGGATAACCGTCGTGGCACCAATCTTTGGATGGCACCACGACGATAGTATCCTTATTCGTATAATATGCTACTATTGTCAGTGGTGTGTTGCTTATGAAATAAACGATTTACCGAAGAGAATAGCCAATTTGAAACAGATACTACACAATCCTTTACGGTATGGTTTAGTTGGTCATGAATATTGTGAAGACACCGGTGAGTTTGTATTGGTTCAGGAAGATGGTCAGAGAGTTCCAGTTGGAACTACATATAATGATGAACTTTCCGATGATGAAATGATACAAATATTTGGAATAGATTTTCTTTCAATGGTCGATAGAAAATGGCATAGACATAAACTCATAAACGATTTGATAGATGGCGAAGATAACGGACGTAGCGAACGCGATGTTCAGGATAAAGAGGGACTGGATATATGACAGAGATGGTAACAAAATAACTGATGAAGAAAAAGAACTAAACTTCTTTATATTCAATAGGTATTTCTCAAAGACATACCCAGATAAAGCACAATTGTTGAATCTCAAAACAATTGACAAATTGACCGCGATGGAACTTTGGTTTCAATTTATGAAGACACAACCATATCCAGACAACTTTTGGTCAAAATCACCTAAAAAGGAAAAAGAAGGACTCTCTGATAAAGAGAGGAAGTCACTCAGAAAGCACCTAAGGCTAGATGATCATGACATTGACTATCTTTGTAAGAGATACCCAGATATTATAAAAGAGGAACTAACACACCTTGCAAAATTGGAAAAACAGAACGGTAAATGAAACATCACAGCAATTGGTTCAAAAGAACATTGAACCCAATACTTAGAAAACTCTTTCGAGTTGAAATAACATCAATCATCTGTGATGAAAAGGTGATTGGATATGGAATAAGAAAACAACTAAAATAAAATGGAAGCAACAACAAAAACAAAAAGAAACACAAAGACAAACTGGTATGTAATCAGAGTCGCAACGAACAAAGAACGTTCGGTGGGTGAGAAACTACTAAAAGAGTCAGAGGTTGGTGACCTAATGGGTATCGTTCAACAGGTAATTGTACCAATTGAAACATCATTTTACTTAAAGAATGGTAAAAAGATGAAACGTGATAAAGTTAAATTCCCAAGTTATGTATTCGTTGAAACTAACGCAGTTGGTGAACTTAAATATTTCATGAAAGGAATGAATGGTGTTGGTGGTTTCCTTACCAATAGAACCGGTGAAATTATACCACTTTCAGTTAGTGAAGTTAACAGAATGATAGGTGATCAAGAGAAAGAATTAGAAAAGAAAGAAAGTGAGGACACAAACATATTTATTCCTGGTGAAGAAGTAACAATTTTAGATGGTCCTTTCAATGGTTTCAATGGTAAAGTAGAGTCAGCAAACGACAAAAAAGTAAAAGTGGCTGTTACAATTTTCGGAAGGGTTAATGTAATAGACCTAAGTCCATTACAAGTAGAGAAAAGAAATGATTGATAATAGTGAAGAGTCCGCTTATCGGAAAAATTTGATGAGTAAAATATTACAAGCAAGTAATCTTATTAATAAATCATCAATGAGAGGAAGTGCTAACCATCTTGTGGTCAGTAGTTATGTTGCTGATAAATGGTCAGACCTTTTCAAATCTGAAAAACGTAAAGAGAAAATAGAAGAACTATGGGGGATAAACAGCAAAGATACGACAGAACATATCTGAGAATGGCACGAGAGTGGGCTAAACTATCACATTGTACCCGAAAACAAGTTGGTGCTCTTATAGTAAAAAATGGTATGATTGTATCTGACGGTTACAATGGAACACCGACCGGGTTTGATAATTCATGTGAACTTGACAATGGTGAGACGAAGTGGGAGGTAATCCATGGTGAGGCTAATGCTATACTTAAGTGTGCCCGAAACGGACAATCATGTGATGGTTCTACCATATACCAGACACATTCACCGTGTAAAGATTGTAGTCGACTTATACTACAATCTGGTATAAAGAGACTCGTTTACATAGAGGAATACAAAGATACTGCTGGATTAGAATTTCTAAGGAATGCAGGTATAGAAATAACAAAATACGAAAACATAGACTAATGTGGGAAAAAGAATTTATTGAAGGTGTACATATAAGATGTGTTACCGGTTGGACATGTGAAGAAGCTAACAACCGATTCGAAATAACCTTCGTACATGGACGTGATATAAACGAGAGTTATCCGAGATATGACATATACAACCCTACTACTAATGAATGGTACGAAGGATGTTACCTCAACAATGGTAGTTGGTCACCAATATTTGAATAGATATGGCAACAGTAAAAGTTATTAAACCGGGTGGTATTGATTACACATCATTTGACAAAGGTCTTAAAATATTTCTAGCAGGAAGTATTGAGATGGGTAAGGCAATTGATTGGCAGACTGATGTTTCAGAGAAACTAAAATCATTCAATTCATTGGATGGTTTCATTACAATATTCAATCCACGTAGAGATGCATGGGATCTTAGTTGGGAGCAATCTGAAAACAATACTGAATTCAGAAATCAGGTAAATTGGGAACTTAATAAATTAGAAGAATCGGATATTATTTTTCTAAACTTTATTGAAGATACTATGTCACCAATTTCATTACTTGAACTCGGTCATTTTGCTTCAAGTGGTAAATTGATTGTGTGTGCACCAAAAGGATTCTATCGTAGAGGTAATGTTGAAATTGTTTGTTCTCGTATGGGTATTCCTCTTTTTGAAAATTTTGAAGATGCACTATCTTCACTATCTTCACGAATTGAGTTTTTACTATCTACTAAAAAATAAAACCGTCCAACTGGACGGTTTTTTTATATCACTTTGAAAGTTCTGGATAGTTTGTTCTAACATTATCATTTATACGAATGGCTTCACCATATTCATTTATTCTTACAAATATAGTTTCACATTTAATAGCCAACTTTTCTTTTTCAGTATCAACGGAATGTGTTCTAATTTCTGCGGTTAATGTTATAGAAGTTCCACCAATCTTTTTTATACCAACATAAGTTTTATAAATCTGATTTGGTCTAACCTCACTTACGAATTCAACATTCATAGTTTTAGTAACAATCCATGGTGTATCACAAACTTCTGCTGCAAATACAGCACAGACAGAATCTAATTCTTGTAGTAAATCACCACCGAACATACGATTGTGTATACCTACTTCTTTACCTTTACAGAATTGACTGTTTCTACAAATTAGTTCACCCTTCCTGAGTAAATCTCTATTGAAATCTCTTTGTGTTCCCATATTGTATATATTCAAGAAAGAGTTATCCTAAGATCTTTTAGAAAGGATTTAAGATAATTTTCAAAGTCATATTGCTTCTTATATCTTTTTGGGACCTTAGTCTCTTTCATTGCTATTCTGTGGTTGTTCATCGCTGTTGTTTGTTTTAACAAATATAAATAAAAAAAAACATTATCCAAAAAGAATAAATCTTTTTTAATATAAGTATTATACCTATATTTGCTTTATGTACGAAGTAAAGGCCATATTAGAATTCGATCCAATCAACGTTTCGAAAAAACACCACCAACAATCCAGTTGGAAGAAGGTTGCTATGGCACGTTTTCCTCAGGATGATGAAACTTATAAATATTACAAATGGTTATTAGAACAAAGATTTGGTCTTAGAATTCCGGATGTCAATCCTTTCGAATGGAAAGGAAGACTTAACAATCCTTTGAGAGGAACACACGTCACCGCAATAAACGATATAGTTGACGATGATGTATACCTACAAGCCAAAGAATTATTTCATGGTAAAGAGGTTACAATACAATATGATCCAACACTTATAAGATGTAATCAAAAAGGTGATAAAATGTGGTGGCATATAAAAGCCTACTCTGATGATATAATGAATATAAGAACTGCGATGGGATTAGGTGCACCATTTCATAGTTTACATATAACTATTGGATTGGTAAATCCTAAATTCATAGAACATACAATGTATGTAATCGAAAGTTGTGAAAAGTTTGGACACTATCAACCAATTAGATAACCTTTTTGAATACCAATTTACACGTTAAGTTGTGAGCCAGTTGGCGGATGAATCTATCATCCGCCTTTGTTTTATGTATCAGTTTAGGTTTTTTGACCACTGTAAAAACACCATCTTCTGAAATCCATAATAGTCCAGCATATTCAGGAACTTCATCAGATTGTACCAGACCTTCTGGTGTAACAAATGTAAAGTAGTTAGCAGTAAGCCACATTTGTTCACCACGGTAAATCTTAGTACAATTTTCATTCAACATATTTTGATGTTTCTCTTTTATGAAATCCTTTTTGAAATCTGCACGACTTGTTTTTATTTCATATTCGTAGATATAACCAGACTTCGATACAGAAACAACATCACACTCCGCTAAACCCATTCCAGTGAATCTGGTTGTTATAGGACTATGTGTTTTCTCATATAAGTACATAACAAGACCCGCTTCAATATTTTTAGATACAGAATTGTCTCTCTTTATTTTTCTTATTGATGATTTCCTACTCATTTTTTATTTATATTTGTTTTTATATATAGAGTAAATAAAAGAACCTAAATGAGAATATTAAAGACTTACGAAAATTTCACAGACAATGGTGTAAAAATAAGACCTATGTTAGAGTCTGATGTTAATAAATGTCTTGATATGAAATTTCAATATTTCGGTCATTTTTATGGTGACCTTTCAGACCCGAAAGCTAAAGAACAACACGATCGATATGCATTGAATAAATTAGATCTTTCTGTCTCATTAGTTGCCGAAGTAAATGGTGAAGTTGTTGGTGGTTACATACTAAGAAAAACAAAATTTCCAAATTATCCAGGTAATTTCTATGACTTTTCTGGTGATGATTCAACTGGTGTTGAAGGGGTTTCACTTTTTGTACACCCTGATTATAAAGGAAAAGGTGTTGGACATATGTTAAAATATTATTACAAAGAAAACAAAAGACCTGATGTAAACTTTATATGGGGACAAGCCTTTCACGGACTAAAAAATATAAATCATTGGTTAAAGACCAGAACTTTATTTAATGATATGTATGGTGTATATTACACAATTGAGTTATATAATGGTGATATAAATAAATATCCAAAAACAGAATCCCTAAATTTCTATCAAACAAATAAAAAATCTGTTATTGATTACATATATGAAATGCTTAGAGAAGGGAAAGATATAGAGGATATACAAAATGATGATATTCTTTCCGGTTTCGATAAGACTGAGATTATGAATATTTATTCAAAACTTTTCTAATATTTTTATTTACTAAAATAAATGAAACACTTAAATCAAACTTGTGGTTCTTCTTGTGGACCAACATCACTCAAAATGATAATGTCTGTGGTTGGATACCGAGAAGATTTAGGAATACAAGATATATTTTCTATGGCACCCACAAAAATTGGTGGGACACCTTGGCCACGAATGAGCCAGATAATAAGAAAACTTGGTATTAAACACCGAGTTATGGCGGAAGTTCCATTATCCTATTTTATGACTGCACCTAAAGATAAAGTATGGATGTTAGCAGTTTATTGTGGTAATATCAAACACTGGGTTGTTCTAAATGGATACAAAAATGGAGTATACACTGTATTTGATCCAGCAGATACTATCATAGAATATACAAAACAAGAATTATACAATATATTCGATAATAGAAATTCACTTGTAATTGAATTCGACCTAAATGACTTTTTAGGAGAATCAGAAGTTTATGATGTATTTGACCGTAATGGTGATTACGTTATGAAATATGTGGATAACAATCAGATGAGACTAATTGAAGACTCTAATTATCTTTTCGGTAAAACTGGTAAAAAAGTAGAATCTGTGGATGAAATTTACACAGATGAGATTGAGGATGATTACATATACGGGATATTCAATCACGATGAAATATTCTACAACAAATACATATTTGCTGTTTCAGAAGATAAAGTAATACTTCTAAGATACAAATCTTAGATACCTAATTCTTTAAATTTTCTCTTTCTTTCTTCATTTAGATATTCAGCCAAATGAATGAATCTGTGTGCATAAGAGTAACCATTTTTACCGTAATCATCACACACGTCTAAAAAAAGATCCCACTCATCTAAACCACATGGTAGTATTGATGCTGAAAAAACCATATAGGTTTTACCAACAGTAAGTTTATCATTACCCGGGTCTATACAAACGACCAAATCACCGTTTTTAAAAAGTCCATTATTCATCATCTTCAGAATTCAAAAGGAAATCAATTTTACCATCACGTATTACATCTTTACCGAGAGCTTTCCTAATCTCCGACATACTATTTTCAACTCTTCTTCTTTTATTTTCATTTCTCTCAATAGTGGAACTACGGTATTTTTCATAGAAATAAGTATAGTATGTTTCATCCAATTCTTCTTTATATTCGAATGTCTGTGGTGTGTATCCAGGACATGAAATCAACTCTATTTTCTTTATATAGAAGCCATTCCATTCTGAAAAGTAAATTTTAAGAACCACACCATCTTTTTTAAAATTCATTTCACCATAAGATGTGAATTCATATAACCAATCTTTATATTGAACGGCTCTGAAAATATCATCGAACATTTCCGACATATATTTACTTACATTGAATCTTTCAATTTCTGGAAATAATTCAATTGTTTCATCCAGTTTTATTTTTTTACTCTTTTTAGGTTTTTTAGATTCTTCAATCTTATTTCTACCAAGTAAGAAATCAAATATTTTCATTTTTTTTTAGACTTTATAATAAAATATAAATTTATAATAATTACAGATACATTGATGAAAACAACAGGATAGTCTAACCTCATCAATGAGTAATAAACAAAAAGTGCTGCACCAATTGAATTGAAAATTCTCAATTTTATTTGATCCTTCATAGTAAAGGAAAACAAAATAAATGCTGATGCAATATAGGCAATTGAACTTAAAAACATATTTACTATTTTAGATTATTATTTAATATATCATTACGATTATGAGAACTCATATTCCAATTTCTTTTAATTTCTTTTCTCTTTCCAATTCAATCTTTATAAGTATAATCATTTCCATATATTCTATCCAAGAATCCCATAGACCAGTCCCCTGATGGCGAAAATGTGACGCCGCATTGGACAATCCATTTATAAGAACTTTAATTTCTTCTATGGGTAGTTCATCAATCCACTTCTGTTTTTCTTCCTGTCCTCTACTAGAAAACTCTTGTACTAACTCTTCATATGTTCTCATATTCCCAATTCTTTTAGTCTATCGTTTCTTTTCTTCTGTAGGGTATAATCTAATTCGTTTTCATTAAAGTATTGAATATGATTATAACCATCATCCATTTTAATTTCAACTTGATAAATCCATATATCAATGAAATGTTCGGAAATTCCCAAAACAACACCTTCTCTATTTTTATAGAATTCAATATTGATTTTCAATTCATCACCAACTTTAAACTTAGGAGATTTCATTACTTCCTTCTTTTTAAAAAGTGATTTTATTAATATCCATAAAGTCCAAATCATATTTACAATATTTTCATATACCAAGTTCTTCCAATTTCTCTAATCTAAACTCCGAAAGGGGTTTGAACTGATAATCTGATATCCATCCAAATCTTTCACCACTGGCAGATTGGACAACATAATAATAATCACAACCATTAACTTTACTATTTGCAACATCATATACGGTATAATGTTCACCTACATTAAGTCTCCAATCTGATCCAATAAAAACAACTTTAAGTCCAATCATATTCCCAGTTTTTTTAGTTTGTCTTCTCTTTTCTTCTGAAGTGAATAGTCTAATTTGTCTTCGGTGAAATACCTCGTATAACTATGTTTTCCCAAACTTCTTCCTTCTAATGGGTTGTATTCGACCAGGTATTTGAATTCGTCTGGACTTTCACCTCTTAACTTAGGCATGGTGTGAACCTCCAATATAATACCTGGTATTCCCTTCTCTCTTACCTCAGGTACTATAGAATCAGTTGATTCAATCAAGACTTCATCGCCTACTCTGAACTTAGCTTTTGAGTACCCGAAACTGACTTCTATACTTAATAACCGCCAGATCTTTAGACTTTGCTTCAATCTCTGTATCAAATTCGAGACCAAATGTTTGAATCTCTTCATAAATGTAATCTGCATGTGCCGTATTTTTACCTGATGTATCCTCTAATGTTTTAGGTGAACTCATGTGAGTCATTGGCTTTACACTCCAAGTAGAGTGTGCCAATCTAAGCGCTTCTTCCATAGTTTGGTCTTGTGGACCATAGTTGAAGTGGTGCTGGTCAAACACGATTGGAATACCAATCTTTGTATATACCAAGTCATATAGTATCTTAACCGAATATTGGTTTGGACTATCATCGTTCTCTAATGTCAATCTAGCCTTACATGAATCTGATAGAAGTACAAAACCATCAACGAATCGTTGAGCAGCCTCTTCACGTGTTGGTTTGGTTGTATTGATGTGTATGTTTATTGGATAATAATGATTCTTATCTAAACCCATAAGATCCATCAGTTCTGCGTGTTTGTTTAGTTCATCTATTGTCTTCACAACAACGGATTGATTCTCACTCGCCAAAACATTGAAAGGGCCAGGATGATACGATACTCTTATATCATTATTCTTTATGAAATTACCAATATTAGTTAGAAGTTTCTTTATTGATTCAAAGTCTGGAAGATTTTCAAAACTATATTCACTCATCCACGGAAAAGAATCTGACGACATTCTGTAAACGAATATTTTTTTAGATAAATTATATTCTAATACTTTTAGAGTGTCTTTGAGATTCTCTATTATAAGTTGTGAGGCATATGGCAAACCCTTTGCCTGAAATGTTTTCTTTACCATACCGCGGTTTACCAGCAGATGTTCTTTCTTCTTCTTTCCCTCATTACATCCGAGAGGTATACAGCAATATCCTATTCTATTCATATGTAAATATACGTTTTTTATTTAAGATACACACTCGTATCCGTTCGATTGTTTTAAATCATTCACTAAACATTCAGCAGCAGTTATGAAAGTTTCAATAGTTGCATCTGACCCAAACACACTATCTTTTATCTTATTGAATAATCTGAAATATTTTTCCTTAGAAAGAAATTGAGTGATAAGTACTGCGGCTTCTTTGGCCTCATCTTCCGTCATTTCATATGCCATAACCGGACCAAAGCCTAACGGGTCTTCCTCATATTTAGCACCAACTTCTTTACATAATATGGCGATAAATCTTTCTGTTCCAATATTGGTTATGAACTCTGATCCAGAGTTTGTTTTTATTGTTCTACTCATTAGTTCTACTCATATTGTTCAAATATACTATAACTTTTTAATATATACAATATGTTAAGAAAGTTCGAGAATTTTGGAGGTATGGATTACCTTGTAAACACAACCAAAGAAATAATGTACGATTTACCAGAAGGTTACACCTACAACGTTTACCAGGACGGTGAGATGTTAGGTGTTGAGGTAATGACTGATGAACCAATTCACCACGCTGGTGAGGATACCGTACATTTACAAGAAAGTATGGAGTCTGTCGTTGAGGCCATCACACGTGTTACTAGAATAGCAGGAGAAGATGGTTTGAAACCCTATATCTTTCTTATTACACATGTGAATGAGAGGGGAATTTGGGAAAGGTCCATATACGTGAAACCGGAAGATGATCCAGAAGAAAAAATACAATACATATTGGAAGGTACCAGTGCACTGATTGCTATAAGGACTGCATTAGAGATACCGAAGAGGATTGCCACTTCACAGGATTTACCAAAAGGTCCCGAAGCTGTACAGGTACAGAGAGTTCTGAACGTACTGAAGACGCTCTATCCAATCAGGATAAAGGATATGGACCCGGGATTTTCTTCTAAACCACGTAAAATAAAGAGTATGTACCTATATGCTCATGAAAAAAGTATAATTCTAAATTTAGGAAGTATGGGCGAAACGAGAGGTAAATTGAAAAGAGACCTCGAAGACATAGAGGTTGAAAACCTAGACGTTTCCGCCGCGAGTATAAACAAAGCCATAAAACTTTATTTGGCACCACATGCATCGGATAGTTTCTATATAGACTAAACAATAATATATATAATAAGATATGAAGATAATAAAATTCCTCGATTACATAAGGGAAAGTGCAAATACCACTGCTGAAGATAATCAAGTTGCAGTTCTTAACGAGATTGCTTCGTTAATAAACGATATATTTAAATTGCCAGAAGATGAACAATCAGAAGATGAAGAGTTCATGAGTTTTAGTCAAGCCAAAGAAAAACAGAAAAAAGATGAAGAGTCTGATAGTAAGTTGACATTTGACGATTTCAACAACGGATTCGAATTGATGGAGGAACCACAATTATCTAAGCAAGCAGGTACACTAACAGTTACAATAGCACCAAGAGGTGGAATTGGACAGGATGATTCAGAAAATCAAACTAATAATGATGGTTCTTGGTATAAGATATACTTCGTAATAGAATTATCTAAAGCCGTTCCTAATGGTGATGACTTCACACATCGTAAAATAGAGGAGTGTGAAATCAAAATGGAGAAATATAGACAAGATCAGAACGGAGAAGGTAAATTCACATCTACACATGCAACCAGAAAAGTAAATCCACTTTATGAGGATGATAAACTTGCAATAGATGAAAAACTATTAGTTGAGATGAAACTCGAACTTGATGATAATGATTTCGATAACGAAAAGTTAGAAATATCAACTGAGGATTAAAAATAATCTACATCTATGAATATAGTAACCAACTTTAGAATAATATCGATGATGAAAAGATCCAACTTTTACAGAGTAAATTTAGGATTAGTCGCAACCGTAGAAAGAAATGGTAGTAGATCATATAACGAGAAAGATAAATTTTCATGGTTTTACAATAATCGTTATAATACAACAATATATGGACAGGGTAATGTCGGTGATATAAAGTTTTATACTGACCATTATATAAATGAGGATGTATTAGCGGTATATTATGGTGATAACTTTGAAGAGTTTATATTCGATCTTGATGAGGATCATATTAATCAAAAAGGTGTAGATTCTTATTTAGGAAGGATTCTAAAAGATGTACACGAAAGATACGAGGATTTAAAAAAGAAAAACGAACTCAAAAAACTCGAAGAAATTAAGAGAGGTGATGCTGGTAAAGTTGTAAATAACCCAGGTCAGGTTTCATACGAAGATATAAAAGCGTATTACGAAGAAATGCGTAAGAAAAATCAGTTATAGAGTATAGACCGAAGAATGACATAAATCTCCAATTTGTCGTCTTTTGGTAAATCTGACCACTCTACACTCAACTGAAAGTCACCAATTGAAAACATATGTAACCAAACTTTATTGTTTGATTTAGACCACTCAATTGAATTAAAAACACCTATACTAAGGTTGAAGTCCATTATAAGTTCGGTCGTTCCGATACCCATTATACGTATAGCTTTTATGACTTCCCTTTTCATATAGTATATATTAATACACTACT
>Ga0078894_10003412_pt1 | contig 12082 bp, 14 predicted proteins | sample LauGreSu1BDMLBSD_2_FD_67506 | JGI IMG/M metagenome (GOLD analysis project Ga0078894, IMG submission 67506) | Freshwater lake microbial communities from Lake Michigan, USA - Su13.BD.MLB.SD (version 4) (version 4) | ecosystem: Environmental > Aquatic > Freshwater > Lake | place: Lake Michigan... | reverse complement strand
ACTTTGGACTGAGATTTGTCAGCAGTGTCTAAGTGGCAGGTGAACATGGTGGATGGATTTTCTCCTATCTGAAGATAGAAGTTTCCGAGTCCGTCTTCCTGATATCCTTCGGGAAGATGGCATATGAGCTCGTGCTCTTTGCCATGCGGGTAGGTCTTCTTCGTAAGCGACAGGAACTTCTTTGTTATCCTCATTTCTGTAGTATGTTAATGAACGTTATATGCAAATATAAGGAGTTTTTCCTTATTTAGGAAAGTTTTAAGCAAGTTTTCAGCAATCTTCGTCTCCTAAGATGCCGTCGATCTTCTTGTCTCTGATATATGTCTTCTTCAAGTCGTCTAGGTTGCTCTTCCATCCGTCGATCTTGTTGTGTATGGTGGTATGCGACTTGAATCCTATCAGCGTGCTGCCCGAAAGGCGATCTTCGTATTTGACGACGACGTGGAAGTCGGACACGTCTTCTACTTCATTGTAGATATATTCTTTCGCCATTATGACGCAGTCTAGCCCGGTGGACGCCACGATCTTCTTGTATTCTTCTATCTTGGATCGGTCGAGATGCCAGAAGTCGAGCACTATAAGGCTGGCTCGGAACATAAGGCCAGCATCGCCTATCTTCTCCTCGAAGTCTATGATTCCCTTGAACTCGATCCTGGGAACTATCATGCAGGACTTTCCTATGGACGGCGCCTTCTTGGAAATGCTCGACTGCTCCGGAGTGAAGAATATCGGATTCGTTCCCTCTACTTCGAGGAACTGCACGATCTTGTAAACGGCGCTTGCCACCGAATTGGCCTCTCCCGTGAAATAGTTAACTTTGCTGAGCCTTATCATTTACGTCTTTTCTGCTTACGTCCACCATATATCCGAACTTTCTCAGGAATCTCCTTCCTATGAGGACCGGGTATTTCATCTTTTCTCTCGATGTCAGAGACACCATTATCCTGTAGCTTTTGTTCCCGAGCTTCATGTTCATGCGAACAGAATATCTCTTCTGCTTCTTGCCAAAGCTGTTCCTAACCACGACCGTGTCGAATTCGGAGAAGAAGTGACGAGTTCCTCCTATATAGAATGAAAGTATGTCGTCCTGCACGGATATGTCGTCGGCGTGCATGGCGTTTCCATAGGCGCCAGTGTCTATCTTCGCCGCAATCGGTCCTGTTTCCAGCTCGGGGAAACAGACCGTCTCAGTTCTTCCCACGCATTTCATCGATTATTATATTGCAATCTCTAAACAAAGATACCGAATATCCATAAAATTAAAAAAATACGACAATATAAAATGACATTTTCCTTCAACTTCACCTACATCATAAGCTACAGACATTCTCTGGAAAGGCTAAACAACCTAAGGAGAGTAATCGAATGGATAAACGGATTCTCCGGCGCCGAAGTGATAGTAGTAGAGCAAGACAGACATTCCGTGCTGAAAGACATTCCTCTTAGATGCAGGCATATATTCGTGAAATCCAACATGCCTTTCAACAAATCATGGGGATTCAACATAGGGATGAAGCACGCCAACTCGAGCATCGTAGTGTTCGGAGACTCCGATCTAGTGATGGATCCGCAGCAGTTCATAAACTCCGTGCAGATGCTTGGACAATACGAGATGGTTAACCCATACAACTCTGTGATAGACCTAAATCATCAGGAATCTAATAAAAGCCTGGCCGAGATCGCAGAGATAGAAAGGCCGGGAAGAGGAGAGACAGACATACAGAAAGTGCCTCTATGCGGAGGAATCTGCATATTCAGGAAAGAAGCGATAGAGAAGATCGGAGGATGGCACGAGGACTTTATAGGCTGGGGCGGAGAAGATGATTTTCAGTCAGTCAAGGTAAAAGGATTCTTGACGTGGTATGAAAATAGCGCAAAATGCTATCATCTATATCATGAAAGGACGGCGCCAGACATGAAATGGTATCAAAGAAACCTGAATCTGCTTCAAAAGCTTTCCGAAATGTCTAACGAAGACCTCAGAAAAGTGATAAACAACGTCGCTCCAAAATCGGGAATGAAATACAAATATGACAACTTCTAAAGACAGGCTGAAGGCCATATGCAACTTCAATGAAGAGACGAAGAGCATGGGAGCTGCCGCGAATATCATGTATATGGACATGGTTTCGGAAACCGAAGAGATTAGGCAGGAAAAGAAGAGGGTAAAGAGAAGCATCGCCATCGACGAGGTGCTTGGCGAAGTGAGCGAAGAATCGTCTGAATACGACTTAGAAAGCCTGGTCAGGCTAGATTCGGAGATTCCGACTATATCGCCGAGGATAATGTCTCTCAACGTCTCCAAGCAGGACATAGACGACGATATGGCATACCATCAAGTAATAGCCTTACTGGATTCGAATTCCAGAGGAAGCCACGCGTTTATAGGATGCAGCGACTACGTGGTCCAGCATAAAAAAATAATGACCGAAGAAGAGAATCATGATGCGAATTCGAGAAGGATAAAGTCCAAAGCACTTATGTCCGCAAACTATATCGCAGGGGAAGGAAGGATCGGTCCAGCGACGGCAGTGATCGTAGGATCTGACTGCTGGAAATGGTTCGGACACGACGCTCTGGATTCGTCGAACAATGCAGACTTCGCCGGAATGCAGGTGATATTCGAGCCAGCAATCGAGCCAGACAAAGTGATATTGGCTAGAGGAGGAAGGATAGACAATCCTGGAATAGCATGCATCAAATGCGTTCCCGACAGTTCCTACTACATAAAGGAAACTCCAGGATGGGAAAGGCAGTATGCCTGGTTCAGGATAAAATAGAAAAGAGAGCGTTTGCTCTCTTTTTTTATGAATATATCTTTTCTTGCTTTGATGGGACTCTGAGCTTCTCGTATTTCAGAAGCAGCTTGTACATCTTCTCCCATTCGTCTTTTGGATTCACTACGACTCTTTCATGCCATCTGTTGTTGTTCATATATTCCACCACCATTCCAGCCTTCAGGTCTTCCGCACCCTTAGGCTTCCAGTATCGCATCTTCTCTACGAAAGAGAAAGAGATTCCGCTGTGTATATAGGATCTGTTGCTCGAGTCGGTGTTGTACATGACTATACCCAACGGGTCTTCGGATCCGTCGAAGAATACCTTCTTCGCGTCAGATTCTCCCAAATATTTTACTATCGCGCAGTCTTGCTGGAACTTGTTGAGAAGGAAAAGAGCGTCTCTCCTGAGATCTTCATTTCCGGCAGATGTGAACGCCATAACTGAATCCTCGAACCTTCCCTCGTAGTATCCCTTTATAGGAAGTATCTGATAGTTCTTCGCGTACAGCACAGAGACCATAGGGTCGATGCTATCGGAAGAAAGTATGATGTACGAGGTGTTTGGGTGTTCTAGTCCTAGCATATGTTATATATTAAATATCCTTTCCCGATAGATTATATATTAATCTACAAAAGACGGAATTCCTCGAGCAGCTTTATCTTGAATATCGCTTCTGCCTCGTCTTTCCTGCTTCTCGGCACGATTATGCTGTCATGCACGGTGACTATCTTCATTTCGGGAGAATATTCTTTTATCCGCTTGACGATCTTGTTGAATATCAGGTTCGACTCCGCCTTCTGAAGCTCGTATGCCAATATCCTGTAGTCTCCTCTGTCTTTCTTGTATAGCTTTATGAAGTTGTGTATCGTAGGAAAAAGCGATTTGAAAACCCTGTCTGCCTTGCTGTTGGCCATGTTCTTTCCGAAAAGCACCTTGTAGGTCATCTCTTTGACCATAGGCTTGTCTTTCGTTCCTATGTGGTTCATAACATGTTGATAGTAGGTTCCGTTTATTGTAAGCTCTTTGAAGAGATCGAGCTCTTCTCTGGAGACCCACTTCGTTTCGGAATCTTCTATTATCTTGTTGAGGAAAAGCGGCTGGCTGTTCTTTATGTCTATTTCGTGCGTCTCTTCTCCGTCGAGCAGAAGGCAGTTCTTCCTTATGAAGGACTTCAATATTGTGAAGTTCGTGTGCATTCGTCCGTATCCGTCGAAGTGGTAGAATATGTGCTTGTCGTTGACGCACTCTACGGAATACCTGTTCCTGTTGTATATGTCGGTGTCGTTGTGAGCGACGTTGTCGAGATAGAATATGGCGCGGTCGAACTGTATCTCCGCGTGGAAGAGGTCGTCTACGAGCATCGCCTTTATGTCGGAGTCTATCAGGCCATCTTTAAGCCCGCCGTCTTCTACCTGCGATACCTTGTTCTTGTATTTCTTCAATAGTATGGCGTCTTTGTTGACGTACCTCTTTATCTGTCCTTTGAGCACGGAATCCGAAATCTTGTAGACGCGCGCGTTCTTGCCGGCCTTGTAGTTCCTGGCCATGTAGATTATGCCGGATTCAACAAGCCAGTCGATGTAGTAGTTGTATAGGTGGCCATACTTCTCTTTGAGTATGGTGGACATCAGGCTGAAGCTGTTGTCTTTCTTGAAATAGTATTTGAGTATCAGGTTGTGCACGATGTCGATGGCGTATGCCGCCTTAAGCCTCTGCCCTTTGTATTCGAAGCTCTTGCTTTTCGAGAATTCCTCCATCTGCGCAGGCAGGAACTGCAGGCTGTGCTTCTTCTGCTCTAGCTTCTTCCTTATGGCGGATCGCTTCTTTTCCGATACCTCTGAAACGGTCTTTAAGATCATATGATTTATATCGACGGCGGCCTCATATGTTTCTGTCATCTTCCGAAGATATTGGATGCCTTTCTCTTCCTACACTCTGTCCTAAGTATGTGGTTCAGCTCTTTGTGAACATCTATGCCATGATAGCAGGATAGGTCTTTCGCCATCTCAGGAGTCCACTGAGCCCTTATCTCGCGAGTCTTCGCTTCCACGATAGTCGTCTTCATCTCAATCTTCATAGTCTCATTGCTTAAGAGGCTCTTTGGTGCCTGGGACGGTCTTCCCGCCTTTGCCTTTCTTCTTGCTTTCTCCAGCGCCTTTCTCGAATTCGGTGTATACGTCTGGATAGACATCTCCTTCCGCGTCGGTGTCGTATTGTATTTCGAAGAAGTCTCCGAAGTCCAGAAGGCCTGCCCTAGTGAGCTCGAGCTCGTGCATCTTGTTCAGATGCGAGTCTATGTAGTTGGATATGTCGTCTACGAAAAGGTTGAATAGCACCACCGTGCTTTCGGTGAATATGCCTATCGGCTTTTTCCTCTTCTTGTTGAAAGATCCCAATATGACTTTGAATATGTATTCGAGCTTAGGGTTTTCCGCGATGTATTCTTTCGTCATCTTGTTTTCTATCAGCTCGGTGTTTATCTTGAACTTCTCTTTGTCGAAGAACTCAGGAACGACGAAGTCGAAGTCTATCAGATCCTGCTTGAGCTCGCCTACATAGAAGTTGAAGAGCCTGCATATTAGATATATGTAAGCCTCGTCTTTTCTTTCTCCCTTTATCTTTATGTCGTTTAGGTCTATAGATTGACAGAAGTTCATGAAGTTTACCAGTATCAGCGTGTATATCTCGACGAAGTCGGTCTGGTTGGAATCGCTTACCCTCGAATAGAGAGGATTGAGAAGCTCGAAGCTGACGTCTTTGGATTTCGATCTTATTATGAGCTTCTCTAGGTTCTTCTGGAAGTCGTCTTCCATGAGGAAAGATCCCTCTGAAGAAGGATTGAGTATCTTGTAGAAGAAGAAAGCGAAGCTCTTCTCCCCGAACACGTAATCCAGGTCTTCTTCGCCGGTGTTCAAGAAGTATTTTATAGCTTCTATCATCCTCTCGCTAAGCTTTCCTTGAAAGACCACAGGAAGCATTTCCGTATCGAAAAGCCTCGAATACTCTTCCATCTCGTCGATCTCGAACGTATATTTCCCCTTCTTAAATATGGCAGACAGCACAAGCCCGTTTTTTGGAGTCCTGCTGTATTCGATGTTAGCAGGCTGCTCGTCGGGAAAGTATTCGAAGCAGAACCACCACTTCTTGTTTAGAAGAGACTTTACTCGGTGGTCGAGAGAGTTAAGGTAGACGACCGCAGGATTGTAGTAGTTCTGCATGGCTAGGTCTATCATGTTTATCTCCTCGCTGGCGAGTGACTTAGGTTTTATCGCGAATCGGTTTCCATCCCAGTTTACCCATATTTTGGATCCCTGCACGTCTTCGAAGACGATTATCTCGTCGGCGAATATCTGGTCGAGAAGCTCTTTGCTCTCGCTGTCGTTTAGGTTTATAAGCTTTCCCATATTCTTTATATTTTTCTCGTCGATTTTTGTTTTCCTATCGACGATGTTATATATAAAATGCCTTACTATCCGTCTTAAACAAACATGTCGCCTGGAGATATAAGTGGATATGGAGAAAATAATTTTCGTCGCGCCGCACCTATCGACAGGCGGCATGCCTCAGTACCTTCTGAGGCAGATAGAATCTGTGATGTCCGAATACGAGGTCTACGTAGTAGAGTGGGCCGACGTGACAGGAGGAATCTACGTGGTTCAGAGAAACAAGATAAGAGAGATCTTAGGAGACAGGTTCTTCTCTCTCGGAGAGAACAAGGAAAGCCTGTTCGAGATAATAGACGAGGTGGGTCCGCTCGCACTGCACTTCCACGAGATACCCGAGACCTTCGTGGACAGGGAAATCCTAGAGGTCATATACAGAAAGGAAAGGCAATACCATATCGTAGTGACGACACACTCGTCGAATACCGACCCAGACAACATATCCTACACGGCAGACAAGTTCGTGCTGGTGTCTGATTGGAGCATGGACAGGTTCGTGGAATACTATGGAGACACGATACCGTGCGAGATATGGGAATATCCGATAGACAAGATAGAATACGACAAAGAAGAGGCGAAGAAGGAGCTGGGATTCGATCCTTCCTTCAAGCACGTGCTCAACGTCGGCCTATTCACCAGAGGAAAAAACCAGGGAGAGCTTTTCGAGCTAGCCAGGATGTTCGAGAAGGAAAAGGTGCTCTTCCACTTCGTAGGAAACCAGGCAGTCAACTTCCAAGACTATTGGGGGCCTATAATGAACAACAAGCCGAGCAACTGCATAGTGCACGGAGAAAGGAACGACGTCGAACTATTCTACAAGGCGGCCGACCTCTTCTACTTCTGCTCGAACTTCGAGCTGAATCCGCTGGCAGTGAAGGAAGCGCTGAGCTATGGAATTCCGACTTTCATAAAGAGGCTGCATACATACAAGTCTTCCTACGACGGAATAGTGACCTACATAACAGGAGACCAGTCGTCCAACAAGAAGAACGTTTCGGAGAAGCTCGACGGAATAGAGATGAAGTTCGGATTCGAGAATTTCGACTGGGGAGAAAAAGAGCCGCATGCCAACTTCAAGGAGACGGTGATGACAGAGATATTGTCGACGAACATATACGAGAAGTTCTTCTATGTAGAAGAAGGAGACGTGGTGATGGACATCGGAGCGAGCATAGGCCCATTCTCGTATTCCATACTGCACAAGAATCCAAAGCACATATACTGCATCGAGCCAAGCGAGGATCTTTTCTCGACGCTTCAGAAGAACATGAAGGACGCTCCGGCGACCTGCATAAACATGGGAATATCGAAGACCGACAGCGACGAGGCGGAAAGCAAGTACATATTCGGCCAAGAAGTGATGAAGATGAAGGGCATAAGATTAGAGACTCTTCTAGACAGATATAGAATAGAAAAGATAGACTTCTTGAAGACCGATTGCGAAGGTGGAGAATACGACATATTCAATCTCGACAACGAAGATATCATAAAAGAGCGATTCGGCAAGATAGTAGGCGAGTTCCATCTCGGAACTCCAGTACTGAAAGAGAAGTTCAGAGAATTCAGGAACGTCTATCTCTTAGAATGCGAAGACTACAGAGTATTCTCGGTAGACGGAGTAGACATAAAGTGGGACATATGGACAGACCACTTCATCGAATACTATACGGAAGTGATAATCTATATCGACAACAGAAAAAAATAGAGAAGATATGTACAGAGACTTGACAAAGAACAGGAATATAGTAAGAGAATACAAAGAAGTCAAAATAACGAACAACTACAACGACGGAGCGTACGTGGAAGTTTCTACATCCAAAGACAAGAAGTTCAGGGTAGAAATACTCGACTCGACAGGAAGGGTCGAATTCTCGAGCGAGATCGGGCCAAACATGTGGTGCAAGACGAACAGGAAATACTTCGAGGAGTATACATGCAAAGTGTGGGACCTGGAAATAGACAGATGCATCTACGACAAGAAGTACGACGCCAAAGGAAAGAGAGTCTACATAGCGCTGGACTCCAAGTCCGTAGGAGATACGATGGCGTGGTTTCCATATGCCGAGGAATTCAGGAAGAAGCACAACTGCAAAGTAATATGCTCTACTTTCTGGAACAGGCTGTTCGAATCCAAGTATCCGGAGATCGAATTCGTAGATCCGGGGACGAACGTAGACGACACGTACGCGAGATACACCATCGGGCTCTACTTCAAAGACGACGGAATAAACTACAACATGCACAGGTCGAATCCGACAAAGGTGTCGCTGATGAGGATGGCTTCGGAGATATTAGGCCTCGAAGACAAAGAAGTAAGGCCAAGGATAGCGCACCCTGAAGTAGAGAAGAAGAAGAGAGTAGGCATCGGAGTGCATTCGACGGCACAGACGAAATACTGGAACAATCCTACTGGCTGGCAGGAAGTCACCGACTTCCTGATATCTAAAGGATACGAAGTGGCGATAATGTCCAAGGAATCGGACGGATACATGGGCAACTTCTTTCCCAAAGGAGCAGTCAGGCTTAAAGAGAGCTCTTTCGAAGACTTAATAGAGAACATGCTCTCATGCGAGTTCTTCATAGGAATAAGCAGCGGCCTGAGCTGGCTCGCATGGTCTCTGGATATCCCTACGGTGCTGATATCAGGATTTACCGGCGACTCGCTCGAGCCTAAAGACGGGGTCGTAAGGATAGCAAACAGAAACGTGTGCAACGACTGCTGGTCTAGGCACAAGTTCGACGCGGGAGACTGGAACTGGTGCCCAGACCACAAAGGAACTCCAAGGCAGTTCGAGTGCAGCAAGATGATAACAGGGCAGATGGTGATAGACAGGCTGATAACGAGCGGACTCGTTCCTAAGGAAGACATAGCAGAAGCCGAGACCGAGAGGATACTTCAGTTCTTCGAAGAAGACTACGAGATAATAAGAGACTACGACGGCCTTTGGAAAGTTTCTCAAGAAGACATACTCATGGTAAAAAGAAGGAGATTGATATGATGAACGAAAGATGCTATGTGCTCTATTCGGACGAGGCCTACTCACCGACCGTAGAGAAATGCGCGATGTCTATAAGACAGAACAGCCAGCTGCCGATCTATGTATATATGATGAACTCAGACACAAAGATAGAAGTAGAAGGGACAGAGACAATAAGATGGAACTGCGAAGTGATGCCTGACGAAAGCCCGAGATACTCTCAGCACGGATCGAACTTCTACATAAACAGGGCCAACAGGAGCATATACTCTATGCTGATACAGAGGCCGCTGGTAGTAAAGCACGCGCTCGAAAACTTCTCGGAATCGGTCGCTTATGTAGACGGAGATTCCGTCGCGACGAAGAACGCGGACAGGATATTCGAATATCTAAGCTCTGAAGCTGAGATACCGGCCTTCGTGGAGGGAATATACGACGTGCTCTTCATGGGAAACAGAGGCGGCATATATGGAGACGACTATACAAAGAGCCTCGAGCATCCTGCATGCGAGCTTTTCGGCGTCGACCAGTCCGTAAGAGAGAAATACAGGCAGACCGGATATTTCGTGGCAGGACAAAAATGCCGGAATTTCCTGGACGAATGGTATTCTATGTGCTCGAATCCTGAGGTGATGGGAAACTGCTGGCACTACGCCCCTTTCAACGAAGAGACGATAGCAAACGTTCTTCTGTGGAAGAAGAAGGCATTTGGCGGCCTGCCCTACATATACGTCAATATAGGAGCGACTTCGGTGGAAGAAGTCTACTCGATAGGATTTTCCGGGCAGAAGAACCATGTCAGGGAATGGGTAGCCATTCCTTCGAACGAATCAGAGCTGATGTTCTTCCACGGAGAGAAGAATCCAGAATCGATGCTGCGAATGATAGAAGAAATAAATCAAAGATGATATGGCGCTAATAGAAGTAAGCATAGGCGAGCTGTTGGACAAGCTCACGATACTCGAAATAAAGAGAGAAAGGATATCGGATCCGCAGAAACTCAAGCATATAGAGAAGGAATTTTCGATACTGCTGGAAAGGTCCGCCGAATATCTAAAAAACGAAGAAATATCGGCAATATTCGAAGATCTGAAGAAAGTCAATTCGGAGCTTTGGATAATAGAAGACGACCTGAGAGAGATGGAATCGAACAAGAGATTCGACGACGAGTTCACTCAGAAGGCTAGGGCGGTATACTTCACGAACGACAGGAGGTTCGAGCTGAAGAACGAGATAAACTCGATCGCTGGATCTGGAATCAGAGAGCAGAAAGGATACAAGAAGTACTGAACGAAAAAAGAGAGCATCTGCTCTCTTTTTTTATTTCTTCACGCTTACCTTCACTCCTGGGCCTTTCTTCGCCGGCTTTGGCTTGGTGCTCTGCTTGCTTTCGTTCATATTCACGGTGACCTTCTTAGACATCTTGACAACGAACCTGTCCTCCCATGGAGTGAAGAGGTTCCCGTCTGCGTTCACCTCAAGCCTTATATTTCCAGTCTGCCCTTCGTTGAACAGGCTCAGCTTCTTTATAGGAATGACGCACTTTCCATTCTTTATCTCTCCGGAGAACATCAAAGTCCAGTCTTCAGACTCTACTATGAGCCTAACTTCGGTATCGCTTTGGCTGACTCCTTCTATGGCGATGTCGCATACGAACTCTTCTGCTTTGTCTTTATACAGCTTATAGAAATCTTCGTTGGAAGACTCGTTGCTTTCATCCACATCTTCTTCATCTTCGGATACGGATTCAGTCATTCTATAAGGGTTGAAGTTCTGGTCTATAGCATCGTATTCCTGTTCCTGTGATTCCTCGTAATCGCTGGCCTCGTCGAAAACTCCTTCTTCGAGAAGGCTCTGCTTCATCTTCATAAGATCGTCGAGCTTGCTTCCTTTGAGGAAGTCTTCAAATCTAAATACGTCTTCTTTTTCTTCCATAGGTTATATATTCTTTTTCAAAAGCCTACTTTTACGTTTATGGCCTCGCTGACGAACCTCTCGAACTCGTTTATGCTGACCTTTATCGATTCAGAAGGCTCTCTGGACTCTTCGTAGTCCATGCCTTTCACTCGGCAATATACCTTTATTAGCTTCTTCGCTGCTTCTTTTCCGAGATCCTTCTGCACCCGCATCCATGGATTTCCCTGTACGTATTTCTGGTAGTAATCTGCCCTATAGGGCGCGCCCATTCCGCCACCACCGCCTTTTATCTTTTGGAACACCTCGAGCAATATGAACACTTCGTCCCATGTCAGGTCGACCTGCTCCCATTTGACGTTCATCTCTTCCCACTTCAGATACTTCTTTCCCGCAGAATACTCGGAATCCGACCAGTTTAGGTCGCCAAGGCTTATTCCCAAAAGAGATGAAGAGAGTATAGGCATTCGATTTGAAATTTCACTTATATATTAAATAGCCCATGTTGGAACACATGATGTTTAATATATAATCTATGAGTTATAATCTGACCGGAGCGACCGTTTCGTCTACTTATGGAAGGCTTGTCCAGGTCGTATTGGGAGCGCCAAATACATATTACGACGGATTCGGAAATCTATTGGATATTGGAGCAGGAACTTTCTCCGTGGGACCGATAGGACCTACCGGACCTGCAGGAGCATCCATAAATTGGATGGGAACGTGGGATGAAATGATGATGTATTTTGAGAATGATGTGGTATATCATTCAGGTAGCTCGTATATCTGCATAGGTTCTCCATCAGGAACTGCACCATACTCTTCTCCTGATTTGGATCCTTCGAGCTGGGAAAAGATTGCGGCATCCGGAACAAGCGGAACATCGGGAACTTCTGGAACATCTGGAACCAGTGGAGAATCAGGAACATCTGGAACTAGCGGAGAGTCAGGAACTTCTGGAACATC
>Ga0078894_10003411_pt1 | contig 12083 bp, 24 predicted proteins | sample LauGreSu1BDMLBSD_2_FD_67506 | JGI IMG/M metagenome (GOLD analysis project Ga0078894, IMG submission 67506) | Freshwater lake microbial communities from Lake Michigan, USA - Su13.BD.MLB.SD (version 4) (version 4) | ecosystem: Environmental > Aquatic > Freshwater > Lake | place: Lake Michigan... | reverse complement strand
CTCCTCATTTTCGTGTTGAGCTAGAAATTCTAAAGCCTCTAGACCGTCCTCAGATTCATCCTGTGCATGATTTCCGTCGATGGACATTGTGTTGGTTGTTTGCCAATCCTCTTTCCAATCCTCTCCTGCATACCAGTTGAATAATTCTCCAATTGTTGCTTTTGCTTTTTTTGTCATATAGATGATTAATTGATTTTTCAAATATAATCATTCCCCTAGGATAATAAAAATGATTTCTGAAAAAATTTTGTACAGGCTGGATCAGAGTTCCTGGGGTTCCCCAGAGCAACATCCAGCTCGGCCCAAAAAACCACGGCACGCAAAAAAGGGATCCGAGCCGATGTCGAATCCCTTTTAGGGGTGTTAATCAAACTAAACAAACAACTGAATAGTTTCTTTTATTTATTATCGGGTTTCTACCCTGATACTAAAAAGCTTATCTGTCATTCCTCCTTTATCAACCATATCTCTAACCTCATTGGCTACTTTCTCGTGGTTGTACCCAAATACCTCTATCATGTATTTAGCCTTTCCTTCCTTCTTTCCTCCAGGTATAAAATACTCTCTAGAAGGCTCTGTTGCTCTTCTTACCTTGTTATCCTTTAAAGAAACATAAAAAGTGTCTGTAGTGGGCATATATTTAATGTTTTAATTGATTTACTTAGCTAATTTAGGGTATTATTGTAAAAGAAAAAAATGATTTCTTAGAATTTCTTGGAAAATTTACTCTTTAGTCTTTGAAATACCCATTCGTACGCACGTATACGCAAGGCCTCCCTGCTGGGACCCCATCTATTAATCCATCCAATCAGGCTTAATCTCATCTCCCTCGAAGCTATTGTAATCTTCTTCGGTAGCAGGTTCAAGTCTAAGACCTAATGACATAGCTTCTTCAACTAGTGAGACCTCGTTTGGTGTCCCTGGTTCTGTTGCAAGTACCCCGACAACTTCACCATCCTCATCTATCAGCTTAGCGTAGTTCATCTTGCTTCGTCGATAGTGATTTTAAGAATTCTTGTTCCTATCCATGTTAGTGATCCTCCTATAATAGCTACTGGTACGTTGCCCGTGATTACAGAAGCAAAGAAGATAAACGCTGCTACTAACACTAACAATGCTGTGATAGCTAGATTGATTGATGATGCTAATTTTTCCATAGTTGTTTAATTGATTAACTATACAAATATATAGAATTTTCTACAGATAAAAAAATGATTTCTAATAATCATCATCATCATCATCTTCATCATCATCATCGTCGAAACAATCAACAAAATGCCTTACTCTCTCTCTTAGATAATAAAATAATTCATCGTCGAGATCTGCAGATTGTACGACCTCTGCCCGAATTTCGACACTAGGATTCCAATCTAATTTATCGTATTCCTCGATAGTTATATCAGCGGATGAAAGGTCTCCTTTATTGTAATAGAATTCAAAAACATCATCAAAAGCTGAATCGTTAGATCTTCTCCCCGCAAAGTATTTACTAACAGCTCTATCTAATTTTTTCTCGTATTCATGGTCTATGGGAGAATATCTTTTAAGTATTCCCTCTACCCTCTCCTCTGGTGTAATTTTCTTTTTGTCTTCCATGATTATTATGTTTGGTTACACAACAAATGTAGAAAAATCTATGAAAAGAAAAAAATGATTCTAGTAAATAATATACAGCTTGCTACCTCGGCTTTCTATGAGATGGAAATCTTTACCGTCAACATTGACATCTCTAAAGTTCCAGTTTGCAGCTACCCGGGGGTTGTACCGGAGTCTTTGCACTTCTTCTATATCTTTATGATTTCTTTCAACGATTATAACATCATCACAAAGAATCCATGCACACACCGTTTTATTTGCTCCTAGAAGGATTTTATTAGCTGCTTTAGGATTATTCTTGAGTCTGCATTTTTTAAGCGTTAAATCGCTTTTATTTGGATCTATGTATTCGATAGAACCGTCGGGGTATGCAATCTTCCACTTCATGTAGTTCTTACCCCTGCTTAGATTGAATCTTACTTTTGTTTTAGCCAAGATAATGTAGTAATAAAAATGATACACCTAATATAGTAGCAATGAAAAGATATGGTGCTAGCTTAATTAGTATTTGTTTGTTTAACTCCCTGTTTTTCATATAGTAAATATAGTATTTTCCAGCGAGATAAAAAAATGATTTCTGATCAGAACACCTGGGGTTCCCCAGAAATTAATCCAGCCGGGCCAAATTCTTCCCCACAAAAAAAGGAGCCTAAGCTCCTTCGCGGGGTTTCCTAAGAACTAACTAACGGTTAGTTCTTCAGAGGTGGTGAAGAAAGTTCTTCGTCCGGTGCGGCGTACTCGGAAAACTATCAAGTTGTCTTCGTTCGATATTCTTTCAAACTTTAAGACCGTACCTGGACTCGCACAGTAGGAGTTTGCGATTTCCAGTTTAAGGTTTTTGAAAAGGCGAATTTTATGTTCAAAGCTCATTTCGAACTTGTCGAGCTCCATCCAGTTTAGTTCACGCATTTTCTTGCGCTCTCTGTAAACTTTGTTGGCTGCTGCTTTTTTCTCCTTCTGTTCTGCTGTCATTTGGTTTTTCATGGGGTTATGTTTAATTGGTTACGTAGCTAATATATGGATTTTTCTACATAATAAAAAATGATTTCTGAGAAAAAGGTAGAATTTTCTAAAATAATTTTAAAGCCTGATCTGAGCTCCTGAGGAACCCCAGGAAATTAGGATCTGCTACCGGTTTCAGAGCACACAAGAAAGGCTGAACCTAAGTCCAGCCTTTCCCTGTTAATCAATCAAACTACTAACAATCAGAACGATAATCAGCAGCATCCTCGTTATTCATCTCCCAATAGAATATCTCCCAATACCCATCGAGGGAATAACCCATATCTCTATAAAGCTTTCTCCAAGCTTCATCATTTTTTGTTATACCTGTTGCAAAGAAGAGTCTTACAATATTATTTAAACCTCCCATATCCTCAACTAATTTGGAAACATCAGGATCTTCTTTCCATCTTGGTCTACCGTTGTCATTTACGATATCATGATCGTGGTGAGATTCTTTTTTTAGTATCTCTCCAAAGATTTCTGTATTCTCAAGATCCTTTCTATCTATTGTTTCCATATAGCTAATATAGAGATTATTCTACAATTAAAAAAATGATTCCTAAGATTCATTCTCTGGGGTTCCCCAGGAGATATCATTCGCTGAATAATACTTCACAAAAAAAGAGGACCTAAGTCCTCTTCATCTAATAATTTTGAATTATTTTTTTGCTCCAGCAGCAGCAGCTCCTTTTTTAACAGCAGCAGCAACAGCTTTAGCTGCTCCTTCCATTCCTCCTTTAAGCATCATGCTGACAGGCTTAGGTGCAGGTGCTCCGCTTCTACCAGCAAAAGGTCCTTGCTTGTTAATAAAAGCACTCATTAGATTTCTAATCTTACCTGCGATATCAATTGGTGTACCTTTACCTTCTGGCATTTTAGTGGATGCCAAACGAACGATCTCTGCAAAATCTTTAGGAGTTTTAGGATCCTTAAGGTTTGGTTTTGTTAATACACCTTTAATTGCATCAAGTAGACCTTCATTTAAGTCATTATCATCATAATCAAATTCTTGTGATTCTGAAATGAATTCGTCAAATCTTTTAATTTCCATTTTGTTTGTTTATTTATTGTATATATCAAATACTAAAAAAAAAGAGGACCGAAGTCCTCTTCCTTTTTTGTTAATCAATCAAACCTATGAAACGAAAGGTTTTAGTAGGCGAGATCTGTTCGAAGCTTTTAGCTTGCGAATTGCTTTGTGGTAGATTTGTTCTACTCGCTCTTCAGAGATGCCGAGGTCTTTTGCGATTTCGTCTTTGCCTCTTCGGGAAGTTCCATTGACTCCGAACCAGTTGGAGATGACGAAGCTTTCTCGCTCTTCCAAGGTGTTTAGTACGGTGGCGATTTGTTTGACGAAGCTTAGTTTTTCTAACCCCGAATCTGAAACCGTTCCGTCTGATAGTGTGTCTCCGAGTGTGAAGTCCTCCTCGCCTATCGGTGTGCTTAATGAAACCGATGATTGAGATTGGTACTTGCTAGCGTCAACTCCTAAGGACTCAGCTGCTAAGTCGATGGACGTGTAACCTTGCTCCTTCATGATTTGGTCCATTTCCTTCGACAACTTACGTTGTGCGTTGATTTGGTTGAGAGGAAGTTTTACCATTCGACCTTTCTCTTTTATCGACTCCATAATTGCTTGGCGTATCCACCAAACTGCAAAGGAGATGAAGCGAACGTTCTTACCAGTGTCGTTGTACTTTTCTTTAGTCGAAGGGTCGTAGAACTGTGACGCCTTAACCAAACCGACATTACCTTCGTTGATAAGGTCCATTAACTCTAAGCCTGCGCCTTGGTACTGTTTAGCTACCGATACGACAAACTTTAAGTTTCCCTCGACAAATCTTTGACGAGCTCTTTCGTCACCTCCGTTGAGGATACGAGCACATAAGCTTTTTTCCTCCTCCGCAGTGATTTGAGGGATTTTACCAATTTCGCTTAAGTAAGCGTCTACCACTTCGTTACGTCCTGTAACTGATTGTTGAAAAGAATGATGTTTCATTTTGTTTTTGTTTAATTGATTAACATTACAAATATAGAAATTTCTACTTAAAGAAAAAAATGATTTTTGAAAAAAAAATGAATTTTTACATAATTCGGTTCATTTTATATAAAACATTTTCTCTTCCTACACAAACTTTAAATTCTTCCCAGTTATTCCGCAATATACAAGTCTCGGGCTTTACCTCGAAAAAAAGATCCCCACTATCCCATTCATGTTCACCCTCAGGTCGATCTAAGCTAATTATATTTTTTTTGTCTACATCTTCCTCTTTACATAAAGAAAAACTTTGATTATCTCCGGAGAATCTTACAAATCTATTTTCTTTACTATATTCCAGTATTTCAAGATTTTCATAGAGATCCTCGTCTACACTCTTACCATTGAGAATATAACTTTCAACCGTTCCAACAAAAATGTAATTCTCACTCGTGAAACATGCTATAGAATAAGATTTTCTATTTTCTTCTCCTTCCCTCCATTCATCAAGCCATTCTCTCCGCAATTCCTCAAGCCATTCGTCCGTTTCTAAAGAATGGTATAATTTCCCCAACTCGACATCACTCATAGCTTCTAATTCCTTAATTTCAAAATTCGAGGTTGATGAAATTATTTCTATTCTATCCGCTCTAGTCCATGTTTTCGCTGATCCCATATTTTTCATTCTTCGTAAATATCAATATACTCTATCTTCTTATCAAGAACGTCAAACAAATCGTCTAAGTAAACATCTCCGATCTTTTCTTTTATGTTACCGTGAGATGAGGTAAGGTAAATATCGAACAAGTCAGCTCCATTGACGAAAAGATACACATGACCTTTGTGGTGGTGTCCCTGGACATTAAAGCGTAGTCCTCTATCTTTTACGTTAACAAAATTGTGAGGTCCCCACGATCCGAACTTAAATGTATGTGAATAAAAGAACTTTACAAGCCATTTCACGTCTAAGTCTCTGGAGGACCTTGCTATTTTTAGAGGATCTATTTTCATAATTAAAGAATTTGAAGTTTATCGTAATCCTCGTCTACTATGAACCAATCGGTAGAATCACCATCAAAGTTAACGATGATGAAATCCTTCCGAACATCCTTTATTATGAATGAGCCCTCTGTTATTATTTGTTCGTCTGCACTAACTATGCCTTCGGAGCTTTGAGAAGGTTCACATGATATCCAAACCTCCCCAACTATTTTACCTTTCTTTCCTTTCTTCATATTGATTGATTTACTTAGCTAATGTATGGAATTTTCTACAGATAAAAAAATGATTTTCTTATTCGACTTTAAATCCTTTACCTCCCGAATATGTTATCTCGGATAAAGCATCATCGTTAATACCGTCACCATTCCAAGCATCCTCCGCATCTTCATCATCCTCATCTAACTCATAATTTTCACGATACCAATCTAAAGTAGCAGAGTATACTTCGTCCTGGAGATTTTCTATAAATTCATCAAGATTCTTAGCTTTACTAGCTTCGTAAATTATACTATCTTTATCCAAAACATTGTTAACCAATTCATCGCAGAAATATGCTCCGTCAAGGTCAACAGTAAAATCACCGCTTCTAAGCTTATCTAGAATTAGGTCGCTCTCTTCAGATTCTTTTATTAATACTATGGATAGTTTAATGGTTGGAGTGTACATTGGCCAATGTCCTGGAGCCTCCCAGTCACCGTCTGGCTCTACCGCAGTGACCCAGATCTCACATTCTTTTGCACCACCATATCTTCCTATAATGCCTTCGACTCTTTCTAGTTCCTCCTTTCTCATTTTAAATTATTTTAATTGGTTACATTACAAATATAGAAATTTCTATATAAATAAAAAAATGATTCCTAAGAATCAAGCCTCCTGAGGTTCCCCAGAAGATAATCCAGGGTTGCAGAAAAAATCTCCACACACAAAAAAAGGAGCATAAGCTCCTTTAGTGTAATTGTTTATTTTTTAATCTTCGTCTTCTAGTATTTTAATTATCTAATCAGTGAGTATTTGAGTAAACCCACTAGATACGATCTTGAATTTCGATCGTGTATACTCCACATCAGCATCTTTCCATTTATCTGAATCATTATATTCTTCCTCTGTAATTTCGTCGACATCTGTATAGAATCTTGTACCGATGTCCATACCAGCCCCTTCCGGGTTTTCACAAGAACTATACCACTTTAAGTTGAATCCATTTTCCTCGATATATGACTTTAACGTATCAAAATCAAAGAACCCAGTATCACTTGAGATACACTCTAAACTATTAGGATCATCAGATCTTATCTTAGCTATAAAATCTATCTCAACCCCTGTCTCCATATCATCTGCTCTATACCAACACGTACTAATTATCCTATAGAATTTAGGTGGTTCGTCCTTCGGTGATTCTACCACTACCGGTTCTTCTTTTTTTGCTACTCTAAATCCATCAGCTACAGATTCTAGCAATTTTATTTGCTCTGGTGTTAGTCCTTCTAACGATAAATTTTCCATTTTTAAATTATTTTAATTGGTTACGATACAAATATAGAAAATTCTACATAAATAAAAAATGATTTCTAATCTTCATCATCATCATCCTCACATTCGGAACAAATCCCACTGCCAGTATCATCAATCGATTCGCATCTCATACAAGTAGCAGTATCATCATCGTCATCATCGTCATCATCATCTTCCTCGTCCTCTTCATCATCATCGTCTTCCTCATCAGAAATGGTAAAGATATAATCTTCGATTTCTTCCTCCCATTCTTTTGCGTTATCGAGATAAGATAAAACAGCTTGATCCACCTCAGTCTCGTTTAGAAGTGCTAGTCCTATTACCATAACATCATCGCTATCTTTTGACCCCTTGAAAATAACACCGTTCCAAACGTTATCTCTATCCTTATTAAGGATCTTAAGTGATTTGAATTCATCTCCGATCTCAGCTCTAATGTTCTTTAAAACCCGGTCCATATCAAAAAGAACCTCTAGACGATTTTTTTCACACTTATCCTCTATTAGAAGGAAGCCCTCCAAAACATCATATTCGTACGTAGATGCTATATCAAGTCCATACTTATCAGCTAGCTTAGTTAGCCTTCTGTATTCCTTTTTTTCATCGATAGGTCTTTTAACTATTTCCATCACTTATTTAATTGGTTACCTTTAAATATAGAAATTTCTACTTAAAGAAAAAAATGATTTCTAAGAATCAAGACTCCTGGGGTTCCCCAGAAGATCTACATAGCTTACCAAAAGATTTACCATAAAAAAAGAGGACTTAAAAGTCCTCTCTTGGTTTTGCCATCTCTCTACCCCTCGGTTTTGCAGCGGCTATATAATTACGTTCATGTCTACATGAACCATCCGGATTCTATTCTTTTATTAACAACCCTCGCTTCTTTCTTTGCCTCTTCTTCTATTTCTTTAGCAATCAAATGTCTAACAGAAGATATCTTGTCGTGAAAGCCCAATGCCATATTCATTTCTTCTAGCTCTTCAAGCTGATCGATTTTTCTTTGAATATGAGGCGGATAGAACTTTTTTTTAGCCTCAATCTCTTCGTAGTGTGGATTCTCACCAAGGTCTACCATTCTTCCTGAGATGTCGTCACAATCACATTCTCCCATTTCTACATATTGACGCGCTCCTGTTAATCCACAAGATGAAAGGACTCTTACTATTTTTCTTTCGTCCCCGCAGTTGTTACATTTTGCCATTGGATTTAGTTTTAATTAGTTACTTAGCTAATATAGAAAATTCTATTTAATAAAAAAAATGATTTTGTAAATTAACCTCTTTGTTCTTCCCATGATTGGTTGTCCCATTCGACACCAAGATCTGGGATCTCTCTTACCTCTCTAACGGAATTACCAAGGATACCTACATATTTCAATGCTTCACTTTCGGAGTAGCCCATCTCTTTCAAGTTGCTTAACTCATCCAATTGCTTGTCCATCCATTCGGGGTTCTGCCAATTTTGTAATCTTTCGTGTTGTATAATGCGAGCTTCCATCTCCTGCATCATAGTAGGTATAAGTGAAGGATCAACGTCAAAGTAAGGGTTCGGTTTTTTTGATACCTTTTCCTTATGGAATTTTTCGATCTCTCCTAGAGCACTATTTACGAGTTCTAGAGCTTTCTTTTTTTCATCCAAATTTTTTGCATCGTTCCAAGCGAATTCAGCTTCAATTAGATTATTTTCTAGCTCTTGTTCCTTAATTAATGCAGGACTAGCTCCGTGGGGGTTTCTGTGATCTCTCATATTTTTTTATTTTGGTTACTTAGCTAATGTAGAAAATTCTACTTAAAGAAAAAAATGATTTTCTATATAAGATAAATCGGATAACCACAAAGCATGGTTAGATGTAAATCTTCTTCGCTAGTTTTTTCAATCGCCTCAGATTTTTCAATCTCACTCACAGCACTATTAACTAAATCGAGTGCTTCATTAGTAGGAGTATCAACTTCATCCAAAGCAGCACGAAGGTTCTCCAGTGCTAGTGCTTTAGCTCCCGCATCATTTTTTCTGAAGCTATCTTTGATCGTCCAATAGGAATGTAGAAGGGTTACTAATAGGTTTTTCTCTTTCTCGGAAGCACCATTTAGATTTGGGTACATTTTAACAATGTCTTCCATATGTTTATATTATTATTTGGTTACATTGCTAATATAGAAAATTCTACATAAAGAAAAAAATGATTCCTAAGAATATCTTGAAATAATAGAATATGTTCTTAAAGCTTCGGCTGTTATTTCATATCCTTTTGCTAGCTTGTTCCATTCCTTCTTATCCAAGGTGTCTTTTAGATAGCACAAAGCGCCAAAATAGCCTAGATTTTTTTCTTCCATTATCCTGGTTATTATCCCGAATGTATCTTTTTTAATCCGTTTGTAATTTCCTTCATAATTACCATAGACCCTAAATTGACCGTAAATTAATCTAGGAGCACCTTTTAAATCTTTCAATTTGTTGTAATGACAATCAAAATCTCCCCGTATTATACATTCTTCTGCTCCCTGCAGACTTTCTATATGACGATCATTGTGTAAATCACTGCACCAGAAATCCCCTCCCACGTACATAGGAGCTCCTACTAGATTTGGTAGTTTATTGTAAGCACAGTGGAAGTGACGCTTAACCCTTCGAGGAGATCCAATAAGACTTGTGAGATTATTATCTATACAACTGAAGGAACCTCCAACTTCTTGTGGTGCTCCTACTAAGCTTGCGAGATCGTTATATGAGCAATCAAAATTCTTTCCTACGTAAATAGGCGCTCCCTCTAGATTTGTTAGATTGTTATACGAGCAATCAAAATCACCAGTAACAGTACCGAATTTAATACCCATAAAATCCGCAATACTTCTATATCCTTTACCTCCGTTCCTCCCTAAAGCTTTACAAGAATTGTGTGAATTGGGGGTTTTAAAATCACCCTCTACGTCTACTAGTCCGGTTTCTTCGTTAAATGTCCATTTAGCTTTTAAGTAAGCCCATCCGTGGCAGCTATTTAGCCATTTTATTTGTTCCTTCGTTAACTTCATAAAACGATCTCCTCTATTAAATTAGCTCTTCTCTCCGCTATGAACATTTGATTATCTTCGTAGATCTCATCCTCAGTAACTTCCTCACCTTCCTCTAATCCATCTCCCCAAGCAAAAACATCACCAATAAGTACACCACGGGAAAGCCAAACATCGGTTAGACCTGGACCTGTAATAGTTAACTCGAGAAGATACACAAGATCATCGTTCTCAGCTTCTATTTCATAAAGCTCATCGTAGATCTCTTCAGGTGCATCATCACCATTCTTAAACCAATCTTCAACCGATAGTTGTTTGATTCTTTGTAATATATCCTTATCTTCCATATAGCTAATGTATGGATTTTTCTACAATTAAAAAAATGATTTCCTGATCTAGATTTCCGGGGGAACCTCAGAGAATTCAAAACAAAAAAATATCGACTCACGAAAAAAGCCCAGGCGAACACCCAGGCCGATTCGGATAGATCCTGTCTAGCTATATGGATCTAAATCAGGGTTTGGTATCATTCCCCAGCTCTTCTCTGCGCCGGGTAGTTTAGATAGTTGCAGATCTTTCACCGATCCTTTTAGATGGTTGAGTGCATCTATGTATTTTCCATTGATGATAAGATCGTCGATCTCTTCTGCAACTTCTTCAGGGATGTCAACAACGTATACTATTGCGTGTCTTTGACGATTAGCTCCTGCTCTAAGGTGAAGTATCATAGCAGTTTGAGAGTTCTTATCCTCGCTTGGATCACCTTTGATGAAGCTTTCTATACCGTGTGCATCTGCAATTCCAAAATATTTCATAGGTTTATTTGTTTGATAATCCTAATGTAGAAAAAACTATCTAATTAAAAAAATGATTCATGTATTATTCCTTCATACGCACGTGTACGCAAGGCCTCCGGGGTGGGACCCCTATCGTAATAGAGCCTTTAACTCCATCAGAGATAACTCCTGAGCTACTATGATATCCGATAATCTCTTTTGTGGTTTGAGATCGTAGCTTAAACGAAGCTGGTGTAGAAGCTCTTCGCAGTTTGCTACTGAACTACCGATTCTTTGGTTCAATTCATCTTGTGGGGTTACTTCCACTTCTTTTGTTTTAGGGGACATATTATTTGATTTAATTGGTTTGTTTAGCTAATGTAGAAAATTCTATTTAATTAAAAAAATGGTTTATAGATTATTTTGTTAATCTTGTATAATAAATCTGCGGCTTTCATTATCCTATCATAATGATCCTTCCAATCAAGTAACGAGGTATTTTTTCTTCTATGGAAACCCCGAATTTTTGCTCTTATCGCTTTTAGCTCAAGATATAGGCTATCGTATTTTTTTCTTTCACTAGGAGATAGATCTTTTAATTTTCTCGCTTTCATATATCTCTAACTAATATAAGATGAAACTCTCCCTCGTGTAATCCTATGTACCAGCCACAATTTATATCAAAAACATAAAGTGTACTTGCCTCTCCCTCATTTGGGTGTTTAATAGCTCCTCCTCTCATGTCTGACATACCCGGCGTCCAGTACATCTTTTGCTTAAAGTGTCTTCCTCCTAAATTAATCTTATTTCCCTTGACATAGTACTTTTCGCGAAGCTTCTTTAAATCTGGTATCGTAGCTATTCTCCATCCGTCATTACACAGCTTCTTAGCATCCGAAAATGTTATAGGATCTTTATATGAAAGATCATACTCGATATTATCCATGATTACTCTTGGTCCCATCCTATCTATATTTTGGAATAGAAATCATTTCACCGTACCACAGGAATGAATCGAGGTTAGTATCCTTCATACCAACTAAGAGACCCTCGTATTCCATACCTGTCTCATAATAGTTCTGGATGAACCATCGTACCCTTTCTTCATAAGACATCTCGTATCCTATACCTTCGAAGTTGTAATTACCTTTACGAACCTCATCAGCTTCTTTCTCTACCGCTTCTTTATATCGAGGGTGGAAT
>Ga0078894_10003408_pt1 | contig 12089 bp, 15 predicted proteins | sample LauGreSu1BDMLBSD_2_FD_67506 | JGI IMG/M metagenome (GOLD analysis project Ga0078894, IMG submission 67506) | Freshwater lake microbial communities from Lake Michigan, USA - Su13.BD.MLB.SD (version 4) (version 4) | ecosystem: Environmental > Aquatic > Freshwater > Lake | place: Lake Michigan... | reverse complement strand
GTTTGTCCTGCCTCTTCAAGTTTGTCATTAAAGTCATTCTTCCCGATAAGACCAAAGAGAAGAATAAGTACGATTGCTAGGATGATGACTTGGATTTTACTCTTCATCTGTGCCTTCATCTTTTGTGCCAACGAGGGCGATTTTCTTTGAGCCGTCTTCGTATCCGTTGGTGCAGACCGTATGGATATTAGCCTCAGTATTGTAGTTTTGTTCTTCGATTTCAACGATGCACTCAGTTTGGTCACCTTCCTTCTGTGCAATGGTTTCAAGCAAATCTATCACTTCTCTTACTGTCATAACTTCCTCCGTTGAATTAGTATATCACAGTTTTGCTATATGTCAAAAAAAAGGGATTAGAAATAAATTCTAACCCCTGTGGGAGATTACACATGAAACTGTTTAACTATACCACGTCTACAACAAACCAGTCAACCTTAGAGGTGATATTTTCCAAACTCTTTTTTACTTGTGGGTCTTTGATTGCATTAACGATTCTGTCTCGTTGCAAAGTCATTCCCTTGCTTGGCCTGTCATATGAAGACTTAAAAATAGTGTCTCTCAATACTGAAAAATTCTCTGCACCAATCTTCTTTTTAATTGATGATAACTGAATACTTTTCATTGGAATATCCTAAGTGTTATTTTGTAGATATCTACATTAATATTTTAGATATTTTAGCCTGTTTTGTCAACTATTCGAATATAATGTTGTGTACTATTTCAACAGTAAACTTCGGAATTTTAATTTCATCAGCTAAACCATGCTTTACACATTGTTCAGCATCCAAATACAAATTCGATCTACCTTTGTTAAAAACCAATTTATCAAAGTACCCGTCTTTTCTGTCGCATTTTCTGTCGAGTAACTTGTAGAACTGTTTTTGTAATCTATCTGTTTCTGCTGCATCTGATTTTATTTCCTCGGATTTACCCTCTGAAAATGAAGATACATCGTGAATCATTATTGTTGCATTTTTACTTACATATCTGTGGCCTTTTTCACCACATGCAAGAAGAACAGCACCACAGGACATTGCTTTTCCTACACAAATAGTAGCGCAAGGTTTTTCTGAATTTTCTATTATATCAATCATGGCCATTAAAGCATAAACATCACCACCATAAGAATCAATGTAAATAGGAATGATTGGTTGTGATGTATTGTTTGCTTTTGTGATATCTTCAAGGAAAATCTTAACAGCTTCCTCAGAAAACTCATTCACATAAACAGAAACCGGCGCTTCCATTGCTTCTTCTGGTTTAATATGCAACCAAGGGTCAACATCGAAAACAACATTTTTGGGGTGATCCATTTGTAAGAACATAATTTATTAACCTTTAATATATTCTAAAAAATTCTGTAGAATTTTTTATGTTTTAGAAACAGTTAATATATTCTGCAAAAAGAAGCCCCAGCCACTGCGTGGCTGGGGCTGTTGACTAGTCAATGATATATGCTTTCTCTTTGTCTTCTTCAGTAAAAGACTGTTCTGACAGGATGTATCCAAACCTATCTACAAATCCTAAACCTGCCGTAAGCATCAAACCATATTCAGTGCTACGAATAGTCCAGATTTTGCTTGAATCAAAACCTCTGACTGTTTGATACTGGTCACCATCGGTATCAAACATAATCTCTGCCAAACCCTGCTCGCCTTCTTGTACGTGTGGGTTCTTGATTGCAGTAAAGTTTTCTTCCCACTCATCAAAAGAAGGAAAGGTTGGAATCTCTTCGACAGTAATTTCTCTACTGTCAATCGTTTTTACAACATATTCAGAATTCAACTCCTTGATTGCTTCCTGAATAGCATCTTTCTCATTCTCAGCTTTGACAATCGTGCTGAACTCTTCTTCGTATGGTTCACCCTCGTAAGTAGCAATGAAGGGAATGTAAACATCATATCTTGGCATATCTCAACTCCTGTCAATAGTATATCATAGCCCCCTTTCGGGGGCTATATCAACTCAAATTCTATCCAGCAACTCGTCCATAGTGTAGAGAGAACGAATAGCATCTTTGCATTCTTCATATACATCATAGTGCTTTGTCATTTTCACAAACAAGGCTCGGAAATCTGCACCAGATTCAAGCATTGTCATTACTTGATTATGTGCCTCTTCAACACCAGTAATATGCTTTTGTGCTACAGCAGTCTTTTGAACTGAAGTATTTGAATCTTGTGTTTTGGCTGTTTTTGACTTTCGCTCAACAACCAATTCACCAGATTTAATCTTAAGTGTACGCTCATACAAAGACCACTCTCTGTCATTACGTGGAACAGTACCTAAGAAATCATATATACTTGTCCACTCTTTGTAAGATTGTGATGGGCAGGCTGGTAACTTATGATTAGGATTTTCTTTACGGAAAGAAATATATTCTGCGTAAGATGTGATACCCGCTTGGCGACAGATATTGATTGCCTCATCATAAGAAGGCTTTCTAAGCCTAAAGGAATATGAGAGTGGAGTCTCTTCTTTTTGTAAAAGTGTCTGCATTTCTTTACTTTCTTGATTGAAGCCTGTTTGTGAACTTCATTGATATATTACAACACTATTGACACTATGTCAAATAAAATAGAGGGCTTTCGCCCTCTATTTTTAATTCATATATGAATGTTTTCTTGACCTAAAATGTAGGATAGATTTAACAGTTTCTTTTAGGTTAGAGAAGAAACCAGAATTGATTTCAACCCGATACTCTTGACAAATCTCAGGAGTATTTGTGTCTTCTTTACCAAGGTAATGAGCAGTAGAAATCCACTCACCCCGATATCTGTAAATTTGATATGGGTTCAAAGAAAGACCTTCTGGATGTTCTGTTTTAACCCATTCAGTGTATTCAGACATTGTTTTGAAGCCCATAGCCTTTACTTGATTACGAGCCTCATGGTAAGGCTTGACATTACCCCAGTTAGGATTGCCCCGTCTCTTAGTTTCTGTTTGCATTGCCTTTTCCTATCAATGTTGTGTAATTTCTTACAACCTAAGTATACCCTCTGCGTGTATATATATCAAATTTATTTGACATATCCTAGTAATTTATTAACTAAAAATATATCTTAAAAAATTCAATAGAATTTTTTAGAAATTATCGGTAGTTAATAAAAAAGCCCCTCCGTGGAGGGGCTTGATACAAAGGCTCTATTCTGTAAATAGGTCTTCTTGATTAGCAAGTTCAGTGTACACTGAGGTTGACTTAGTAGTGAAATTAGGTTCAGTCTTTTTGTTGAAGATGATAAAAACTCTCCGTCCTTCATCCATTGCCTTCGTGACCTCAGGGTCGTGACAATGCCTTAGAAAGTAATAAGTCTCGTACCATTCTTCATTTGGTGGCATTTCATTGAGCCAAGCAAACGCAAGTTCAGAACCATTTGAAAGCGAAAACACGCCATTTACAATTGCATTTGTAAGGTTGGACGTTTGTGCCTTGCTTCTTATGCCCCAAGTCGATGTTCGGTTACAAATAGAACGATAGATACCCTTGTATCTGATAGAAGGAGTTTCTTTTGTTTTACCGCCACGCCTCTTGCCTTGTTTGTTCAGAGCATGAATTGGGTCATTTGGTTCAAAGATTTCAAGACCTTCAGTGTGACCCTCAATAAGGAACTCTGTAGTATAGGTTCCTCTACCCGTATCATTACTGATACGGTTTGATATCTTAGGAGAACCTTCAGCAAAAGCGTTCTCTTTGAGCCATGTATCGCCATAAGCAAGCACTTTGAAGGCAGTAATGGAAGAGGTATAGATTCTACATTCGGTATCTCTGTAACCCATCATTCGTGTATCACCTTGTGCAATGGTTGACAGTGAAGGCTTCCCATAACGCATAGAATGATAGAAGGCAAGATGAGGTTGAAATGCCCATTCTGTAGCCCGTGTACACGTTTGGTTGATGATAATAATCAACGGGCGGTTCGTAGCATAATCATACCAAGAAGGTGATGAATTGAAGTTGCGGTCACGACTACCCCAGTATAGAGATGTCTTTTCATCAACAAATCTTACTGAATAGTTGTCTTTGCCAAAAACCTTGTCAAATGCCTTTTTGACTGTTGATTTGGCTGTGCCAAAGTTTGACTTGACATCATCATAGTAAGAAACCCTTTTTGAAGAGCCAGTAAGTCGGATGACTCCGATGTACTTTCCTGCTTTGACATCAATCAAATTAAGACATTCTTCGGCTTGTTCAGACAAAGAGAATCTACCTTGGTTATCTTTGATAAAGAATGATTCTGCTTGATGAACCAAGTCATTATCAAGAAAATATTCAGCACCACGGTATTTTTCATTGGGGATGAAATCAACCAAGTCATAGTCAATTCCAGAGTACTTAACCTCTTGTGGAGTAGCACTGTAATAGATATGCTTTACATTAGCCATTGTGAAGGTATTCTTCAATAAGTCTGCAAAACACTGTTGTGAACCAGTGCCATAGTCTGCTTCATCAACATGAAGGTAAACTTGTTTTCCAAGAGCAACTTGGCTGTCAATGTATGACTTGACTTTGTCGTAGTTTTTACGCAGGTCAACACCGACTACAGTATAGATACCATATTGATTCAACTCTTCAACTTGCTCTTTGAAATCAATACGGTTTAGGTTGATAGTGTAAATGTGAACAGCATTCTTATCCATAATCAAAGAACAGCAAATTACTACTTCACGCTTACCACTCTTAATTTGCGCCCCACAAACTACAGGCTTCAATTTGCCTGTAATTTCCTTAGCACAATCCCATTGCTCTCTTCGATACTGGATGAACCAGCGAGTATTGTTTATTTCCACGACCGTCTCCTTGAAGCCATATAGAATATGTCTTGATACTAGTATATCAGACAATGTCCTATTTGTGAAGAAATAAACCAATAGGCAAAAAAATATTAACAACAAATAAATCCTAAAAAAATCTGTAGATTTTTTTTAAGTTCTAGGAATAGTTAATAAAAAACCCTCCAAGAAAACACTACTAAACTTGGAGGGCGAGACTCATTCTGTTTTATTTATTTATCCTACCCCAAAGGCAAGTCAGAATGAGAAAACTTCAAATTGCCATTTTCTTCTTGATATGCTTCTACTGCTTCAATACCAAATTGAAATCCAGAAAGTCTATCGTTAACATGATTATAATTTGAATCAAAGCTTACAAATGTCATCCATTCTTCTGGAGTATAATTGTAAGTGATAGTTACAGCCCAATTAGTTTCACTTGTACTAAACATCTGGAAACGCAAAGTGATTGGAGCATAAAGAATGTTAAAATCTTCTACTCTGGTTTTAATTTTATTTGCTTGTGATTGTGTCATTAGGTTCCTCACTAATAATATATCATTGAATATATGTCATGTCAAAACCAGAAATAATGGGCAGTACAGGATTCGAACCTGTAACCAACAAATTATGAGTTTGCTGCTCTGACCGTTGAGCTAACTGCCCTAGCCTTCCTGATTGACATTACTCATACCCCTACAAGTAAATTTTCAAACCATCAATCAGGAAATGAGTGGGATGGGAATTACACCCATTTCAAAGGTTTATGTCCTCTGCTTTACTATTAAGCTACCCACCCTCATTTATTTCAAACCATTCTCCACCAAAGAATAAACGTTCACGATTTGGTGATTCTATTTCGTGATGATATTCGAATGCACCAAATCTAATTGATGTGAAACTTAAATAACCTCTATCAACATTAACATTGACAACTTTGATTACAGTTACGCCATCAAGTACATTTTTTAAGAGTTTGTATTTACCTTTGTAAAGATACAATACACCTTTTTTTGAAGGAAAATCAACTTTAGTTAAAATATCGTTCATAATTTCTTTGGGTTGTGAGAAGAGTGTAACGGGCATACGAACCACTTTAATAACACTCTTCTCACATTGTTCCAGAATCACCACATTCTGGGTTTTGTTCTCAACGCTGAAGTCGTCTTGAACAAATTAAGTATATCATTAGTTTTGATATATGCAAACTTTAATAGAGAGTTTTTTCACCTTTTCCTGCCCTATATGTTGAGACAGATTCAATATCGTTCTTATTGTCCATTTTAAGTAGGAGGAAATTAACATTTGGCTCTTCTGAAATATGTTTATTAATATATTCATAAGTCATTGATGCTTCTTGGAATGAAAACTTATTGATTACATTAAAATCATCGTCCACTTGATAAAGGATATATTTCATAGGTCATAACCACTTTCTTCATAATGGTTTCCACTAATCAAAAAAGAAAATGGATACAAAATTACTCCAGCAACAATAGCAATTAAAAAATACATAATAACATAAACCATTTCAAGCGTTTTCATTAGAGTCTTCATCGTCCCTTCCTACATTTAAAAGTATATAGCAAGCAAAGCCATATGTCAATAATTTAAAAAACATTAACAACAAATAAATCTTAAAAAATCTTTAGATTTTTTAGAATATAGAAATAGTTAATAAAAAACCCCTCCGTTGAAAGAGGGGTTAAGTTTATTCTTCTTCGTCTTCTTCGTCATTATCTTCTTCAAAATAATGCTCAAGACCAGTGTGATTTTGCTCTAATTCACCATAGTAACCATAATCTCCACCAAGAGCATCATTATGGCAACGGATTAGATTTGTTTCTTGTTCTGAATCATAATCTTCATCGGTTACATTTACAGTGATAGAATCTAATTCACATCGCTTCATGAATAAAGAAGCATCACAATCTTCTTCTAAATAAAAAATATCATTGTCTTCGTCAAAATAAGAAAACTCAGAGAATGATTGAGAGATTTTTATTTCTCTTAAATCATCACCGTTAACTTTAAAATAACCATGACGAGGAGTGCTGATATAAACAACATCAAATGACTTGGACATATTTTACTTCCTTGCAAACATAATATCATTCAAATCAACATATGTCAAAAAGAAATCCCCTTCTGCAACCATAGAAGGGGATTGGTTCACTTGGAAAAGGTAAAAAACCAAGTGAAATGGCTCCAATGAGATTCGAACTCATACTCAATATCTTAAAAGGATACTGCTTTACCGTTAAGCTATGGAACCAAAAATAAAAGAGAGAGGTCTGTGTGGAGCCTAGGATGGCGACTAGTAAGCCAGAGCCAAATTTCCCACCTACTTAAACGTTTCTTGTACGACCGTGTTAGGTTTACCCTAACCGAAACCTCTCTCTATGCCCCAGACGAGATTCGAACTCGTACATCTTGCGATAACAGATTTTAAGTCTGTCGTGTCTACCGTTCCACCACCGGGGCTTGTATCTATTCTACCTTATTTGGATGTCACTGGCAACCTTTTATCTAGAATCTTTATGATTACCAGCAACAGATATATATTACTCTATTTGTTGAAATGTGTCAAGAACTATTTTCTATTAAGCAAAAATATATCCTAAGAAATTCTTATGAATTTCTTAGGATATAGAAAAAGTTAATATTTTTTTGAATTTAAAAAACTATCTAGTCCAAACAGATATTGAGTTTGTATCAGAACCGGTGCCAGAAAATGATGAAATATAAAGATACTTCGTAGTTCCGCCAATAGAGAAATAGTTTGAAACTCCTGTGCCTGCATCTATAGTTAAAGAAACTAAATCAGAACTTCCACCAGATTTAACACAAGTAAAATTAGCAACAAAAGAACTTCCTATCGCTGTATCTGTTCTAACTTCATATAATGCTGGAATCATATTAGTTGTTGAACCTACAGAAGAAATAACTGTTGTAGATCCAGCTGAAGGCATTGTAACAGAATAAAGTTTAACAATAACTTCATCAGCTTTCACTCTGCGGAAAAATGATCTAAAGTTTTCGGTAAAACTCATTGTTCTGTCTGATGTTTTACTATTCCAATATTCTTTAATAGTAGAACCAGTAACAGTTGTAATATAAGTATCTAATGCAGTAAGAGCGCCGTTATATGAAGAAGATACAGTGCTTGGTGCGTTTCCTTCTGCAGTTCTTAATGCTGCGGCTAAAGTATTTGTAGCATCGAAATCTGTAGTAGTAATTGAGTTATCACCCAAACTATCTGCTACATCTCCTCTTGCTGATTGAAGTTGTGAAAGACCTGAAGTTGCTGTTCCGGTTTGTGCTGCTTGTAAAAATGCATCACAGTTACCTAAACTTGTAACTATGCCTGCAAAAGTAGCCTTAGAATATACAAATGCCATAAAGTTATTCTCCCAAGATGAATATATTTAAATTTCTTCCTGGGAGCTAACTTTACCTTATTAATCAAAACTCGAATCTTGGAAATAGTCAAAAGGGAATGCCATACCCATCATATCAAGGTTCCGCTTAATTCCAAAAGAGTACTGACCAAAACTTACCAGAGTAAATACATCGGTTTTTTGAATGTGTCTAAGTGGAGTCATGACGTGGACTGTAATTTTTGGATTTGTATACCAGTCCTCAGTGCCAAACAAATACACCAAGTCCCAAAGACATTGCTCTGCACCAATAGCAGTCTCAAACTCGAAATCTGCTACGTGGATATAGTTTTCACGCTTAACTGGGTACTCGTGATACTTTCGAATTTTAAACTCTTCATCATATGCTTCCCAATCTTGACATTGGAAATACTTTACTTTAAGACCCATGATGACAGTATATCATACACTCTCGAAATAATGCAAAAATATTAACAAGTAATATATCCTAAAAAATTCGAAAGAATTTTTTAGAATTTATCGGTAGTTAATAAAAAAGCGGAGAGAGCTTTCGCTCTCTCCGCTATGGGAGGCTGAACCCCCTTAGGGGTTCAGTTCATTGTAGATGGTCTTGGCATCTGCTTGAGTTGTAAAGTCAAGCAAGACTCCAAATCTGACCTTGTGTTGGTCGCTGTCACCATACTCTCGTCGCACCGCCATCGCAAGAGCAGGACGGCGGGAAGAGAACAGATGCTTGATGAGCGTCTCAAGTAACACCAGTTGGTCATCCCAATTGATTTCCTTGACCTTGTTGTCAAGGTTCAGAGTTAACTGAACCTCAACCTTGGGTTGCTCCTCATCGGCTTCCAACTCTTCATCATCTTGTGAACAGTCGCAACATTCCACACAATATTCACACTCTTCACACATATGACGATTCCAGCCACAACCAGAACAGGCAAAACGACCATCATCATCATCGTCATCATCCCACTCTTCATCAACGTCATCATCGTTGTCTGTGGAGAAGCGTGACTCGTAGACGTGTTCATCAAGCGGTCGCTCATACTCGGCAACAACCTTGTATCGACAGGTTCGGAGTTTCTGGAATTCACAATCGGTTGGGATGCTTACAACATCCGCAGGGTCGATTTCAACCAGAACCATCTTGTCGCTTCCAGAGGCAAACTCTGAAGCGTACCGGAGAGTGCCAGCGTGGAACCCGTAGGAACACCCGACATTCTTATCATCATCTACCTTGTTGCGTGGCATCGACAAGACCTCTCCAACACCGTTGAAGAACTTGCCAGTATGCTTGTCGGTGTAGTCGTTGCGAACAGCCTTGTAAGCAAGGAACGTGCCAGTCTCGGTGAGAGGCAGGTGCTTATGCTCAAGGAAGGTGTACAGTTCATCGACAGCACGTTTGCTTGGATTTAACTGCAAGCGGGTGATAAACTTGAAGATGGGCAAGCAGTCCACGCCATCTGCAAGGAAATTGATGATGCGGTCTGCAACCACAGACTGGATGGCATCACCATCGACGAAGACCGAGCCATCCTTGACCTCAATCTGCTCATACTTGGCGTAAAGGTTGAGGAACTTGCGGGATGGGTCAAGAGCCAGCATCAAGGCATCAAAATCCTTGGCTTGGTATGCAGAGACGGCTGATGCAAACATAGGGTTGCTTGCAAGGATGGTATGTTGTTTACCATCAATGACGACTGTGAGGAACCCATCAGTAGGGTTCGGGTTCAACAACGATGCGGTTATTTCCATGACATTCTCCTTCACTAACAGATAGATATTATCGCATATATCATAGGGACGCAAGCCCATATATGCTTACTTTTTAAATCGAGCAAAATTTATTAACTAGAAATATATTCTAAAAAATTTCAAAGAAATTTTTTATGTTTTAGCGGTAGTTAATAAAAAACCCCCACATTTCTGCGGGGGTTCTGGTGGGGTTTGTTTGAGGAACCTACCCAACCAAATTGATGTAGTCCTTAACCTTGTTGATATCAGAGCGTTGGAACATCCAACCAACAAACTTAAGCATTGGGTATGTCTCGAAAATTTGCTCGATTTTGGGTTGGAGTTTAGACTCGTATGAACCCGTCCTACCATCAAACAAGTGCTGTGCAAGATACATCTCATCGTTCCACTTAAGGCTGTGAACATACTTGATTGTATCAACAACATCCTGAATACAAGGTGGGAATACAAAGTCATCAAACTTATCAGTAGATAGTTCTCTGACAACAGCGTCGATAGATGCAGTCAAGTAGTCCCAATTCTTATCCATGCCATGCTTGGAGGTCAAGTCATCGAACATTTCCTTGGTGAAGGTCTCGTAAGATTTCCAGCCTTTGCCCAGAGTCAATGCGGTCTTTCCACGAACACCATAGACTGGAACATCCAAGCCACACTTAAGGAGTTGCTTTTTCAATGCCTCAATACCACTGATACTGATGCTTGATGATACTGGAGTGTAGTGAGATATCACAACGTAGATACCTTCACCATTGGCGATATCAATCTGGCAAGGTTTCCAGTAGTCTGCATTACGCCATCGGCTGGTTGGTTCAAACAAGTAACCATCAGAGTATACCGACTTTACGTTGTTGCTCTTACGGGTTGGCTTGACATAGGGTGCTTCATTAAGGTCTGTCCAAGGGCAACCTTCAAGCAATGGCTTTGCAAAGAATTCATCGACCTCTGCTTGAGAGTTGAATTGAAGCAGATAGGTATTCTCTGTCAGGTCACCGTAGGAGTCAATGCGACCAAAGAGTTCATGACGCTTCACGGAACCATTATCAACAAAGATACGTGTTTCAGAATGAGGTTGAATTGATATGGCTTCATCCCACTTGAACTTATTGTTGCGGTTCTTCTCAACCTTACGTGCCTTGACACCATTGGGTAATTTGATGTAAGAAGAGTCAATCCGAACGCCACGATAGGACATGATGTTAGATGAACCAACCTTGTCGGACAGGTTGCGATACATTAACAGTGCTTCCCACATATTCTGAGCCGACTCCATCTGTTTGGAAAGTTCAGCACCAACCTGTTCCTTGAAATCTGCCAATGCGTTGAACAACCAAGACTGTGTCTTGGGATTGTAGTCCAATGCCTCACGGGAAGCGTTGTTTTTAACTGCTCCAATAGGGGCTTTGATAACAATATCCATGTATCTGAATGAATAGATGTAGGATGAAAATTGTGTGCCTACTCCAAGAGCGTCCAAGTTGATAGGGTAAGCAACATTACCCATCAAGACCCGAAGGTTAGTCCTATTGTATCCCCATCGGTTTTCCCTGTAGATAGTCCAGTTATCCGTGGAAAGCACGGGGTCTGCATCGAACGTATCAATGCTTGCTTGCAAAGACTTGTCATTGTGGATGATAGGCTTGGGGCTGAAATACTTTAGAACGTCATAGCACTTGTCAGAGAACTGGCGATAGTCTCCAGACTTGACTGCAATGGCAACCTCGATACCTGTTGGTTCATCAGATGGCTCACAGGTAAGGCGGGTGATTTTGCCAATTTCAGACTCGTCGATGAATGCAGAATAGACGCTCTTAAGACCGCCATGATAGGATGTTAGGGTAAAGTTATCGACGTATGCGAAGGCAGACTTGGAGCCAAGTCCAAGGCAACCAGTCTGGTCATTGGTGTTACGCTTTGAAGAATCGCCGAAGGAGATATACACATTGTAAATCTGCTCTTCAGAGAGTCCCTTGCCAAAATCACGCACCTTAAAAATAGGGGAGAATGAATTCGGCAGAGAGACTTGGATTGGGCAATCAGGTACACCAGCGTCGATGTTTGCATCCATTGCGTTGGTGCAGTATTCACGAATGACTGCTTGAATCTTATCGGAATACAACTGGTTGCGGAGAATGCCCAACAGGTGGGACAGGTTTTCCTGCTTGA
>Ga0078894_10003405_pt1 | contig 12093 bp, 2 predicted proteins | sample LauGreSu1BDMLBSD_2_FD_67506 | JGI IMG/M metagenome (GOLD analysis project Ga0078894, IMG submission 67506) | Freshwater lake microbial communities from Lake Michigan, USA - Su13.BD.MLB.SD (version 4) (version 4) | ecosystem: Environmental > Aquatic > Freshwater > Lake | place: Lake Michigan, USA... | reverse complement strand
CTGGCCCTCGCCAACGAAGCCACTTTTCTTCCCGAGGGTTGATGAATGTTATTATACGCCATACCAGTCGAGAGACGAACCTTACACGTCGCATGATATCGCTCGTGATGTATTATGTATCGTCGATTTGTGGAAGAGTCACGAAGAGATGATACTTTATGTTGTAAAACATGCCAAGGACGCCGACGCCCACGCTGTTATCGAGGGTCGGGTGGACGACGAGGCCGATGCCGAAAGTGGAACGGAAGGATTCGACGACGACGACGACAAGACAACTTTATACAAAACACAATTCGATTACGCGAGAATATTCGAAGATTATTACCATGACGCATTTGAACACACGAACCGAAGGCTTGTTATTATGTTTTAGCTCGTCTCGTTTTATTGAGAGATATCGTATATATTTTATGTTTTCGGGTCATGCCGCCACGGACCCCAACAGGGGTTTGCGAACGTTTTCGGGTCATGCCCACAGTGTCTTTTCCAATCCTATTTTTAATCGTATGAACCCTTGAATCAATCTTTCTGGTTTCAGACATATTTTTTATTTCTTCTTTAATACCGAGAACCAACGGTCCGAGAGTAACATCGTCGAATACCTGCATTGACATTACCTTATTCACACTCTCGACATAAAATGTCATATTTTTATCGCCCGAAACAAATCTGCTAACAAAGTCACCTGAACCACGAAAGATATCCACGAATAATGTTTTGTGTAGATTTTGAATGAGCTCGACAATATTTTCGTCCTTATATTTTTCAGGCTTATGAGTTACCAATCGAAACGCAAAGATAATTATCCAATTCAACATACAACTATAGTCAGTTTGACATTGTTTAAACATGAAATCTGAGAATATACGTTCATGGTAACAAAACTTCGAAAATAAGCCATTTGCGGTAGGAGTTGCTGTTTTAACCTCAAGCTTTGCGTTAAATAATAGTGTATTTTTACCATTATTCCAACCTAATGCTTGAAGTATCTGTTTATCCATATCATCAACAACATTCGGTGCTGTTTGTGGCATGGCAATTTTCTTTGATGCTAATTGCGACTTTATGAGTGCCAGTGCAGTTTCTGGCTGACACATATCTACCAGCTGGTTGTATTGTTCGATTAATTTATCCGTTCCCGATGCCGATGTATGAGCAAGACCTCGTAACATGTTTCTTACAATATTCGTGTCTTTTGAGGTGTGATACGCTTCTGGCTTGGACTTGTCAGATGGTTCAATCGGCGTATTATCATCTCCATTCGGAGTTATTTCACCGCTTTCGATGCCTTTCATTATTTTTTCATATATTTCTGGGTGTTGTTCTTTAAGTTCATCTGGTTTATGTTTTAACTCTACGGCAAACGTGCGATATATATCGGAATCATGAGGTATGATAAAATTTTGTCCTCCTTTTTGAATGCCACCACGACCGCCGCCAACATTAGCTTCGGGTTTGGGTTTGTCTTCAGGGGCGGAGAAATGTAATACACCCTTATCGTCCATTGTAAGTTCTCCATTTGCGATTCTATGGTTTAATACAAATTTTTCTATTTTTGGCTTCAATGCCTCGTATTTTTTAATATTATCACGATAATCAGTATTAGCACTTATAAGGTCTCTTTTATAATGTTCAGCTAATGATATTTCCATGAATCTTATTTCATATTTTTCATCATTTATTGTTGCTATAGATTCTTCTATCTTTATTACTTCATCTCGTATTTCTTCATATATTTGGGTTCTTCGAACATCAGACATTGGTCCGGTTTTACCAAGCCGTCTTTCTATAAATCTTATTCCAAGGCCGATATTACTAATATGATTTCGATAATTTCGCTTATCGTCAGCCTTCATCGGAGGAAGGGGTGCTGGGCCGCTTTGTTTGGGTGGCACTCTACGATACCTACTTAAATCCACACCAGCACCTTCGTCATCGGATTCTACTTGCACCTCGTCTCCCTGATTATCTGCCGGTGCCGGTGCTTCCGGTGCTTCCGGTGCTTCATACGCATCACTATCGTCATCCACTGACACGTAATCTATATCATCAGAATCAACGGGAGCAACGGGAGCAACGGGAGCAACGGGAGCAACGGGAGCAACGGGAGCAACGGGAGCAATGGAAGCAGCAGCAGCAGCAGCAGCGGCGACGGCAGCAGTGGCGGAAGTACTAGATTGAGATACATCATCACCATCACCATCACCATCATCGTTATCGCCTCCTTCAAGAAAGTCCTCCGCTGCTTTTTGTGCTGTAGTTATTAAATCGTGTTCATCATCATCATCGTCTCCTTCAAGAAAGTCCTCTGCTGCTTTTTGTGCTGTATTTATTAAATCATGTTCATCGTCGTTTTCTTCTGTATTTTGTTCTACTTTTGGGTTTTCTTTCGTTACGCTCATGCGTGCATTGGGTTGTTGTTCAATTATTTTTTTGTAAATTTCACCAGCATTGTCGATATTATCTGAAGTGTAATCAAACTTAAAAATACCATTATTCTTTTTTTTTTCATCAACTACTATTTTTGAAAATTCTCGAGCTTTATTTGGATTTTTTGCGGTTCTTCCATTTTTTGCTGGTTCACCTTCTTTACCTTGTTCACCTTCGTCGTATTTCTTACCCATTTCATATGCCGCGTCAATATGCCCTTGCTTTGCCGCATGTTCATAATACGGTAGTGCTTTTGCTGTATCTTTGTTAACACCGAATTTGCCTTCTTCTAATATTTTGGCCATCAAGAATTCGGCTTGTACATATCCATCGTTGGCAACAGGTTGAATCATATCTAACGCTTCTTGGTCAGATAAGGCTGTATTGTCGATTTCACCATAGAAACTCATTCGCACTAAAACAAACTTTGCGATAGGGAGCTGTTTTGCAGCTTCTTTTAATAGTTCGACCGCTGATTTACCTGCTCCACCAATATACAAAGTTCGCCTGATACCTCCACCAGCCATGTCAGCTAATCCTTCGCCTTCGCCTTCGCCTTCGCCTTCGCCTTCGCCTTCGCCTTCGCCTTCGCCTTCGCCCCCCAAGTGGTTATCTATTGAGTTTGTAATTGTTACATCGGTTTCATATTGTTTAATTAATCCCAAAATTAATATTGAATATACACTTTTTTTGTCATAACTGTCTAGAATAATGTTTATTCCATTTTGTTGCCCGTTTGTATTACTTGGTGTTTTTCTAGAAGCATTTAAATACATACAATATCCTCGGATCGCGTCAAATTCCGGATTTCCTTCATTCTTATTCGCAATAGATAATGCTTCTTTTACATTCGGTTGTGGTGGCGAAACCGTTATATCATATGGTGAAGCCGGATTCACCCTTACGATAAGTAATGACATCGCATTATTTAACTGTGCCATCACTATCTTATTTGTTAGAGAAGTTATTCCGATTGACATATCAACACCCGCCGCTTTTAATAAATTCTTCGTCATGGCAGCGATTTCATTTGCCTGTTCTTGAATCAACCCGCGCACATTATCGCATTTTTGCGAGTCAGGTTTTATTAAACCAACCAGTTTATCTAGTATTTTAGCCCCCACCGCATGGTCATCATTTACGGCAGGCTGAACATCGCCAATACTAAATGACGGGTTTTGAAACCGAGAATCATTCGACGAATCCTTCCCAGGTTCTATCATTTGCGGCGAGGGCTGTGCGGCAACTAATAAAACACATAATCCGTTTTGTCCTTGCGGGAGTTGATTGGTATTAAATGAGTCGTCGTCTACTATCTCTATCTCAAATACATCTTGTGTGGCCGGTGTTTTATCGATAATAAAGTCGAGACGTGGTTGTGTCATGCCGCCGCTACTCGATGTAACCTTTTGGTCCCACATTTTATCTTTCAACATTTTGAAAGCACTTTTCGTAACAATCTCCGGCTTTTCTAAACGAAAGAATGCCCATTTTGACACCGCCGATAAACTACCAATCCGCATATCGGGAGAATACCAAATATCGCGCGGTTTGGCAAATAACATATGAACGACTTGAACCGTATTATGTTCAAGCAATTCAATCAACGCCGATTTCATCTTTTTGCGGTTTTCTTCTGTTACATTCGGTTTCGTCCCGTTGGCGTCATCCGCCAATCCAAGCGCCTTATTCAAACTATTTTTCATATTGGTTGTAACATAGTTAATCTTTTTTGCGACAGAATCCGAACTCGATGACGACAATTTATGCTGCCATTCGTCATGATATTTTTGGCCGTCGATTAACCCAGCCATTCGGGGGTTGTTTAATGTTTTCGAATAATAATAACTCGCACGGTCGGGCATAATACGTTCCACCGGAATACCAATCTGTTTTGAAATCAAATCAAAGATATGAGCCAATTTACTCTCTTTTAATCGGATGTCTTGCCGAAGCACGAATAATTCACCGCCGTTCTTGTCATCGATTTTATCAAAAAGCACCTTGTTTTTATTTAGACTAGATACCACATTATTTGTAACGTAATACAATACATAAAAAAGAAGGTCTATTCCGAATTGTAGGTCGATGGTGTTTTTATCGTAAATATCGCGATAGGACTTTAATGATAATGTAAAAGCAATGTTCTCATCGATAAAATCTTTTACTGCTTGGTTCGCTGTTTTTGCCAGCTCGTTTTCATAGATACGAATGAGACGGCCAATATGCTTTTGTTCATTCTCGACCTTCTCGACGTATGTTTCATTGTCTCTTCTTTCCTCACGTGGTTCATCAAAATGTGGTGGGTTCTCGAGCGATTGTTTCGCACTAGAGTATTTAGTTAGGTCAAACCATGGTGCCAATGAAGTTGTCTTATTATTAGTATTAGAAATTTCAACTACCTCGTGAGGTAGTCTTCTATCATAATCATATTTCTTTTTATCAAACGGGTCGGGTAATCTCGTGGCCGAATCCGACATCAACCAATAGACATATTGTATGAGTTTGTATGTTTTATAATACTCACGATAACCGAGCCTGTCATTTTTCGAAATACCTGAATGAAGAACGTCCTTTAATTGTGACGGAAAACGACGATTCAGTTCGTTGATTTGTTGGGTAAAGGTTTGGAACAAATCGACCAATTTCAAGTAGGGCACGTTTCGTATATCGTCGCCAAAGCTCTCGAGAATATTCTTGATGTCGCTGTATATCTTGAAAAGGTCGTTTTTCACTGCTTGGTCAAATTTATATTTATAACCCAGTTCATTTTGACGGCTTTGTGTAAAGCTGAGCGTGTCTGACATATGTTGTTTTATATCTTCAAAGACTGTGTTAAAAAATTGAATATATGGGAGCAACGTTTTTTTTATAACATTTTTATTGATTTTTTCACCATAATGTGAATATACATCATTAATACCATTAATACTATTCGCATGATCACCCGAATGCTTCTTTTGAATATCTTCTACTAATTTCATAAGACCATTTCCGGTGGAGGAAGAGTCAAACACGTCATCAAACACAAGCTTCAACGACAATAGTTCATTTTTGGGCAAAGTTTGATTTTTCACGAAAAAGCGGTTTGCGTTCTGGTAAAACTGCCAGTCTGTGTATTGTTTATGCCAGTCATCGATTTTAACTTGAATACGTTCGGCTGTTTTTGCGTCGAGGTCGAATACACTTTTTATGCCGACGGGAGCACCGCCTCTCATTTCTGTCATTGTTGAACCCATCCCGCCCCCTGCCGTAGGCTTGCCTGGAAGTGTATGCTTGTAAAACAGACTATTGTTGTTATTTCCATATGCGTTAATTACTAATGCCATTAGTTGTTGTGTCTCTGGGTCATTTCGACGCATCATCTCTTTGAAATATTCGTTGATTTCTTGAAAATTGATTTTATAACCGGTTGGAATGAATATTGCGAGAGGATTTAAATTCATGGAACCGGTTCGATGATAAATCATTTGCTCGAACAAAGGCACGCTCGATTTTGGAAAATTTCCATCTACACGAGCGAATTTCAGACTGTCTTTCGTTCGGTTGGCGGCACCGGCGCCTGTGCCTGTGCCTTGTTCGTTAACCGAAATTTCTCTCAGAGGGTTGCGATTACTTACTTGTTCGACGAAATGGTCTATTCCAGAGTCGATACCAGCGATCATATTTGTTAATGTGATATAGGGAGGAGGCAGAACTTCAACGACTCTCGGTTTTTTAGAGGATGGAGACCTTTTTGGTCGAGAAATGCCGCCATATTCGCCGCCATCGTCTTCGCTGCCTTCGCCATCTTTGCCGCCTTCGTCTTCGCTGCCTTCGCCATATTCGCCGCCATCGTCTTCGCTGCCTTCGCCATCTACGTGCGATACTCTTGACGCAGATTTAAACCCACCTTTGAATATGTCATATGTTTTACAATCTGGAATCGGGAATACAACTTTTTCGAATAATTCTTTGAATGGGATAGAAGTGTTGGGAATATTTGCGTTAAGTGCTTCATGAAATAACCCCGCAACAACCTGAATATACTGTTCTTGTATATTAGGATTTTCACTTGTATTTTTCGGTGCAAAGGCACCACACCCCCATGCTCCCAATATCAAAACATTACATTTTTGTTGTGTCGCTGCGACATATGCGATATGTTGGATCATTCGAATAATTCTTGATTTAAAGGCGGGTAAATGTATGTCGGTATAACTCGTTTTATATCTGCCACTCTTTCCCCATTCATAAGCGGCAGCACTTATCACATGGTATTCTTTCGAAGGAGGAGGAGGAAGTTGTGTAAATGTAAATTCGTCCTTTATTTTAAAAGGAATTTTTACTGTTGTATAATAAAATATTTTATCCCAATTATCATGCCCCCATGCATTATCTTTATAATAGATTTTCGTTTTATCATCGGTTGATTTTACTCCTATATCGTTTAACGAAGCAGCTAATAATGGAGCCATCATAATAAGAGATTCTTCTTGGGCAGTAGAACCTAATAGAATGCCGCCACCTAGTATATCTGCATTGGCGAAATTTAATATTGATATCTCTTTATGATAATCATAATAATAGGATGCTGCACGTCCAGTTGTCATTTGCACAAATTCAATTGTACCATTTTTTTTTATTATACTGTTAGATTCTGAAAGTTTAATATCATTCACTATATATTTATTTTGACCAACTTCTATATCTTTACTTCGTTCATCTATATCAGTAAGTAAGCTCATAATAAGAAACCTGCGATATTGTTTATAACCAGCAACAAACGTGTTTGGAGTATAACCACTTAGGGTTGGTCGAGTATCTTCATTATACGCAAGTAGTTTAAATAGAATACTATTTGGAACATAAAGTAGTAAAATTTGAGATAAGCTACGAAAATGTTTAACCACACTAGCTTGGGTGTCAAACGGCACACACTTATCTTCGTCTTTTTTACAATCAGATTCTGTTATATTTCTACCCGAATAAACGGAAATTTCCTTTGCATAATCGATTAATTCTGGTATTCGCATTTGAATTTCGGAAGATGAAATCGGTTTACTTGTAGTAACAGTAACTTTGTCGCCTTCATCAATATATTTGTCATAACCTGATGTTGAACTATTTTTCTGCGTCAGTAACCAATCCCAGAAACCTGTAAGAGTGTCACTTGGTCCTCTTCCAACAATAATAGAATTTCCGGTGATTCCATTCGAAAAATAAAAACTGTTATCTACAACGTTGTGCATGATTTCATCCTGTCTTTTTACTACTTTATCTGAACCAGTCAACCCATAAAATATAATGTTTGATTCAGAACTATCTTTTTTACCATGAGCCAGCAATGGCATTATCGAATCATGAATACTGTATGCATTTGCTTTTTCAAGCGGCCATACAAACATATTTTTTGATAGATGTTTACTGTCCGAGGTTGTATATTTGCCATGGGGGACTTCACCAATACTCGCAAATGATTCGCGGCACATGTTTATACGGTATTGTGTATCATATGATATTTTATTTAGTTCGCTTATGTTTTTTTGTTGTAAGTCAGCAAACGGCGAGACAACATAGATTACCAAAACATCGGTAAACATTATTTTATCTTTTTCACGGAACTTGATTAAATGATTGCGAGAGGCTGTATACATTTCCAGATGACCATAATGAATCGGATTAAATGAACCACCATTTATAAGAATTGCGATATTTACGGGGTTTGTTTCAATTTTAGAAGCCGTTGTGATTTCTTCAATACGTTGGCTGATTTCATTCATTACGCTTTCTGGACTGTTTAATCTGTTCGATGATGTAGCCTGAGGTGCTGATGCTTGTTTTTTTCGAATACTCTCGGTGGCGGCAGCGGTGGCGGCAGCGGTGGTTTTCATCGATGATGATTTCGGAAGGCTATTTACAAATATTTGAGTATTCGGGTTCCACGCATTTAATGCCCAGCGCCTGAATACCGGCACTACATCAGTTATGTCATAATCATTTGATTCGTTATATTTTTTTGCATTAGAAGCAATATTGCCACCTATGGCAAAATAGTTATTTTTTAAGACAGTTTTATCAGTTAATACTGGTGCTCTATTAGACGCCCATCCAATAATAATACTGTTTGGAAGTTCTAAAAATAAATTCGCAAAATTGATACAATCTTCTACGCTACCAAGAGATGTTCTGTCTGGTACGAATGGCTTAGGTTTTCCATCTGAATCATTTATAACTCCGGTTGTAGTTTTGATATATCTCATCGTACTGAACGGAATTATTCTGAACACCTTATCGTATCTGCTATGTTTACTTAACTCTTCTTTTATTTTACCCATTATAAATCCTTGATTTGCACCGCCGAGTTCGGTAAACTTGTTTAATTTGATAATACTATCTTTTACCTTTTGGGATAATACATTATCATTTTGTCTGAAACCATATTCACGAAACATTTGAGCCGTCTGATCTTGGTTTGCCGAATATGTAAAACCGATATGGCTATATCCTTTATCGATTAGGGCGTCAATTTTCCGTTTAATTGGGTCAAAAATTTTTTGGTATTCATTATTTAAGTTATTCCAATTTCCAGCCCCTTCACGAACCTGGACAACTCCACCAGGTAATATTTTTGTGGGGGGTGACGGTGACGATGGTGTAGATGATAGTGGAAGAGGTGGAGCCGGAAAATCAACCGGCGAAAGTGTTGGCGTTAATGTCGCATTCTGGAATACTAATAATGAAGGAATCCTATTTGTGCCACTAGGTAAAGAATTCCAACGATCTATTTTTGTTGTTATGCTGTCATTACAAAGATACAAACCTCTTTCAATAGATGTATGGGGTGGATTAACTATATTTATTTCAGATACGTAATGCCCATGCGTGGTAGCTTCACTAATATGCCACATAATACATGTTAAAAAGTATTTTTTGTCGCCAAAAGTGAATACATGGTTTGGTTCAATAATGTCATAATTTATGTTTGATAAGTGGTTATATCTTTTGTTAGCCAAATCGACATTTGGCATTTGTATCATAATATAATCTCCGCTGACGTACGTAAAATAATCATCATACATACCCTGTAAAATCGGTTTCAATGTAGGATCTTCATGAAAATCTAGGACTGAAGCAATTTTGTTGTGTATTGGGTCGGAGCTTGTTCTCAAGGCAGATAAAAGACCGTCTATTGTTGTAATTGACCGACTATTAATAATGTAATTGATAACAGTTATAATATTATTTGGTTCGTCTCCTATAAAACGAACGTCAGTTGAAGTAATTTTACCTTCTGTATCTATATTATGTATCGTAGTAATTATGTAGGGTAATTTCATAATCTCCTTGAACCATTCCATTACGTCTGTTCCATACGAAAAGTTATCTCTTGGTTTGTTGTATAATGTAGTTAGATTTGTCAATACCTGATCAATATATTTAAGTAATGTGATATTTTTGTCATTTTTCACACTATTAAAACGGTCATAGAGAGATTCAGCAGAAAACAATTTTAAATCTGACAGAAACCTACTTTTATCAACCAATCGTTGATCCGTTTTACGAGACATTTGATTTAATGGTTTTGGTATAATATCGAGTAACTGTTGTAGTGAGGTAAATTCGTTAGACTTGACACGAACTAATGGTTCGGCACCAGTCATCCGAATAATATTTTCTTCATTTGTAATTTTTGATGGTAATTCGATTGACTTAATCAAACCCATAATAAAATCATCAGAGCTAATTGAATATGACTCTGGCTTACTCCATTCGATTTCATTATTTGATTGATTGTGATAGATATTAATATACTGCTGTTGATACGTTCCATAATTGATACAATCAGTTATGTCGTTAATCAAAACAAATGGGTCTTGTTGGCCACTAGAAATATATTGAAATACAGTTGGTATGGCATTAGGATTAAGAGATTCGTTAGATTTAATAGTATTCGCATGTTTAATAAAATCATTAATATCAATAACTCTATTATTTACTTTGGATTTATTAAATGGATATATCTCTTTATCATAAATCAACTTAAGAGCAGTATGAAGGAAAAAGCATTTTTTTGTTACTGGCGAATCCGTTGAACTCGGATTGGAAATAACGGTTCGTATCCATTCTCTATATTTTTGTGTATTTAATAACATCTGTAATGCTGAATTGAACCAGCATGTCTGAGCACCACCGGTATATCCATATATTGGATTATTCATAATTTGTTCGGCTCTTGCTTTATTGCCATGACTATATGAAGCCTCTGATTCTTTCATAGCTCTTGACAAACCTGGATAATATCCATCGTCATGCGACCCTGATACTCCTGCCATGATCACCCTTATTCCGACAGAATGACTATACTAACTATATACTCATTCTATTTTTCTTCTCGTAAAAGTTACGCTTTGCTACGTTATTTCCCACCGTTGGCGTTGCTGTTACTTCCCACCCCCGCCGACCTTCGCAGGTTGTGACGACTCGAACGTGTCATCTTTAAAGAGCTGATGATATTTCACCATCTCTAAATGGTCGGTTTCCTCCTTCTCTTTCTTCGCTTTTTCAAGTGTATGTAATGCGTTACTGATTTCTAAATCCGAGACCTTTTTCTCGGGTCCATGCTTCTCTTCGGTCATCGTATGTAGGTCCCTAAACTTCGACGGAATCACGCAATACTTGCTATCAATGTTCATGAGATGATCGACGACAATACTGAAACATGCGGTAATCACAAGAGCATAATAAATACTGCGTGTTCCCATCCAGCTCACCGCAAATACAAGGACTTCTTTGCTCATGAGGTATTTAATCCAAGACTCAGTCGAGGAGTTCAAGTCAAGATTGATATATCGCGATCCGATATTCAGGATAATCATGACAAAACCGGCGAAAAATGTGCTGGTATTCAGATTATGGAAGAAGTTATGTGCGGCCGTTAATACTTTCGAGTCCATAATATTATTCGCAGGAGATTGTAGTGTGAAGAAGTTGGTCTTTGATGAGAAGAGGTCCGTAAATGATTTCAGGGTGATTGGGGGTATCAGCGGTGATGAAGCGATCGAACCTGGGGCTCCACCGACTTGCGGTTTTGGTGCTCCAGGTGCGGCAGGCATGGCGGCACTGGCACTGGCACTGGCACCGGCTTTCATCGATATTTTTGGCGTTTTACTTCGAGTTCGATGCTTATGTTTTGACATTATAATACTGTAACTATTAGTATTACAATAGATTATTTCTTGTGCCTACGCCTACGCCTACGCGTCGTCGCTACTAGAACCGACCGCGGAACGCATTTTTAAGTTTGCGCATCCCTTGGCGAGCACCTTTCTTGAATTTCTCGCGGATTTTGAACCCTTCACCCAGCGGGTTATCAGGGTCTTCTTCCATACTCACCGGTGCCATAATCGGTTCTTGAGCACTCCATTTACTAAATATCTCTTTAAATATCGTTTTAACGTATTTTACTTTTTTTTGAAACTCTGTCTTGGGCTTTCCGTCGTTATCGTCGTCGTCATCGTCGCTGTCGCTGTCGCTGTCGCCGTCGCTGTCGTAGGTGTCACGAAGGTCATACCCACCCGCCTTTCCGCGGTAGGAATTTGGTCCTTCTTTCACATATGGCATATCCACCTTTTCAGATGTATCTAGATGAGCAGCGCTTTGTTTATAGGAAGTTGCCGCACC
>Ga0078894_10003402_pt1 | contig 12096 bp, 5 predicted proteins | sample LauGreSu1BDMLBSD_2_FD_67506 | JGI IMG/M metagenome (GOLD analysis project Ga0078894, IMG submission 67506) | Freshwater lake microbial communities from Lake Michigan, USA - Su13.BD.MLB.SD (version 4) (version 4) | ecosystem: Environmental > Aquatic > Freshwater > Lake | place: Lake Michigan, USA... | reverse complement strand
GCGAAGGTCCTCCTGATGCCGGCGGTCACCGGGCAGGTCGGGATCCTGGTCCAGCAGGTGGGAAGCGCGTTCGACACGCTGGGCATGTACCTCGTGGCGCGCGCGACCGTTCGCTCGATCGACGACATCCGCGCACTCGCCGCCCGCTCGCTCGTCCTGTGCCTGCCCGCGGCGATCATCTTCGGAATCGAGAAGTCGACGGGCCGCAACATGCTCTCGGTGTTCGGAGGGATCCCGTTCATGACGGATATCCGCGAAGGCCGCCTGCGCTGCCAGGGGGCGTTTGCGCACGCGATCCTCGCTGGGTGCTACTTCGTGGCGCTCCTGCCGCTGTGGCTCGCGTCGTGGCGCGATGGTGCGCGCGGGCGCTGGATCGCGCTCGGCGGCACCGCGCTGACCGCGGTCATCGTCGTGAGCTGCGCGTCGAGCACGCCGGTTGCGGCCATGCTCTTCGTACTCGCCGCAGCCATCGCCTACCCGTTCTGGATGCACCTGCGCGCTGCGTGGATGCTCGCGCTGGTGGCGGCGCTCGTCCTGCACTTCGTGATGACGCACGGCATCTGGCACCTGATCGCGCGCATCGATCTCGTGGGCGGAAGCACGGGCTGGCACCGCTTCCACCTCATCGACAAGGCCATCGCGCACTTCGGCGAGTGGTGGCTGGTGGGCACGATCTCCACGCGGCACTGGGGCTGGGGCCTGCAGGATGTGACCAACCAGTACATCCTCGAGGGCGTGCGTGGTGGCGTCTGGGCGATGCTGGCGCTGATGGCGACGATCGTGCTTGCGTTTCGCGCATGCGGATTCTGGCTGCGGAGGCTGCCTGCGGGCTCGCACGCGCACCTCGTGGTCTTTGGCGTCGGCGCGTCCGTGTTCGCGCAGATGGCGATCTTCATGGCGGTGAGCTACTTCGGGCAGACCACCATGATCTGGTACCTCACCATCGCCATGGGCGCGTTCCTTGCCGAGAGCATGGCGGTCGAGCGCGAGCGCGACCAGGCGCGTGCGTCGGCGGCGGCAGAGCGGGCGCACGAGAGGCGGCGGCTGCAGGTCGCGTCGGAAGGTGGATCTGTGAGGGCGGGGGCGAGAACCGTCGCGGCGACGCAGCCGCGTGTGTGAATTCACGGCGGGAAGGTTGCGAAACGCCCAACTCCACGCGGGGTCGGGTCGATACGCGGGAGCCGGCGGGTCCGGCGGAGGCAGGGGCGCGCGGAGGCGTTGCGCCGTCAGGAGATCGATGGGATGAGTCCATTGTCGACCACAAGCGATGTCCGCGCGTCTGCGGCCGTGGCCAGCGCCATGCCTGACGGCGGTTCCGTGCCCTGCGTTGCGCAGCTCGCGGTGCTCTTGGCGGGCCAGAGCTCCTCCACGCGTGCGCCTCGCATCTCGACGAGCCTGGGCATCCCGACGGCGGCACTTCCCATCACGGCGGAGCGCAGCCTGGCGGAGTGCTGGATCCGGCGCCTCGCGCTCGCGGGATTCCGCGGGACTGTGGTGATTGCAGCCGCCACCGCCGAGGAGGCGCGCTACTACCGTCAGATCCGTCCGCCCGAGCTGCCGGCGCCTGTGCCCGCGGCGGTCGAGGGTCTGTCGACGGAACCGATCGCGATCGAGGTCCGCGTCGATACATCGAGCCACCGTGGTCCGGCGGGAACGCTCGGCGACATTGCGCAGGAGCGCATCGCTGCGGGGGCGCGCAACGCCGTCGACGGCGGGATGCTCGTGATCGAGGCGTCGAACCCGCCCAACGCCGATCTCCCGAGGTTTCTCGCTGCAATCGATCCGACGCAGGGCGCCCTCGTCGGCGCCGCGGTCGATGGGTCGCCGTGCGGCGTGCTGTGGCTCTCGGATGCGGCGATTGCCCTCGTGCCGCGCATCGGCTTCTACGACCTGAAGGAGCAGATGGTCCCTGCGATCGTCGCCTCAGGGCGCAAGGTGCACGCGTGGATGGGCTCGCATGAGTCGTGCCGCGTGAGCGACCGCGTCAGCTTCCTGCGCGCGGTGGCGCTCATGCAGGCTGCGGGCGCTGCGGCGCTGGCGCCCGACGCGATCATCGAGTCCGGTGCCACCGTACGCGGAAGCAGCATCGTCTGCCGCGGTGCAGCCGTCGAGCGAGGCGCCCTCGTGGTCGATTCGGTTGTGATGCCGGGTGCGCGCGTGTGCGCCGATGCGGTGGTCGCCCGCAGCATCGTGCCGCCCGGAAGCCATGTTCCCCGTGGCTACCTCGTTGTCGACGAGGTGTTCGGCGCGCTCGGCTCGGCGACGAAGTACGCGACCGAAGGCGGTGCATCGTGACGTCGCAGCGCCACTGGCGGAACAGCGATCTCTGGATCGTCGGCGCGCTGCTCGCGGCGGCCGTGGCGGCCTTCTGGCCTGCGTGGGTCGACATCTACCTGCAGGCCGCGCGGCGCACCGACAACGGGTACATCTTCCTGGTGCCGTTCGTGGCGCTGTACCTCGCGTGGCTGCGGCGCACGCGGATTCGCTTCGTCCCCCGGCGTCCGAGCATGTCGGCCGTGCCCTTGGTCGCGGCGTCTGTCGCGCTCGCCTGGTGGGGCGAGCAGACCGACACGCGCGTGGCCATCCACCTCGGTGCGATCGTGGCGGTCGTGAGCTGCGCGGTCGCACTCGCCGGACGCGAGATCGTGCGGCAGTTCTTTCCCGCGTTCCTCGCGCTGCTCTTCCTGATTCCCGTGCCTGCGGAAGTCCGCAAGTGGCTCGCCGGGCCGCTCCAGTCGCTTGCCGTCGGCGTCACGCAGGAGGTGCTCGACGTGCTCGGCATCGCGACCGAGCGCGCGGGCAACTCGATCCAGATCGCCGGGCGCTCCATCTTCGTCGGCGAGGCATGCGACGGCATGCGCATGGTGTTCGCGCTGGCGCTCACCTTCTTCGCGTTCGTCTTCAGTGTCCCGCTTCGCCTCCATGCGCGCATCGCGCTCCTTGCCGCGGCCCCGCTCATCGCGATCGTGTGCAACGTCGTGCGGCTGGTGCCGACGGCGCTCGCCTACGCCTACGCGTCGGCGCAGGATGCCGAGTACTTCCACGACGTGGCCGGATGGCTCATGCTGCCGCTCGCGATCGCGATGCTGTTCGGCCTGATCCGCTTCATGCGCTGGCTCGATCTTCCCGTGTTCACATGGAGGTTCCTGCAGGCATGAAGCCCTCGCTTGCCATGCTTCGGACGATGCACCGCGTGAACCGCGCGGCGCCGATCGCGTGCCTCGCGGCGCTGCTTGGCGCCGGCGTGCTGCTGTCGCGCCAGGACACCGGCGATCACCGCCAGGCGGCCGTGCGCGCGCACGCGATCCGCGTGGCGATGGCCGACGTGCCGTTCATCGCAGGAAACTGGGTCGGTACCGACTGCCCGTTGCCTGCGGGAGCGACCGAGATCCTGATGCCCACCGCCGTGCTTTCCCGTCGATACGTGGAGCTCGGAGCGGGCACGCGCGCGACGCTCGGGCTCATCCACTGCGGCGATGTCCGCGACATGCACGGGCACCATCCGCCGTCCTGCTATCCGTCGTCGGGCTGGCAGCCGCGTCCCGAGGGACACGACGTCGTCACGCTCGAGCTTGACGGCGAGCAGTTCACCGCCAGCCTCTACCGCTTCAGCGCCACTGACTCGAGCGGCGCGCGCCGCGAGGTCTCCGTGGTCGGCTTCTTCGTGCTTCCTGATGCGGCAGCCGAAGGCACTTACACGAGCGACATGAACGCACTGCGCGACCGCGCCGCCAAGCTCGAGATCTCGCGCCTCGGCGTCGGGCAGGTGCAGGTGGTGATGGACGGCTGGCCGCCGGCGACCGAGGTCGAGCGCGTGGCGCGGGAGCTGATGCAGCTGGTGCCCGTCGATTGCGTGAAGGCGCTGAAGGGCGCGGTGGCCGACGACGTGGCCGCCGGCCCGAGCCGCGCGCAGGCGTCGGGCGGGGTGCGCGCACGGAGCGTTCGGATGTACGGCATGCCCAGGCTGACCGTCTGGGACCGCGGACAGGGAGAAGAACCATGAGCGAACACGACACCACCGCACTCTCCACGCTCTCCGGCGCTGGTCCTCAGGTTGCGCCCGCGGCGCACGCAGCGCCGAATCCGCTGCACCTGGTGCAGGATCGCCTGCAGAACCGCTGGAGGCTGTGCCTGGCCCTCGGCGGCGGACTCGGCGTGGCGCTCGGCGTTGCGGCGTACATGCTGGCGCCCGTCAAGTATGCGGCGACGGCGTACGTCAAGATCGACGCCAAGCTCGACACCATCCTCGATGAGGACATGCCCGAGACGGCGGCGATGGACAACTACGAGGCGTACGTCGCGCAGCAGGTGGTCCTGATCAACGATCCCCGTGTGTTCGAGGCCGTCGCCGACGCCGCGCGGCGGAGCGAGCCGACCGCGCGTGCCACCACCGAGCGTCCCGCCGAGGCCGCCGCGGAGTTCGCGGCGGTGCGGCGGTTCTTCGAGCGCTACGGCCCCGAGGAGGGCGTGCGCATGCTCGATGAAGGGCTTGTGGTCGGCAGTCCGCGCGGCTCGAGCATGATCGAGATCCGCTTCGAGTCGCCCGACAAGTCAGTGCCCGCGCCCATGGCCAACTGGGTGACCGACGCCTACCTCGACACCTATGGCCCGAGCGCCGAGACCATCTACAGCCGCAAGATCGCGTCGCTGCGCGAGCTCATGACCGCGGCGCGCCGCGATGCGGCCAAGTACATGGAGGAGCGCATCGCGGTCCTGAAGGACACTCCGTACGGCAGTGCGAACCTCGGGGCCGTGGTCGAGGAGAAGGTGGCCAAGATGCGCGCCATCGAGGACAAGATCCTCGCGAACACGACGCTGCAGCGCGACATCGAGAGGCAGTGGGAGGAGATGGAGCTCCGCGCCGACACGGGTGCGGGCTCGCCTCGCCCGGTTCCCGACGACATGCGGCTCGAGCCGACGCTGTCCGAACTCGATGCGATCGATCCATCGCTCGTCGAGCGGCGCCGGACCCTCGAGTCGGCGCGGGTGCGGTTCCAGGCCCTCCCGCGCACCTACCTGCCCGAGCACCGCATCTACAAGACGGCGGCGCGCGAGGTCGAGGACCTTCAGGCGCAGCTCGACGCGGCGCGCCAGAGCGCCCGCACCATGTGGGCCGAGGGCACGGGTCGCGACCTGAGCTACGCGGCGCTGCGCCGCCAGGAGTCGCGTCTGACCGAGGAGCGCGCCACGCTGCGCACCGAGATCGACCAGGCCAACATGCTCATGGCGCGGCTCACCGAAAGCGACCGCCGCGTGTCGGAGGCGCGCGCCGCCGAGCAGAGCTTCGGCACGCGCATCGCCGAGCTCGAGCGCGAGCAGGACAGCATCCGCCGCGGACGCGTGGGCATCGCGCGCTACGCGAGCCAGCTTCCGACGCCCGACTCCGACAAGCGAGCGCAGTTCGCGGCGCTCGGCCTCATCGGTGGCCTCGGGTTCTCGTTCGCTGCGTTCTTCGTGATCGGAACCATCAGCCCGCGCGCCTTCCGCGCGTCGCAGCTCGTGGGCGAGGCGCAGGGGCTCCACTGGCTCGGCGTCGTGCCCGACATGTCGAACGCGTCGACCGACGGCTTCGTGCATGAGCTCGCCATCAACTGCATCGATCGTCTCCGCAACAAGGTCGAGGCCCGTCGCACTCCTGGAGACGGATACGCCATGATGGTCACGAGCCCCTCGCAGGGCGACGGCAAGACCACGATCGCGCTGGCGCTTGCGATCAGCTACGCGCGCGCCGGCCATCGCACCGTGATCGTCGACTGCGACTTCATCGGCCGTGCGATGAGCGGCATGCTCGACCAGCTCAACGCTCCCGGCGTGCGCGAGGTCATCCGCCGCGGCACGCTCGACAACGAGCTCGTCGAGGCACAGCCGGGGGTTTGGCTGCTTCCCATCGGACTCGATCCGAACATCTCGGCGAGCAACCTGCAGGTGGGCGCGATGCGCCGGCTGCTGCGCACGCTGCGCGATCGCTTCGACATCATCATCGTCGACGGCGGCCCCGTGACCGCGAGCGTCGAGGCGATTCCCGTTGCCGCGAGCTGCGACGGCGCCATGCTGGTGCTGCGGCGCGGCCGCACGCGCACGCGCCTTCCCGAGTCGGTCGGCGAGATCCGCAGCGCGGGCGCCGAGTACCTCGGCCTCGTGCTCAACGACGCCGAGCAGGCCGACTGCATCCGCTACGGCTCGATCTCGCGCATGTCGACCGAGGTGGCTGCGGCGATCGAGCGCGGTGACGCGGGGGTGCGCACGCATCCGCTGCTTGGCGCCGGTCGCATCGTGCCGCACGGTGGCGTCGGCGGAGTGAAGGGGGCCGCGTGACGACCACAGCGACGCTCGAACGCTCCGCCGCCACCGGTACCCGCATCTGGGGCCTCGATGCCGTCGACGTCCACGATGCCTACTGGGCGTCGGTCGGCGTCTCGTGCGTGCGGCTCGGGACAGGCGTCGGCCCCGATGCCGGCGCGGATGTGTTCCTGCTCCTCGAGCCGGACCAGCTGGTGGTCTTCGACCTCCGCACGATCGCCGAGACGCTGCTGTGGAACGCCGCCGAGCTGACGCGCGTGCAGCTCGTCGATTCGGCGCAGGATGGATACCGCGAGCGGCTCGTCCTCGGCGCCGACGGCTGCGTGCAGAAGATCGAGCGGCGCTACAAGGCCGAGCGCCATGTGTCGGGCCAGGTGCTCGTGGCGCAGCGTCGCAGCGACGCAGCCGCGTGGGCGAAGGCCGCGAGCACGTCGGACGCGATGTCGGCGATGCGCGCCCACGGTCGGATGCGCATCGACGTGATCGACTGTCCCGGGCGCCGCTTCGACATCGGAAATCCGCGCGAGCGGAGCGAGGTCGTGCAGGCGATCGCGCGCGTCTGGGCGCATCCCGAGCGCGTGATCGAGGGAATCAGGCCCCTCGCGAACGGCGTGTTCGGCCTCGAAGGCGACGAACTCGGCCGACGCGACCGCTGCGTCGGGCCGCTCTGGCTCGGCGCGCGCGCAGGCGGAGCGCGGGTCGAGGAGGTCGGGCCGGCGATCCTGTGGGACTCGGCCGACTCGGTTGCACCGGCACGCGCGGTGCGGGTGCGGCCCATTTCCGAGATCTTCTCGCCGGAGTTCGCGCGGAGCTCGCGCGAATCTGCGGCGCAGTCCGACTGGTACGCGCCCATCAAGCGCGCGGCCGACATTCTGTTCGCCGCGACCGCGCTTCTCTGCCTGAGCCCTGTGATCGCGCTGATCGCGCTCGCGGTGGTGCTCGACGACGGCTTCCCCGTGCTCTTCGGGCATCGCCGGCAAGCACGCGGCGGGCGCGTGTTCCGCTGCTGGAAGTTCCGCACCATGCGGCGCAACGCCGAGGCCCTCGTGGCCGAGCTCCGCAAGCAGAACCTCTGCGACGGCCCGCAGGTCTTCATTAAGGACGATCCGCGCGTCACGCGCGTGGGACGCATCCTCCGACGCTTCCAGCTCGACGAGTTCCCGCAGTTCTGGAACGTGCTCATGGGCGACATGAGCGTGGTCGGTCCGCGGCCGAGTCCTGAGAACGAGAACCAGTTCTGCCCCGCGTGGCGCGAGAAGCGCCTCTCGGTTCGCCCAGGCATCACCGGCCTGTGGCAGGTGATGCGCACGCGCGCGCCCGGCAAGGACTTCCAGGAGTGGATCCAGTACGACATCGAGTACGTCGAGAAGCGGGGGCCGCTGCTCGATCTGCGCATCTTCGCGATGACGGTGATGAACCTCCTCCGCATCGGCCGCCGGGGCGAGGCGGGTTCGGAAGCGCCCGCCGCGAAATCGCCGAAGAGTGCATCGGACCCGACCGACAATCAGGCTCGACAGGGGAACCAGCTGTGAATCCAAGGACAAAGCGTCGCATCATCCTCTCCTCCGCCGTCGCGGGTTCGCTTGCGGCGATCGTCGCCGGTGGACTCGGGGTCCGCGCGTGGTACCGCGCCGAGCAGCTCGCGGCCAAGCGCGCCGAGGGGCTGGCGCTCTTTGCCGAGGGCCGCCATGAGGCGGCGCTCGCGCCCCTCGCGTTCGCAGCCCGCGACAACGGCGACCTCGAGGTCGTGCTCGCCCTCGCGGAATGCCGCATGAGGGTGCCCGAGGCGAACGCGCGCCATGTCTCGACCGCCGCGGCGTACTTCCGCTCGGTCTATGCCCGCGACGCGCGCAACGAACGCGCCATGCGCGGTCTGCTCGAGGCCTACGTGGCGCTCGGTCACCTGCCCGAGATCCATCCCGTCCTCAAGCAGCTGCTCGAGGTTGCGCCGCGCGATGTCCGGGCGCACGAGATCGAGCTCGAGGTCCTCAACCTCACGGGACGCTTCGGCGACGCCGCCCGCAAGGCGAAGGAACTGCAGCGCATCGATCCTGCCAATGCACGCTGGCGCGCCGCCGAACTCGTGTGCCTCGAACGCGCCGGCGCCGACGCCGAGGGGCGGCTGGCGCGCGTCCGCGAATGGCGCGCCGAGGGCGGCGCCGCGGTCGATGCATCGCTCGATCTCCTCGAATCCGACCTCCTGCGCGAGATCGGACGCGCGGACGAGTCGCGCACGTTGCTTCGCCGTCTGGCGGACGCGGGCCTGAACGACCGCCGTCAGCTCGAGGCGCTGATCGGCGCGATCGAATCGGCGAGCTTTGAGACGGTGGAGCGCGACCAGCTGGTCGAGCGCGCGATCGAGCGGTCGCGCGGCGCGCTCGCGCGTGCAAGCGACGCAAGCGAGATCGAGGGCGAGCGCCTGCTGCGCGCCGGACGCCTCGACGAGATCCTCCGTCGGTTCGCCGATGCGGCTCCGACCGATCCAGCCGTGTTCCGGCTCCGCTATGCGGCGCTGTACCTCTCGGGTCGCATCGACGAAGCCGCGGCCTTTGCGCGGGCCAACGCCAGCGGAGAGGCTGGTCGCAGCGAAGTTGCGCGAGCCGCGCTGGCGGCAGCGGGCGACGAGCCGCTCCGCGCGCGCATCGAGGCGATCGCCGGTCCGCAGCGCTCCTGTCCGAAGGACCCCGTTGCGGCGATCCTGCTTGCCGACGTGCTTCTCGAGGCGGGCGAGTTCGACGAGGCGCAGTCGATCCTCGTGCACTGCTTCGAGGAAAGCGGCGACAGCTTCCAGCCTGCAGGCGTGCGCGCCGTGCGCGCGAGCGTTGCGCTCGGACGCGTGCGCGACGCATTCCGCATCGCCGAGGAACTGCTCGTGCGCTATGGCCCCAATGGCGACGCCAGCGTCGCGCTGCTTGCCGTCGAAGCATGGGCTGCGGTGCTCGAGGCGAGCTACCAGCCTGCGACGCGCGGTGGCGTGTACGGCACCGACTCGCCCGAGGCGCTGCGCCGCTTCTGGATCGCGCTCGCTGGCCCGGACGCAACGCAGGGTCCGGCGTCGCTCGCGCCAGTGGTCGCCGACGTCTTCCTCGCACGCGGCGATCGCGAGACCGCCAAGGCGATCCTCGAGGGAGCGCTCGCGCAGGACGCCCAGACCCTCGGCGGGCTGGGCTCTGGAAAGATCTCCCGCGCGCTCAAGGCGGCGTCGCGCATCGACGCGTCGCTGCAGGGTGCACTGCTTGGCTCGATCGATGGACAGTTGAGCGCCGGCAAGGAGGGCGCAGAACTCGCGCTCGTGGTCGCGGAACGGCTCGTGGCGCAGGGAGAGAACGACTCCGCGCTGCGGATCCTCGATCGCGCCATCGCAGGCGCGCAGGGTGCCGACCGCGCGCGTCTCGAGCGGGCGCGCAGGCCGATCGCGAACCCCGAGGGCATCGCGGATTGGCTTGCGCAGGAACTCGAACGCGACCCTGGACTCGAGACCGCGGTCTTTGTGCTCGCGCGACCCGAGCCGTGGGCGGCAACGGACGGCGCGCTGGTGACGCGGGCGATCGAGCAGATGCGTGCCGCACTCGGCGCCGACTCGCTCCGCGTGCTCGTGGCCGAGGCAGCGATCAACATGGCCTTCCATGCCGAGGACCGCTCGCGGCTTGCGGCGTCGATCGGCGCGCTCGACGCGGCAGTCCTGCGTTCGCCTGATTCGGCGAGCGTCCTGACCACGCTCGCAGCGCTGTTCGAGCGGCAGTCGCCGCCGCAGTACGATCGTTCCGCACGGCTGCTCGCCCGCGCACTCGAGGCCGAACCGGGCGCGGTCTCGACCTATCCGCAGCTCGTCAACGCGCTGCAGCAGATCGGTGACTTCGAGGGTGCCGAGGAGGCGCTCGAGGCCTACATCGCGATCGTGGGCGACGACCTGCAGACGAAGCGCAGCGTCGCGGACTTCAAGGCGCGCCAGGGCCGGCTTGCGGAGGCGGCGCAGATCCGCGAGCAGCTGGTCGGGCGAAGCAAGGAGGTCGTCGACGCCATCGCGCTCGCGCGCATCAGGCAGCGGATGGGCGACGTCTCTGCGGCGCAGTCGATCCTCGAGGCGATGCGCACCTCACTCGCCACTTCTGCCGCTCCCGGGCGTGTCGACACGACGCCGCAGGCGCTGCTCGTGGAGCGCGAGATCGCGCTGCTTCACGCCCGCGACGGACGCATGGCCGACGCACGTGCGTCCCTCGACAGCGCCGCGGGCGCGCTCGCGGGTCCACGGCTCGACGAGGTGCGCGCCAACGTCGAGCTCGCGTACGGCGACCTGTCGGTCGCGCTTCGGATTGCAGAGGAGCTCGTTCGCCGCGAGTCGAACGGCAGCCACGAGCTGCTGCTCGCGCGCGCGCTGCTCCGTTCGGGCGACAAGGCCCGCGCCCGCGAGGCGCTGACCCGGTCGCTGGTCGCAGATCCCGACAACACCGACGCCACCACCGTGGCGGCTGCGCTGCTCGTGGGCGACCCCAATGCGCGCGCGATGCTCGAGCGTACGCTCGCGGCGGCGAGCGTGCAGCGGCCCGACCTCGCCGCGTCGATCGCGCTCCTCGACAGCGTGACGACGCAGGACGGACGGGTCGCGCCGACGGAGGCCTCGCTTACGCGCGCCGTGTCGCTCACGGCCGAGCACTCGGCATCGCCGCTCGTATGGCGTGTCGCAGCCCACCTTCACATCCTCGCGGACCGCAAGGACGACGCGTACCGGATCGCGCAGCGCGCGCTCTCCCGCCTTCCGAGCGATGCCGCGATCGGGCGCCTCGCAACCGAGACCGCGATCGCAGCGGGTCGCGTGGACGACGCCGCGACGGCCGCGCTGGCATGGCGCAAGATGGCCACCGCGGAGTCATTCGAAGTGGATGTCGCCCGCGCCACGATCGAGCTGCTGCAGCGTCGGCCGGCGCAGGGCTACGCCTTGCTCAAGCCCGTCGCGCGGGACATCCTCACGCGGGCGGGTGATGCAGCTCCGGCGCGCGTCCTCGTGGCGTGCGCGGTCCAGTCCGGAGCCTGGCGTGAGCTCGTGGGCGAGTTCCCGTCGCTTCCTGACGAACGGCGCGGCGAGGTCCTCGCGGCGTGGCTCGAGGCGGCGCAGGTGCTTCCGGCGAGCGATGCGCTCGCGGCGATCGACGGCATCGCGCAGCACGCGGGCGATGCATCGCTCGAGCGCGGGGCCGTGGCCGGTGCGGCATGCATCGCGGCATGGACCACGCTCTGCCGCGACGGCTTGAGCGACGCATGCGATCGCGCCACCAGTGCGCTCGCGGTGTTCGAGTCGCCCATCGTTCCCAAGCCGATCCTCGCGGCCGACCTCGCGTCCGCACGCGGTGACTCCGCGGAGGCGCTTGCCATGTACCGCGCGATGTACGCGCCCGTCCTTGCGTCGGCAGGGGTCGACGCAGACCGCGCGCTCGGCACGGCTGCTGCGGGTGCCACCAGCAACGCCCGGATCCTCGAGGCGCTTCGCAAGAGTCCGATCGCGATCGTCGCCATGACGAACGCCGCCGACACGATGCTGCGCACAGGCTCGAACGCGGCGGAGGCTGCGTCGCTCGCCGCCATCGCGGTCGCGGCGATTCCCAACGCGCCGGAGGCGATCGACGCGCTCGTGCGGGCGCTCGTCGCCGAGCGTCGGTTCGCAGAGGCCATCTCGCACGCCAACGCGAATCCCGATCCCGTGCTCGCCTCGGTCGAGCTGGCGGAGATCGAGCTTGCCCGCAACGCCGGGGGCGAGGCGCGCCGCGCGCTTGCCCGCGCCGATGCGCGCATCCAGTCCTC
>Ga0078894_10003401_pt1 | contig 12098 bp, 11 predicted proteins | sample LauGreSu1BDMLBSD_2_FD_67506 | JGI IMG/M metagenome (GOLD analysis project Ga0078894, IMG submission 67506) | Freshwater lake microbial communities from Lake Michigan, USA - Su13.BD.MLB.SD (version 4) (version 4) | ecosystem: Environmental > Aquatic > Freshwater > Lake | place: Lake Michigan... | reverse complement strand
TTGGCTTCGTCAAAATATCCGTAGCCAAAATAGCCGAGCGCATTCGGCTCGCCAGCGACTCCACTGACTAAGGTGTTGGTATCCGAGGCAGCGCTATAATCGTTACGCGATGATTTGGCCTTGCCGACGACGACTTCGGTGAAATAATCAAACGTGCCATGCTCCGAACTAGGGCCGAAAAGCTTTATTGGCTGATCTGGCCACGCAGCATCGACATCTTTCCAGGTCTTAACTTTGGAACCTGGCGCCCAAATCTTTCTCAGTTGCTCAAAAGAAAGCGACTTAACGAAAGTGTTCTTGGGATTCACCACCACAGTTAAACCGTCAAGTGCAACAGGCAGCTCGATCAACTCAACTTTTGCTGTCTTGCACTTCTCAATCTCGTCACCTTTGATCGGGCGAGATCCTCCAGCAGCATCTATCTCGCCAGCGCAGAACTTTTTGTAACCAGCGCCAGTACCAGCAGCGCCGATAGTGACGCGAATGTCCTTCTCCACCCCACGGAATTCCTCGGCGACGGCCTCAGTGATGGAATAAACCGTCGATGAGCCATCAACTTTAACCGAGCCGCCCAGCCCTGCAGCAAATGCCGGCGCTGCGGCAATAGTCATTGCTATGGCAAGGAGAACTCTAGGCTTGTTTATCATACAGAAATCCCTCTGGTTAAATTGAAGTCGGATCTCGATTTAATTGAGATCTATTTGTCCTATCTTGAGGTCGTAGTCGTACACCGCATCCTATAGTAACTGATAAACTAACTATTAAAATTTTGTTAATTTTCAAACTCTGGTGGAACGTGGCGCATCAAGGACTGCATGACTAAGACCATTAGGCCCCGTATACTTATTACAACTACAGCTCTGAAATCAAAGCCAAAATTTCCGCTACGGAGGATTTAACCCATGGCTAGATTAGTCAATATTAGCCGTATGTTAATATCAATGACTGCCTTTACTATGGCGGCCTGCGGCATGAGCGGGAATGGACGCGGCTCAGCCGGCCCTGGAGGCAGCAGCATTGAAGCTGCTTTTTATCGCGCAGCATCGACAACCGGCATGTCGGCCCGGATGATGATGGCCGTTGGGTATCTCGAGTCTCGCCTGTCGGCCACCAATGCAGTCGTCAACTATCGGGGACCGGATGCCTTGTTAGGTGATGCTCCGCCCCTTGGTCGCGGCACGATTATGACGCAGTCTGCATTTGGGGTCCCACTGACGAGCCTCGGACTTGACGGCAGTAAGTCTGAGTCCGCAAGCCTTGAGGCGCAGATCGATGCCTATGCCCATTGGCTTGAGCAACAGTTCAAAGAGGCCGGAGTCAGTCTAAACCCGAATCCCAACTCGTCTGAGGATAAGTTCTACTGGATCTCGAACTTAGCTAAAGTTCATCGGCGCGGCATGGACCAGAGACGAAACGTCCAGATTCTTTTTGCAAGAGAACTGGTCCAGCTACTGAATCGAGGCTTCATTTGGCAGGATCGTCGCACCGGCGCCAAGCTCGAGCTACCTAAAGAAGGTGAGCGTCTCACCATCGAAAAGTTTCCCGTCAACGGCCAGCAGTGGTTTCGGTTAGTTACACCTAACAGTGGCGCTGATTTGGGGGTCACACCACTTCCGCTAGTACCCGTGGCCGTTACCGGAGGAACCAACAAGCCCAATCATGTCGAAGTGATCCACTGCCCGTTGAACCTATCTGCTTGCCTCGAGTTACAGACTCGCGCCAATGACAGTGAAGTTAAACTGGCGGGTCACTACATAGTCCCCCCAATTTTGCCGAATGATGCTGGCAACGATCCTGTTCTCAACGGGATATTTCAAGTTGCCGATTACAGTCAAACCCTCACCGTTACCGATGAGCAAGGAAGCCCCAAATTGATTGAAGATGCCGTCGTGATCGTACTAACGGGCAACTCTGGTCGGATTCAAGAGGGCAGTCGACAACCAGCCTTACCGAACTGGCTAACCGACGGTCAGCTACGCGCCATGGCCCAAGTGATTAGCAATGTTTGCACGGCAATGAGCCAAACTAATCCTATTGTGAAACGAGATGAGTGCCTAAGTATGGGCGGCTCTAAGGGCGTCCGGTTTCGACGCCAGCTGGATGGACGCCCCTACGTCTGGGGCGATATAGCGGATTTTGACTTCACGATTATGCAAGGATACCTCACTAATCCAGGTGGTCTTAGTACCGATGTTCAATTTGACGCCAGCTCCAACGGGCGAGTCTATCAAGCTGGCGACTCAATGCCCCTGACCGTGCTGTTTGACTCAGCAGCACGGATACTCGAACTAGAGCGTCTTGCGCGCTGCCCAAGTGGCCGAGTAGTTTGGGAGCCCCTCAGAATTGCTCAGGTTCGGGCTCAAACCCGCCTGACAATGAACGAGGTCATCCACGATAGTGGTCCGAATCGCAACGGCGAACAATTCTTCCGCCTCAGAGCTTACGGGGGTGACGGGCATTTGGTGGGATGGACTATCGGCAACGTGCTTCTTCGCAGCTATGAAAAAGAAGAGATTTTTGCCTCCGACCGCTACTGTGGTCAAGCAGACTGACCCTTCAAGGCCACATGAGATAGCGATTACTGAGCTTCACCGCTGGTTGGTCCAATGGGTCTCGACCATCCTGGCGGGGAGCTATCTCGCTGCGTAGATTGACGTCGAAATACTCCACAAATGTGGTGTCACCGCTGCCACTTCGTAATTGCAAGGTGTTGGGATAACGGGGATTTATATTGTCTACCGTTAGGACATCGCCGGCACGAAAGTCGTCGCCTTTTGTCGAGGTAAGCTCAACCGAGTCAGTTGGTAACACTTCGTGCAGCTTGGGTGGGGGGGTGCGTTTGATGGACTGCACTTTCCCTTGCATGTCCTGATAGTAGACCGTGTACGGCCTACGATCGAATACTAAGGGTGCAACATCACCTGCCAAACCGAACCCCTTTGCCCAGACCCAACAAGATCTTTTATCAAAGCGCCAATCCGAAGTTCGGTAGAAACTGAGAAAAAATTGAGAAAAAAATAAAAGGCCCCGTGATAACGAGGCCTTATCCAAAAACCTGGGGTCAACTCAAATGATCTCGCGACCGGCTATGTAACCCGTGCTGCGAGTGTTGCAGCCACAAGTCCGGTTACCGGCTGACTCGAATAAAGAACCACATGAAATACAGGTTCTTACCTTAATTCGGATCGGCGATAGGTTGGCCAATCTACGAGCATGATTCTTCAGCTCGATATCTTTAACCACCGACGGCGGTAGCCGCTTCACTTTATTCGACTGGTGGTCTTTTGGAAGGTCAAGGTTCATGAGTCCGCCCTTCAAAATAAATACTTACCATACACTATCAACGTCACGTATAATCGCAGGGTCATTAAATTTCCATAAATGTAGTCAAATGTCAATAATCAAGTTAATAATAGCTTTATGTAGTTATGGTTTGAGTATCGCCGCAACTGATGAGGGTATAAAGACGCCCCCCTTAGTTGAAGCCGAGCCCATCTCTCCGGCAACGGCTCAGCGATACCCTCACTTGGATCCCTATATCGGGAACGTGCTCTTGAGCAGTTCTAATACTCACGTCGTATTGGCTGGTGTGGCACTCAAACCTAGCCAGGCCCGCTGGCAACCTGCAGTGCTGGCATTCTTCGCTCTAGACTCGCACTTAGGTCCACCCATTTGGGTGAGACGCACCGCGATCTCAGGAATCGATCTAAGCACGAGTCCAAATCAACTCTCGCCACACTCAGTTTATCAGCTGGCACTTGAAACCGGAGTTGATCCCGGTGGTGCCGGAGCCTTTGCCCGCTTCCTTTATGGAAACAAGGCTACCTCTAAACCAACGATGCAGGTGACATGGCATCTTGACGCAGGCACGGGACACCTGACCTATCTGCTTGAATCCAACCAAAACGGCTTCAACTACACTACTCCTGCATGGCAGTTAAGGTTACTCGGCCGCGGCAAAACTCTAATTGGCCCCACTATGGGTAGGGGTAAGTTCAGCAGCTCCGAATATATGTACCGATACTCAGGCACAGACCTTATCTCGGTGATAGGTTTTCGCGGACTGAATTTCAAGACCGACGAAGCCACGATTGAGCCTGCTCCGGTACAACCGCCGTTGGCTCCGCCAGCTGATGGTGTGGACTTCGACCTATCGATCCAATCAGGTGGTGATCGAACTGTGGCCAGAGTCTCAGCCTTGAGACAGTGCCCAGTTATTTCTGGCTTTAAACACCAGCTCAAGTTGCATGAAGATTTTTGGTCGGCATTGTCGGGGTGCCAACCTGCCCAAGGCATGGCTACGCTAACGGTGAACCGTGCCGCAGGCGATGTGCAAGACCATGTGGCCCGTCCACTTTTCATCTTCAACTCTGAGGGTCAGGCAGTTGCCTACACCGCTGTCCAGCCTCACGCACCGAGTATTTTGGCGTTGCCTGCACCGGGCGAATACCACCTAGCGGACTCCCCCCACGGACGTTTAATTGAAGGTATTGAGCCCATAAAACTCACACCCAGCCAATCTCAGACTTTAACTCTACCTTTGCAACTCGCCGGCAGACTCAAGGTTAGCTCTGAGTTCACAAATATTGGTCCCGCTTTGCTTGTCATTGAGCCTTTAAGTGCAGGAGATATAGGAGTTGGAGCCGTCTTCGACGATGCACCCACGCATGAACCCCCGCAACAGATTGATCGGCAAATTTGGTTGCTCAGGTCCAAAGACGCGCAAGCCACGTTGACGGAAGGTGCCTACCAAATCAGCTTGGTAAACGGTCGCGTCGGAGTTTTTTGCCGCCATCGCCTGGTCATTGCAGCAGGTGCTCAGACCTCCATGAATTGCACATCTGAGGGACGGACTGATCCTACCGATTTTGGAGGCAATTTCGTTTATGCAAATATAAATCCAATCAACGCACCGGAAGTCAGACCCAGGGTTCCATTCAGTGCTGACCTCCGCCGCGCTCTGACTCAAGGACTGGGACTAGACCTGGTCGGAGAATCCGTTACGACTCAGGGCAATAAGACAGATCTAGATATTTTGTTCCTAGATGTTAAAAGCGACCGATTTGACGCAAGTTTGCGGTACTGGCCAGCCAACTCTCAGCTGCGGGACAGGTGGAGCCAGGTTCAGCTTAATCCGGGTGAAGACACCTTTAGTCGCTTCGCCAGGTTTCTGCGTGACGAGGGGGAGTCGGGATGGGTCGAACTGCAATGCCCCAATGAGACTATGAGTAACGAGGATCTTGAACAAATCATTCGCGACTTAAAACCAACCGCACTGCAATTCTTTGGCTGTCGCGCAGGGCGTGATCATGACGATCTAATTTCGTTATGGTCCAAATCTAGCGCCATCACCGATCCACCGATTTTGCTAACGGCTGCGTCAATTAATCTTCATGATTCGGGGGTTCCGTTCATTCCTCGATTAGCTATCGCTGCGCGACCTAGTAGTTTTACCGCACCCGTGGACGTCTGGACGGCGATGCAAAAACGAAACTTTTCCTTGAGTGCTGGTGCCACCATTCAAATCCGGGAACTTCGTCAGACTGACCAAAAAGATTCTGAACGGCGAAATTGGGAATTGCAGGTGGCTATTGCCGTTTCTCCGCACATTCGCGCGCGAGAAATCCTTGTTTATTCCGAAGGTGGTCTGCTCAAACGAGGCTCCCCCCCAGCCGACTTTGGCCATAAGGGAGTAGTCACCCTAAATTCAGTACCAATTGCCCAAAATCGTTGGATTCGCGTCGAACTAAGGGGTGCTCCAGTGCATGTGATTAACAATCTGGATAGCACCGGTGAGACTGGCTCTGACTCTGGCGACGCGGTTTTGGCTGCAACAAATTTTGTTCCAGTGGTACACCTTAGTGCTAAACATGAACGCCCTGAGGTACAACATTGAACTTACTTCCCCAGGAAATCATCCGACGCAAGCGCGACGGTTTGGCCTTGTCCAACCTCGAGCTATCTGAATTCTTCACTGGATTTCTTACGGGTGAAGTTGCTGACTATCAAATGGGCGCCATGCTTATGGCGATCACTCTACGCGGGATGAGTGGTCAGGAGACTAGTGATCTAACGCGGATCATGCGTGACTCAGGCAGTCAGCTTAATTGGCCATTCCCGCGTCAACAAATAGTCGACAAGCACAGCACTGGTGGAATCGGCGATAAAACATCGCTCATAATCTTGCCTTTAGTGCTGTGCGAGGGAGCCAAAGTCCCGATGATGGCAGGGAGAGGACTTGGCCATACCGGAGGCACTCTAGATAAGCTGGAGGCTGTGGGGTGGTCTGTTTATTTGACTGAAGAGCAGATTGCCGCCCAAATGGCTACTCTTGGCGGCTGTATCATGGGACAGACTGAACACGTCGTCCCGTTGGATCGCAAGCTCTATGCCATGCGGGATGTCACCGCCACAGTCGAGTCCATTCCGCTAATTGTTGGTTCCATCTTATCGAAGAAGCTGTCAGAGGGGATTGGTGGCCTGGTTCTCGATGTCAAGCACGGCAGTGGAGCCTTTATGGCCACGCGCGATGCCGCATATGAATTGGCTAATCAATTGGCAACCGTCGGTCGCAGCTGCGGACTTGCAATTCATTGCACACTCTCCGATATGAATTCACCACTGGGCACTCATGCCGGAAATGCCCTAGAAGTAGCTGAATGCTGTGAGGTCTTAAACGGACGCGGGCCTAGCGACACGACGGAGCTGTCCATTCATTTAGCTGCCGAGATGGTGAAACTTGCCACGCCCTCTAGAGACATCGACGAGATTCGGAACAAATTGCGGCGGCATCTTCAAGACGGCACAGCTTGGCGCAAATTCCTACAGGTGGCTGAGGCACAGGGTGGCAATTTAGAATTACTGCTTGATCACAAACGGCTGTACCGCGCACCCGTAAAGAAAGCCGTTGTCATCTCAGGTGGACCTCTCGTTAGTGCTGTGGATACACGCGGCCTTGGGTTAGCTATTTTAGCTCTTGGCGGCGGTCGTAGACTCGTAAATGATCAAATAAACCCGTGGGTGGGACTGACGGATCTTAAACGGGTTGGTGCGCACTTAGAACATAAAGAGCCGGTAGCAATCGTCCACGCCGCAGATGAAACCACAGCAGAAATAGCGGTAAAGATGGTGGCAAATGCCTACAAACTGGGAGAGCAGGCCACTCCCAATGTGCTCATTGAGGACATCCTTTGATGCAAGTAACGAAACTTGAGACAAAAATAGCGGCCACAGCAGGCGCGATAAAATCAGCTCTAGGTGTCAAACAATTACCGGCAACTCTCGTTGTTCTCGGATCTGGGTTCAAGGGGTTTGAAAAGTCCCTGAGTCACTCGAGTACTGTCGAGCTGAATGAGTTACCTCATGTCGCCTCACCAAGTGTCCAAGGTCACGGTGCCTCGCTCGTAGTTGGAGAGGTGGGCAGCACACCCGTGGCTGTCATGACTGGTCGCCTCCATATGTATGAGGGTCTGAGCGCACATGATGTCGTCTATCCGCTACGCGTCTTGGCGACTCTAGGTGTTAAACGCGTACTACTTACAAATGCTTCAGGCTCGCTACGAGCCGACATACCTCCCGGCAGACTGGTCGCAATCACTGATCAAATTAATTTTACTGGCACGAGCTGTCTCATGGGCCCGGACGGTAAATTTTTTGGCAAACAGTTCCTCGACATGGCGAGCGCGTTTGACAAATCATGGCTAGAAAAGATCTGCCAGCTAGACCGCGCGATTAGCAAAGGTGTTTATGTTGGGGTTTTAGGGCCTGCCTATGAAACGCCTGCCGAGGCACGTATGCTCTCCGGGCTAGGAGCAGATGTCGTTGGAATGAGCACAGTTCAGGAAGTACTTGCTGCTCATCAACTAGGTCTCAAGGTAGCTTGTTTATCATTTGTTACAAACATGTCTGGCGGTCTTGGTGAAACACTCACGCATGATGACGTGTTGGATCTGGTTGCTAAAAACCAGGAACGCTTGCAATCAATCCTCATCCGAGCCTTAGGGGTATAATCGTGCAAAAGCAGATTAATTTCAAACCGCTGTTCGACGCCACTAAGATCCAACAACGGATTCTCGAGTTGGGTGCTGAGATCACCCGTGATTATAATGGCGAGCCACTTGTTTGTATTGGCGTGCTAAAGGGCGCATTTATATTCATGGCTGACCTGGTGAGAGCTATTAATCTACCTCTGTCGATGGAATTTATCGGCGTTTCCAGCTACGTCGGCACTGCATCAACCGGGCATGTACGTCTGACCCACGATTTGTCTCGCGACATAACCGGTAAGCATGTGCTGTTGATTGAAGACGTAATAGATTCAGGAGTGACGATTGACTATCTCTTGGGTCTGCTCAAACTGAGAAACCCGAAAAGTTTGAAGGTTGCGACCTTCCTCTCAAAGCCAGAGGCCCATCAGATGCATCACCACATCGACTATGTGGGATTCGAGATCAGCCGTGAATTCGTCATTGGTTACGGACTCGACTTGGACCAGTACTATCGTAATCTGCCGTATCTGGCCCAAGTCACCGATTGAATTAAGTCAATCAATCGGCTTCTGATGAATCAAGGGCTACGAGTTGCTCAACCTTGCTTCGCATCGCGCCAAGGATCTTCTGGCGATCAGCCGGTTCAATGGTGCTTTCCTCAATGCGCAAATTGGCAAGAACGCGACGGATTGACCTGTGAAGAGTTACTGGATATCCCAGGTCAACAAGGATTTGGCGAGATTCCATCGATTCGTTGATGATGTCGTTCAGGTGGTTAAGCTCTGCAGTGTTGTGACTGTGAGTTGGAGCAACCCACTCTAACAAGGTCATTTTTAGCTTCTGAAGTAGCCCGATGTTTCCAGACGGTCCACCAACCATATCACTGATAAACATGGCGGCCAGAAAGTTTTGCCGCAATTCAAAGACTAGGCGTGCGTGTTGCTCGTATAGCAGCACGCTTTTTAAGTGCTCTGGAAGCGCGCTGACTAAAACTGCGCCACTCTCCACCTGCTTCTTGGCTTTGAGGCCCTCTTCTAGAAGTTTTTCAATTCCACGATCCATCTCGCCTTGAAGATTGGGATCATCCGAATCTACAAGATGAATCACTGTCACCAGTGCATACAAGTCCTGCATCCTAGAGTCATTGGACAGTGGCGACATAGTCAGCTTACCGCCAAGGTCCATGCAGATTCCCTTAATCATGCGTAGGTATTCGTTAACCGCGTCATCACGCTGATTCTGCAGTTTGGACTCATCATCGCGGCCTTGGCCTTTCCACAACTGAAATTCGAATGCGCGTACGTAACTAGCAGCGTAGACGATTTTTTCTACTTGGCTCGGCGCTGCCCTCATCTTTTCTAGCGCTAATGATCGCAGCTCTGCCGATGTTCCATGACGCAGATCTTGATAGGTATTCATGGCGTTCTGATTGAGAGCTTCGGTAGTGACAGCCATCGAGGCAGTAACTTTTTGCATTTCTGCAGTCTTCTGCTCCAAGCGCGTCGTAGCATCACGCATCTCTAGCGTGGTCTTGTTCATTTCGACCGTGCTTTTATGCATCTCGTCCATGTCGTCTTTGACAGAGCAACCGAGAGCAACTGACGACAATAGAATTGGGAGCCAAACATTGCCTAAACACATGACGAACCTTCCAATCGACAAAGCACTGAAAACTTTGGGCTATCGAGCGGAAGGCTATATATCGTCGGCTAATTGGATGGCAAGTTGAAAACGAAGGAGATATCAACCGATTATAGTTTATTGCGGCCAGAGGAGGAGATCGAGGTCGATACTGGCTGAGAATCGGTAGACATTTTCTTGAGTTCCGACATCAGTCTATTGATCTTCTCGAGGCTACTACGAATCCGCTGAAGACGATCGCCAAAGTCGGCTTGGGCCTCATTTTGACCACTGGCCGTCGGGGTCTGCCCAGTTACTTTACCGGTCATGTGGCTAACGTACAACGGACGGCGTCCACCGCGCGCCAACTCATGGTCGATTTCCTTTTTCTTACGGAAAGAGGCTAAATCGACGATTTGGGACGGCTCAGACTCGGAACCTTTTTGCTCAAAACTCATAGAGATACCTGCCCTCAACAACGCAACAACATTTATCAACAAGCGACAACTTCAACAACAGCAACACATGAACGGGTAGGGTACACAAACTCAGTGCTTGATCCGGTATGACTTGAGCACCGATTTATTGGCATTTGCTCGCTCTTTAGCCATACGCTCTTGATTACGAGCATTCTTGGTCATCACATCTTCTAAATCCGGTGTTTCAACCGCCTTTTGAGCCGCCTCTAAATCAGACTCAGCGCCAGATTTGACAGCCGGCTTTTCACGGCCTGTGAACAGTGAAACAACATTGCTTTGTTTGTCAGTATCATGTCCTTGCATCTACTTTATCCTCCGAATCAACAGCAACATCAGCAGTAGTAGTTGGGCGACAGGATCGCCTCTCTACACCCTAATCAGCAAAGACCATGCCACGTCTCGCCTACTGGAGCAACTTGCTGAAAATATTAGAATGTCGCACTGTAAACCCGCTCCGATCGCCAGGTTTGCCAGACGACAAACCACGATCTGAGCTGACTACAGCGCGAACTCTTGAAACAGCCGCCTATCTTTTAGACAGTCCGTTCTAGCGATAGAAATTAATTTTTAGCCCGGTGGTGATCAATCAGCTTCTGCATGCCCTTCATGAGAGCCGGGAGATTGGCTTTGGCCACCTGATCGACAATTTTCTGGGGCGCAAACATCGAAAATGCCACATCTAAGCTGTAAATTGCCTTGGTCCTACCGTCGCCCAGATCAGTGAACTCCCAGGACCCACTGCTCTTCTTCATAAGGTTGGAATCGTCAAGATTCCACCAGATCTTGCGTGGCTTTTCCTCAAACATATTGAGGGTATAGTGAAATACCTTGATGAGCCTGACCTCATATCGGACCTGACAGGTCGATTTAGTCTCCTTGGCACGTAGGACCTCTATCCCGGCGACCCCTGGCAAAAAATTGGGATACTCTTGATACTCTCTACATGCGCCAAATACTTGCTCTATGTTACCGTCGAATATGTGCTCGAGTGTGACCGCTGACAATGATTGTCTCCTTTTCTTATCGACCGTTATCTTATAAACTAAGTTAAGGTAAGTACAGGACTGCTGAGCCTAACTGAGAGCGGTTGCGAGTTGAATTCCTTTTGAACACGGAAGTGAGATATGGGTGATTCTGACGTTACCATGAAGGATCTGGTGGAGTTCATTGCCAAGGCGCTGGTTGATGAGGTTGGCCGGATCGAGATCAGTGAGATCGCAGGCAACCAGACCAACATCATCGAGCTGAAGGTGGCCAAAGAGGACATCGGTAAGGTGATAGGTCGCCAAGGACGTACAGCTGACGCCATCAGGACGATACTAAACTGCGCCGCAGCTAAGCTATCTAAGCGATACATCCTCCAAATTATTGATGAATAGGCACCCTTATGGTCCGCTCAGCTGCCGGGACCGTACTGGTATGCGCTGTTGAAGGCACGAAGCTAAGCTCGGAGGAAGAGTCATTCTTCCGTCGAGTGGCTCCCTCTGGAGTTACTATCTTCGGCCGCAACTGTCCGCCGGGCTCGGATCTTCGTGACCTTATCCGAACCCTCCAGTCCACCCGTCCGTCGGGGGCGCCTCCACTTGTGGTCGCAATTGACCAGGAGGGTGGACGCGTCGCGCGTCTCAAGGCTCCGTTTCCAAATCCAGGTCCTGCAGCCAGCTTAGCGGGTGGCGGGGATTCCGTGAGCGCTTTGGCGCAAATTCGCGGCATAGCACAAGACGTAGGCTCAGAGCTGGCAAGTTTGGGCATTAATGTCAATTTTGCTCCCGTATGTGACGTTTTGACTGAAGCCACCAATACTGCCATCGGGGACCGCGCCTTCGGCGTTACACCGGACAGCGTGACCAGCCGTGCTGGAAGCTTCTTAGAGGGGCTACACGAAGCTGGCGTACTCGGCTGCCTAAAGCATTTTCCCGGACAGGGTGCCGCCACCGTTGATACTCATGTAGGAGGAGCAACGGTAGCCCTCTCACGGCACGAGCTGGAGCAAACACACTTACCACCCTTT
>Ga0078894_10003400_pt1 | contig 12100 bp, 14 predicted proteins | sample LauGreSu1BDMLBSD_2_FD_67506 | JGI IMG/M metagenome (GOLD analysis project Ga0078894, IMG submission 67506) | Freshwater lake microbial communities from Lake Michigan, USA - Su13.BD.MLB.SD (version 4) (version 4) | ecosystem: Environmental > Aquatic > Freshwater > Lake | place: Lake Michigan... | reverse complement strand
AGGTGCACGAGCGATCGAGGGCTGGATGCCACCCAAGGTCGACATGCCAGCGATCGAGCCTGACCAACTCTCCCAGGTCGCGAAGGACATCAGCAGCGGAACGATGGACATCAATCCACCCTATTCTCCCGACGTTGCAGCTTCCATGGGAGGCGGCAAGCCCACGAAATCCGAGTCTAGTCGTCACGCAGGCGATCCGATTCTCGAGCGCTGGCAGAAACTCGCTGGTCTTGTCCCGTAAGTATACTGATCTGATTATCTGCAGCGACCCAGCCGAAGTGTCGCGTCGTTACCAGGGCCAACAAAGTCAAAGACCCTGTTGCACGATACGATTACGTGACTGGCAATGTCTCCTCAGTGACGACTTTCGATAAGAGGTTCTTGCCTCGCGCAGAAAGGTGTATGGATATCCTCTTCTCCGCGAAGCAGTCAAGGAATAATTGTCACAAATGAGTCCATGTCACCTGGTGACGTTTTTCTCTTAAATCTTTGAAGAGTCTCTGAGAATTCATAGCAATTCATCATAGAAATTTGTTTTAATCGAGTCTTGTACTTCTCTTTCTCTTCTCGCTATTATCAAAACAACGAGACGTTGAATAGGTCTCGAGGAGAAACAAAACATGGCTAGAAAGAAGAATCAGGACGTCCCCCAAAACAGAAGCGCTTCCATTCGTACCCGAGAGGATCGTCGTGGCAACACGAGGACTGAGACTTTCCGTCGAGATCAGGATACAGTTTCCGTCGCTGTGAGTACGAATCCGAAGAATGATTCGACGAGGCTTTTCATCGACACGCCCGAGGGTCAGAGTTACAGCTTCGATGGTCGCACTGCACGAACTCTTTATCGAACATTGCAGAAGCACTATCGAGAGACAAACCGGTCGTATTGATGTCACCGGTGACGGGAGGACAAGTTCCTCCCGTTTCCTATTTAACGGGAGAAAAAGATGAGACTCAACAAAACAGATGCCCTATTTGTCCACGCAGTGTTGTTTCGCCATGCTTGCGAGAACGACTCCGATCCAAGAGTTGAAGACCTCCTGGCTGACCTCGAAAACTTCATCGTTTCGAGCGACTCAGACGACGACGACGACGATGATGATGATGATGATGATGATGATGATACAGACGAAGAAGTAGAGGTAGAAGCTACTGAATTAGACTTCGAGTTACCTGAAGTCGAGGAGCACGTCACACCTGCTTCTCTTGCCGATCTTCCTGCGCTAAGCGTGACTTCTCCTACGGGCGAAAAGGTGACGTTTGAGTTCGAGGACGTCGGCGCCGATGAGTCAGTCGATGTTTTGGTGGATGAAGGAACTGTGATTCTCGATAACGTCCTTCGAGTCAAGGTCCTTGCAGATCAAATTGAGCTTTTCGATTCAGAAGAAAAGCATGTCTTTGGAGTCAAGAAGTTGCCAAAGACATGGGCAAAGGTTCTCAAAGTCGGAGTCGTCTATGGACTTGATGCCTCCCAGGAGGAAGAGGAGGAATGAAGTTAGAACTCAGGCCACAAGAATTCCTTGACCTTTATGAAGTTCTCATTATCACAAAGGATCGAACTGATTTATCGATCGACGAGGCCTTGATGTCAAGGTTTAGGGATGTAGTCCTGACGTCATTGGAAAAGCAGGAGGAAGAGATCAATAGTGCTCGCTACAAGGTGTGGACCGATCAAGAGTCTAAGAAGATCGAGGCGCTCGAAGAAGTAAACAACAGACTCGTGGAGGAAGTAGTAATCCTAAAGAAGGACTAATTAAGGGGATGACAGGTTTCGACATCGCATCGAAGATTATGACTGCAGGTGCAGGTGCACGAGGATCCTGGTAAAAATCCAAGTGAACGTTAGTTGCCAACGATAATGGTACGGCTCCTCTCGCCCTCGCGGCCTGAGGAATGGGTGGGGACGACCTAGAAACAGAACGTCCCAAACAATGGTTATCCTCATTGTATGAGGTGGGTCGCCCAGGAAGGTGGTTCCTGGGCTGCGGGTGTCATTGTGACGAATCGGCCCGAGAAAGAAACGTGTGTCACATAGACGTGTGGAAGGTCGATAAACTTCTAACAAGCCTGTGAACGATGTTATAATTCAAGGCGTGGTGGACGAGGGTTCGAATCCCTCCATCTCCACTAGAAAGAAGATAGAAATGTCAGCAACATCAGAGATTATTTGGGAGCAGATAAATCAGGTCAAGCTTGCTATCGAACAAGCTAAGCAGACAGGTCAAGATGTTACTGCGCTCATGGAACAATATAGGATGCTAAACGAGCAATTTAAGGTTGCACGTCAAACCCTCAACGAAAGCAAAGGAGTCCTCAAAGGATGAGTGACAATAAAGCTGATCTATTTAAGCCCATTCATGCGACACATGTCGGTCCATCCCCAGTCGTCATTCGTGCCGTAGTCACGGACAATAATAACTACATGGTGGGTGGTATGCCTCAGGCAGCTTTAAAAGCTGAGAACTATATACTTCTTTCTGCTTTGCCTAGAGAGCTACAAGATAGAGTCAAAACTGCTGTTCAGGCCATAATTTCAGGAATGTGATTGCTTATGAATGCCTCACTAGAGGCATTCACACATTTGTGCATGTTAAATCTTCTAAACAAATGACCGTGTAACTTACACATGGGCATTTCAATTTATATATTGCTCCATGAGGTAATTTTCGATGACCGCATATAGGGTCGTAGATGATCATAACGAACTAAAAAATATAGGTTCGCATACACACGATCAGATCGATTCCCACATCGAAGAGACACCGTTTTTACTGGTGTCTGGATCAGCAACGGCTGTTTCGTCTTCTAGAATTTTAGAAGCAGGTACGGGCATATCCATCACTGACGATGGGCCTGGTGGGAATTTGACTATTTCTGCGACAGCTATTGATTTTGTTTTTACTAATGATCTGTCTGTTTCTCTTGCAAATGGTCGCTCATTTGGAAGGTATGCTTCAGGAGAAACGATACCTGCGATTGGAAAAACGCCTGCAGAAATAATCATGATGGCAATAGCCGAGCCAATAGACCCAACAGCTACTTTGACATCATCTAATGTTCTTACTTCTGCATTTAACACACAGGGTTTTGTTCGAACATCGTTGAGTTGCAGCTATGCTATTAATAGTGCTGGTGCGTCTGTTCAGAGTGCTTCACTTCAATATCGAACAGGAGGTTCTGGCTCGTGGACTACCTTAAGCACTTCTACTTCAAATCCACTTTTATTTGATCACGATTTTAGCGTAGGTCCATTTTATACGACAACAATCAACTATCAATATAACGTTCTCGATACTCAGGGAGCATCTAAGACAATTTCTTCTAACATAGTGCCGCAAGGATATGCTGCACCCACAATGTCTCTAGCGGTCACTAAGGTTGAGAACGGTAATATTCTTAGTGAGTCAAATACTAAAAGAGAAAAAGGAAATGTGAAGTCTAGCTTGACGGGAACGATAACACGACAACGTCAAAATGTCAGCTTGCTTAGTTATTCAGTTCAATTTTCTACTGACAACGTTACTTGGAATGACGTTCCCAGTCTATCTAGCGTTGCTGTCGTAGGAAATCCTTCTTCTGTTTCCATTCCCTCTACTGTGCATGAAGATGCATCTTTGAAATCTTTCAATAGAATCTATTACAGAATATCTGTCACGGACGAGTATCAAACAACAAATTCTTCTGTGACGACATTGTCATTTTTAGATGTCATCTTCTTTGGAGCATCTGAAAATATAACTGCCAGCTCTTCTGACATAAGATCGCTAAGCGGCAAAATTTTCACAGATGTAGCCAATCCTGTCGAGCTTAACACGGGAGCAACATACCGAAACTTCACGATTGCAATGCCGGAAAGCATTAGCTTGACACAAGTCTTAGACCTTGACGCGCTTAATGCAAATATTACAAACAATTATATCAGAACAACATCATTGATTGATAATGGAGGCGGAATAGGATCATCGTATAGTGTCTATACGATGACAAATGCAATACCATATACGGACAATCATAGACACAGCTTTACCAGGGCATAGGCAAACGTAGATGTCAGTCACAATAGGTTTGCAGCTTCCTTTTGGAATTCAACCGGTTAATCCGGTGCCTGTGGATGCATGGTCAGGACCCTTCACGGGGTCCATTGACACACTTACATCTGCAAGACAAGCTGCTAATTCTGGCATCCCATCAGCCATCAGATTCCAGTCCATGGAGGTCCGCTTAATAGTAAGCGGAACGTCTCGAAAGTTTTGGTATAGGGATGGAATTACCGATGACGATCTGGTCGAATTCAATTCTACTTCTATCGGCAGTTCTTCATTACCCGGTGGTGTAACTTCATACGTTCAGTTTAACGATGACGGAGTTTTTGGAGGTTCGTCTTCGCTGACTTTCGACAAAAACACGTCAACTCTATCCGCACAAAATTTTTCAGGATCGCTTACAACACTTTCAGATGGATCTTCTTATCTAGTTGCAGGCGACAACATAACAATCACCACTGGCTCCGGTGGGCAAGTCACGATTTCTTCTATTTCGACGGGGCCTGCGCCTAGATCTCAGTTTTCTTGGATGGAAGTACCTGTTGGCGAAACTGATGGTGTAAACATGGTCTACACACTTCAGCATTCTCCAAATCCTAAAAATTCATTGATGTTCTACGTCAACGGCGTGCTGCAAAAACAAGGCATACAGTACGATTATGTTCTCGACGATAATGTCGTGACCATGCTGAATGCTCCAAACAACTACAGCAATCTTGCGTCTACTTACACGTACCAAGAAACTCCTGCCGTTGGAGACAACATTTCATGGATGGAAACACCTCAGGGTGATGTCGATAGCATTAACAGTTTGTTCACACTGCAATTTTCACCCCATCCGATTAATGCCCTGATGTTCTACGTCAACGGTGTTCTACAAATTCAGGGAATCGATTACGACTTTTTGCTTTCTGATAAAACTGTGATTCTTGGAACATCACCTGCATCAGGCAGTAATTTGACAGCGACGTATCCGTATTGAGGAAATTATGGCTTCGACTTTACAGCAGCTCAGACTAGCCAACTTCGGAAAAACAAAGTCCAATGCTACGGGTTCTACGGGCGTAGGTTATCAATTGATTAAGTACGACGGTTCAATTTCAATTGAAAGAACAACCACGGGAGTGTACCAGACAGCGCCAGGAATCTATTCTGCATTCATTGATTTCCCAGATAATTTTAGAGGGCAAATACTCTGGGATACAGGAACCTTTTTCTCAGAAACTTACTATGCATCAGAGCAACACAACACAGAAGAAAATTTGCCTGACGCGATCTACGACAAGCTAATCGATATTGATCTTAAAGTTAATGATCTTGGGAATTCTTTGACAGGATCCATTGACGCGAAACTAGACAATCTTACAGATAGAATTGAAGACATCTACCATCTGACAGCCGGAAGATGGAAGATAGACCAAAATCAAATGATATTTTACAAGGATGACAATGTTACAGAGTTGATGCGATTCAATCTATTCGATGATCTTGGTAATCCCACGATGGATGCTGTGTTTGATAGACGTAAGGTCATTTGATGGCTTTGATTCCTGATCCCTCTGTACCGAATCCTCGTGTAATAAATAGAGCAGTTACACGAGGAATGGGTGCACCTCGCGGTACCGGACGAGCGGGGCTCGTCACATCTGGTGGAGGCGGTTACAGGAAGTTCATCGAATTTATAAAAAGAAAAGCGGGCGACGGCGCTGAATATGTCAAGAAGAACGTACAGACCGTCATGGTCTGGGCAAAGATCGTTAGCGTCAATTCCGAAAAACCCAAGAGCTTAATTCAAGGATCGACTTCGGTTGTTATTGGTCCAAGCAAGAAAATTAGCGTCAAGATGTCTGGTGAGTTTTCTAAGAAGGTCGTAAAATTTTGGGAAAATGTCAAAATTACAATTGCTCGTATCAAATAAATGATACTTAGATGACGATGGAACAGCTATCAGAAGTTATTACTCTTGATTCGGAAGAAATCAACGAATTAGCATTCAAGCTAAAAGTTGAAGGTGCAGATTCGCCCGTCAAAGTTAGATTAGTCTGCGAGAACGGAGACATGTCATATATGTTCGCTGGACGCGGGACGTCAGAGGACGGCATTGTTCAGTTCGTTGTTCCTCAAATGAAAAATAAGCTCCAAGAAGGAACTTATCCTGCGCGCGTAGAAGTATTGATCGACAACAGATATTTCATACCCGTAGAGTTTCAGATGCACTTTAAGAAGACAATGCAGGTGTTCGCCGAGTCTGTCAAGATCACACAAGCTCAAACAAAGCCAGACATTAGAGTTTCGGCGGTACCTGTTGTTGTTACGCGCACACAACCTCAGCCTCAGCCTTCACCCATTAAGTTCGATCAGAAAGTCGAAACAAAGTCAGCAGAACCAGTCAAGAAACCTTCACCTGCTTCTTCTACAATAAACACGCTGAGAGAAACATACTTGAAGAAGTCAGCGGCTCAGAGCGGTCAAGACGCAGATCCTGAGGCACTCAGGAAGGCTCGCGAGATACTCAGAAGTAAGCTAGGTAAATGAACGAAATTCTTCTAAGGCAATATATTTTCGAGATTATTCGAAAATGCGGTGACGATTGGTGCCTCTATACGAAGAATAAGGACAAGAAGACGGGCAAACGTAGACGTCTCGGAACACACTCTTCTAGAGATGGCGCCGAACGCCAGGAGAGAGCAATAAAAGCCCGAGGTGCCTGACAACGTTTATCAACGAAACACCTACTTATTCGTCGGAGTAGGTGTTAGCACATGTCTACGTTCGCAACGACAATTAGTCCGACCCCGTTTGGTTTCTTTGACTCAGACGCATCATTTCAAACAGAGGCCGATGCGATAGTCACATTCGTTAAGCGAAAGCTGGGCGATGACGTCCTCTCCGTCGAACTTACGAAGAAGGAAATCTGGGCTTGCTTTGAGGAGGCGGCTTGTGAATATTCGCGTCTCATTCACGAGACAAAGATCGTCTCTGAGCTGACGAATGTCCTCGGTCTCCCAACGGGATCCACCAACCTTACCAACAAGTATTCTCAGAGGTCGCTAGAATATCTTCTACGAATGGCGGAACCTTATGCCACCAACGCATTTGTTGGCGGAAATGCCAACCCAATCTTCGGATACATTGACATCGTCGCAGGTCAACAGGATTACGACATATACGCAGACCTGAAAGACTTTACATCTGGTTCCAACGTGTACAACAGCCTCGCGCAGAAAGGCAAGATGAGAGTCGTGGAGCTGTTCCACTTCGAGCCACTCGCTGCGCAACACTTCCTCCTGAACGCGTCCAACATCACCAACTTCCTCGCCACAAACTTCAACTACGAGTCCTACGTAAATTCCACAATTTTCTACGTACTTCCCATCTTCGAGGACGTCCTAAGGAGAGGCATGCTTGAATCGGCCTTTAGAGTGAGGAGGTCCCATTATTCTTACGAGATAATGGGAAGCAAGCTGAGGATCTATCCAATTCCCATCACCGATCTACAGGTGAGTAAACTCTTCTGTAGGGTGCTTCCTCCTCAAGATCCTACCAATCCCTCTGCATACGGCGATCAAACCATAAACGGCATCAGCGGACCGCAGAATATGCCTCTGGATAACCTGCCGTTCGTTACCATCAATCAGCCCGGACGTCAATGGATTAGACTTTACACATTGGCTCTCTGCAAAGAGCTCCTGGGTCTTATTAGGTCGAAATTCCAGAGCATCCCCATTCCAAACGCAGACTTGCAACTCAACGGGGAATCTCTCGTCAGCGCTGCCAAAGAAGAGAAAGACAAACTTCAGACGCAGATGAAAGAGTTCTTGGGACAGTTGACCCATCAGAAGCTCCTTGAGGCCGACTCTCTTGCTGCCGAGTCTCTCAACAAACAGTTGCGATTCGTGCCCATGCCCAAGGGTCACGCTATTACTTTGGGCTAGGAGTAGGCTATGGCGAGGCTCTTCATAACACCTAGAGAACTCAACTTCATCTCTGACATCACGAAGGAGATAATCAAGGACGTAGTGGGTCAAAAAATTTACTACTACCCGATCTCCGAGTTAAAGACCAAGACGCACGGAGTCTACAACGAGGCGTTGAAAAAGGTCTATGACAATCCAATAGAACTCGACTGTTTTGTGGATAATAATTTTCAAACGGACACGAAGATAGACAAATTCGGCATTGACGCTCAATTTAAAGTGGAAGTATTCCTACAGCACAGGGACCTCGTCGACAAGGGAATAAACGTCGGCATTGGAGACTTCTTCTCTTTCTCTGACGTCTTCTATGAGATCACTGAGAGGGTGTTCATGCGTAACATTTACGGCATGCCGGAGCACAAGGACGGCGTCAGGCTTGTTGGCATAAAGTCACGTCAGAACCTATTCGATGCACCTCTCCTCGGACCCACGGATATTTCACGCCCCGAGAACGGAGCTGTACAGGAGATTTTTGTCCAACAGCGGGGCGAGGCACTTGATGCCAACGGAGAGCCCACGGGTGACAAACGCGATCTTGTTCAAAGTGGAGTACTCGATAAGCCGCTTACGGGACCTAAGGAAGTTTCTGAAAAGGGTGATCCCAGCAACGTTGGGTCTGCTTTCTATGACGAGTGAGAAGGGATTCGCACATGCCGACAAGATTCAAACCCACAGCTAGATCGATAAACGGTGTTGGTCCTTTGCCCTCTGGATATGAGAGATCGGCTGGCCCAGTTGATTTCAATATTCCTTCTTGCGGAGTCGAGGACGTCGACGTCGCAGTCTTCAACCTCTTCGACAAAGAGATAGTTGCTGAGTACGGAGGCATCAACTCTTCTCCGATACAGAAAGTGCCTGTTGTGTTCGCGGCCGGCGAAAAATGGGCCATGCTCAAGAACGGTCAGCCTTTGCGCGACAGGAACAACACGCTCATTCTTCCTCTCATCACTGTCATGAGGTCCGAGATGACTCAAGCCTCTGCAGATGACGTCACTGGTCGAGGAATCAATCAACAGGTTGGTGAGATTGTCATCAAGAGAAGGCTTGATAAAAAAGATAGGAACTATCAGACGCTCATTAACAAACTTTTTTTATTGAATCAGCAGAACCTCGCCGTGAGGCCTACGGATCCTCAAGTCGAGAATCAAGTTACGACCACCAGGAAAGTAGGCGACCTTGGTGAAACGAAAGACGTCCGAGATGGTGCCCTCCTCAAGCAGAACAGGAAGAACAACATATGGGAGACGATAGTCGTACCGACTCCTCAGTTCTATACTGTCAAATATCAGGTGACTGTCTGGACGCAGTATACACAGCATGCCAATCAGATCATAGAGAAGATATTCAGTTCTCTTCTTCCTCAGGGACAAAGCTGGAAGCTTACGACGCCAAAGGGCTATTGGTTTGTGGGCAAGATCGAAGACGGCAGCCTTCAACTAGAGACGAGCTTCGAGGACATGTCGACTGTCGAGAGGTATATCAAGCACACATTCGTGGTGTCTGTTCCTGCATATTTCTTTGCGACTAAAAGCCCGGGAGCCCCCATACCCATCAAGAGGTACGTCTCGTCTCCGACTATTGTCTTTGAGACTTCATCTTATGATCCTGCGGAGATTAGTTCCATGAGACAGGAATCAAATTACGAGCTTGGATCAGATGATCCAACTCTTCCGCTTGCAAATCAGGAGAATGCCTTGTCCGACCAAAGAGATCTCGGTCCAAATCCCAGGAGGATCTACCCAGTCATGACCAGAAATTCTGACGGCTACGTGTCAGGCGATCCTGCAGCAGAAGGCTATATTCTGCCCGGAGATCGCCCTCCCGGGCAAAAGTCTCCTCTGCCCAGAGGATTTTCTGTGAAAGTCGTCAGTACGACTTCAAAGGGAGAGACCGTATTTTCAGGAGCTTCTCTGGGAGGGTTAGAGATCGTTCTGATCGATAGCGATACCAAAATCTAGCATAATGCATTGATTCCTGCGCTTGTTGGTGATAGTTATTGTGAGAATCACAGTTCCAAGGAGATTGTATAATGCCTGAGCAGACATTTAAGTCGCCCAACTTCTATGAGCGCGAGATCGACCTTTCCGCTCCGACCATATCTGGCCCGGTGGGCGTCCCCGCTGCAGTGATAGGCACGTCCAACAAGGGACCAGCCTTTGTGCCCGTGACTGTTGCCAATTTCAGCGAGTTTACGCAGATGTTCGGCAGTCTCGACACGAAGCAGTTCGGTCCTTACGCCGTGAACGAGTTCCTGAAGTATCGTACCGCTTTGACCTACATGAGGGTTCTCGGCGCAGGCGCAAACTCGTCGCAGGCGGACTACGACGCCACGCTCAACTACGGCGTCGTGAAGAACGCAGGCTTCGTTTTGACAGGCACAACGTCCGACGCTCTTCCCGGAGACTCGCGCAAGACAGGAATTGTTCAGCTTCTTGTCGCGAAACACATAAAGACGACAAACGGCGTCATCGGCATGCCAATGTTCGAGGACAACGATACAGTTGGTGCTTCTGCAGACAGTGTTAATTTGGTGCGCGGTTTAATCATGACGCCAAGCGGTTCTAGAGTCATGGTTCTCCACACTACAGCATCTATTCCTTCCGTCACTACGACTATACGTGATTACACGTCTTTAGGCGCAGATGACAAGTTTAAACTTGTCATATCTTCTTCGCTCGGTGCGTCGTTCTTCACGACCGACGGAAAACCAGGAATAAGGGTCTTGACTGCTTCGTTCGACCCATCCAGCAAAGACTACTTTGGTAAAATACTGAATACAGATCCTGATAAGTTCTATCAGGAGCAACATTACTTGCATGCAGATTATGCTGTTGATGTTAACGTAGCATACGTTAGCTCTTCACTAACAGACTCGTACCAGTGTGAAATAGGCATTCTGTCTGGCTCGACGAACGTTTCGACAGACGGCGATTCTTCCAAATCATTCCTCAAGGTGTTCGGTTCATACGATACGAGGTTTACTTCGCCTCAGACTTCATACTTCATCTCTCAGCCTTACGGCACAACCGAATACGATCTCTTCAAATTTGAAGCTATCGATGACGGTGAATATGCCAATAGCTTGTACAAGATCTCAATCTCTAATATCAAAGCGTCAACTAACGATGCTAACAAATATGGCACGTTCAATGTGCAAATAAGAGACTGGAACGATACCGACACAAGTCCTGCCGTAATAGAGCAGTTCTCTAACTGTTCTCTTGATCCTCGTTCAGAGAATTATATTGCAAGATTGATCGGTAATCGCAAGCTGTTCTATAATTTTGATGCTCTAAATCCCTCAGAGAAGCGTCTAGTAGCAACAGGAAATTATGAGAACAGGTCGAAATACGTTAGAGTCGTCATGAACGATGCCGTTGAAAATGGCAATGTTCCTCCCAACGCGTTGCCCTTCGGATTCAGGGGCCCAGAGGTTCTCAAGGTTAACCCGCTTCTAAAAGCAGCTGATCCTCTGTCGTCTGCAAACTCACGCTTGGGAGGCAAACTCATAAACGGAACTGACGATAAATCGTTCCTGTCAAGTTCTTTCTTGCCCCCAGTTCCTTACAGATTCAAGGTTACTCGAGGAGAGCTTACTAGTTCCGTAGCATTCATTGGTGAGCCCGGTCCTTCCGAACAAGCCAACCTTGCGTACTATTGGGGTGTTAAGTTCGAGAGGAACAGTACAGCTTCTGATCCGTCCTCAACAGCAGTCCTGAATGCAAACGTGGTGGGCGAGAAGAATACACTTCTACAATCTCTCACTAAGTTCACAGGAATTGAGAAGCTTGATGCATTGATGACAGGATCAAGTGCTGACGACATGCATAACAACAAGTTCTCGTTGTCAAAGGTCGCACTTTACAACACGTCTTTCAGCGATCTTACGAGTTCTGTCAACGCTCATATGCGCGAGGCTGCGTACATAAGAAATGCGAAGCTTGATAACACAGATTACACTTGGCTTGAGAGCAGCAGAAAGCGCCTTACATTCGCGACACTTCTCTCATCAGGTTCAGCACCACTGTTCAACAGGTTCTCGTCTTTCGCGAAGTTCACGAACTTCATGTACGGCGGATT
>Ga0078894_10003399_pt1 | contig 12100 bp, 6 predicted proteins | sample LauGreSu1BDMLBSD_2_FD_67506 | JGI IMG/M metagenome (GOLD analysis project Ga0078894, IMG submission 67506) | Freshwater lake microbial communities from Lake Michigan, USA - Su13.BD.MLB.SD (version 4) (version 4) | ecosystem: Environmental > Aquatic > Freshwater > Lake | place: Lake Michigan, USA... | reverse complement strand
CCGTAATCAATCCATGGCCGCCGTTCGAAAGTATCAGAAGCACACCCACCATCAGCACATCCTCGAGCTCCCTGACACCTATGTCGGCAGCACCAAGACCAATCAGGAGACGCGCTGGGTATTTGACTCTGGTTCGAACAAAATGGTATGGCGTTCCCTCTCGTTCAACCCAGGCCTTTACAAAATCTTCGATGAAATTATTGTCAATGCCCGCGACGAATACGTGCGTTCTACCGTGACCGCTGGGATGACCCCCGTGAAGCACATCGACGTGTGCGTGGATTCGCGCGACGGAGACACGGTGATTTCCGTAGAGAACGACGGCGACGGTATTCCCATCGAAATGGACGAAGAACAAAAAGTCATGATTCCCGAGCTCATTTTCGGAAACCTCCTTACCTCAAGTAATTACGACAAGTCAGAGGAGAAGATCGTAGGAGGCAAGAATGGGTACGGCAGTAAGTGTGTCTCCATTCTGAGCAAGATGTTCAGCGTGGACCTCAAAACACCCTCATCGGGTAAGCAGTACTCCCAGACCTGGTACGATAATATGTTCAAAGTAGAAAAACCGCTTATCAAGAAATCAACTGCGAAGACAGGCAGTGTCAAGGTGACGTTCATTCCAGACCGTGTGCGTTTTGCCGGCGCGTTCAATGAGACGGGTATCATTGCGGATATGATCGGATGCTTCCACACTCGTATCATTGAATTGGCATCTTTGGTAGGAAAGGACGTCAAAGTAACGTGGAATGGTGCAGCGGTCGCCTCCAATACATTTGAGAAGTTCATCAAGCTGTTCTTGCGCGATGGTATGACGGGCTTTTCGTATGAAGATTGCGGCCCTCGTTGGGAAATCGGTGCGATTCTGGCGAGCCACCTGTACTCCGACGAAGAAGAGTTGCCCGAAGACAAGCATATCTCCTTCGTGAACGGCATTCATACTAAGAAAGGTGGCAAGCACGTAGAAACCGTTGGGCGTAAAGTTCTCACCGACTTCTGCGAACTCGCCAAAAAGAAGAAAGTCGATATCAAGCCAGGACAGCTCAAGAATTCGGTTGTTCTGTTCATCAACTCCACCATTGTGAATCCCAGCTTCGATTCGCAGAGCAAGGAGTTCCTGACGACGCCTGCAGCAGAATTCGGTTCCAAGCCCGAATACAGCGGAAAGTTGGTCGATGGGCTTGCGAAGCTCGGACTACTGGAAGAGGCCAAGTATCTCCTGGAGGCCAAATCTCTGCGCGAGACCAAGAAGACCGACGGAAAGAAACGTAGCACGATTCGCGGTATGACCAAACTGGAAGACGCGATGCTGGCAGGAACCGCGAAATCGAAAGAATGTACCCTCATTCTTACCGAGGGAGATTCAGCTGCCACATCGGCCATCTCTGGTCTGAAGGAAGTCGGTCGTGAAAAGTGGGGCGTGTTCCCTTTGCGAGGTAAGCTGCTGAACGTTCGCGACATCACCGTTCAGAAGTTCAATGCCAACGAGGAACTGACAGCGATTAAGAAGATTCTCGGCCTGGAGCAAGGTAAGGTCTACAAAGACGTGTCAGAACTGCGATACGGACGCGTGATGGTGATGGCGGACCAAGACCACGATGGGTCGCATATCAAGGGTCTTCTGATGAACTTGTTCCACGCCGAGTGGCCTGGGCTAATGAAGGCCGGCTTCTTGTGCACCTTGCTTACGCCGATTCTCAAGGCAATGAAGGGAAAGACAACACTGTCCTTCTACTCGCTTCCCGAATTCAATCAATGGAAAGATGCAAATTCCCTTTCGGGATGGAAAATCAAATACTACAAAGGATTGGGCACGTCTACCCCTGCAGAGGCTCGTGAATGGTTCAAAGACCTCCACGAAATCCTCTACGAATGGGACGAGAAAACCGACGAGTCGATGAACTTGGCGTTTAACAAGAAACAAGCAGACGACCGCAAACGATGGCTGAGCCACTACGACCCGATGAAGATGCTGATTCCTGTGGAGGCAAAGGCGAGCTATACGAACTTTGTGAATTCCGAGCTGATTCATTTCAGTAACGCGGATAACATCCGTTCCTTGCCACACGTGATGGATGGCCTGAAACCCTCTCAGCGTAAAATCCTCTTTAGCTGCTTGAAGCGCAATTTGCGCGATGAGATTCGTGTGGCGCAGTTGGCAGGTTACGTATCCGAGCACGCGGCCTACCATCACGGCGAGGCGTCGCTGAACAGCACCATTATCGGTATGGCGCAGAACTTTGTGGGCTCGAACAACGTGAATCTGCTGAAGCCCGTGGGACAGTTTGGGTCGCGCTTGATGGGAGGCAAGGACGCGGCTTCGCCGCGTTACATCCACACCTACTTGGAAGACATTGTTAGTTGCATCTTTCGAAAGGAAGACGCCGCTCTTCTGAAGTACATCGACGATGACGGTGATGTAGTAGAACCCGAGTATTACTTGCCCGTTGTCCCGCTGCTGGCGATTAATGGTTCAGTAGGTATTGGTACTGGTTATTCCACCGATATCCCGCCGCATAAACCTGATGACATCATTTGCTTGCTGCGTCACCGTCTCGAAGGCTCGATGGAGTCTCTCGCGGGCCATCCCTTGGACCCGTGGTGGTTCGGATTCAAGGGTACCACTCGTCGCGTGGATGAGATGACCTGGGCGACAAGGGGAATCTATACATTCGATGATGACAAGAAGACCGTCACGATTACGGAGCTGCCCGCTGGCACGTGGACGAAGGACTACAAGGCATTCCTCGACGGCTTGTTGGAGGTAGAAGAGAAGAAATCAAAGGAGGCGAAGAAAGAGGCGAAGAAGGCAGAAACGGGCTCGAATGCGTCGACCAAAGGAGATGTCGAGCCGTGTGGATTGAAGGGATTCGATGACTTGTACAACGATGTGGATGTTCGCTTCGTACTCTACTTTACAGAAGAGGGGTACGATTCGCTAAAGGATAACGTGGAGAAGTTTGAGAAGCAGTTCAAGCTGACCTCGTCGTGGAAGACGACGAATATGACGTGCTTTGATACCGAGTTTAACATTGTGAAGTACAAGACGATTGGTGACATTCTAGAGGCGTTTGTGGAGAAGCGCCTGCCGATGTATGAGGCGCGGCGAATGAAGATGCTCGAAGTCTTGGGGACACAGATGCGGGAACTCGATGCGAAGAGGCGGTTCATTCAGGCCATCATTGACGATCGTTTGGTACTCCAGAAGAAGAGCGATGAGGAGATTGTGGCGGGTCTGAAGGCGTGTGACATTCCTGCCTTATCGAATCTGGAGAAGCCAGACGAGTATGATTCGTATGACTTTGTTCTGCGTATGCGCATGGATCGTGTCAAGCAATCAGCTGTCGTGGAACTGGATGGACAGTGGGAGGAGAAGCGTACGGAGAAGGAACGTTTCGAAGCGGAAACGGGTTCATCATTATGGCTTGCTGACTTGGAGGCGTTTCGACTCGCGTGGGTTCAATATTCGCTGGAGCGCGTGGCAAGTTCCGTGTCCGTGAGTTCTTCCGAAGCGGGGGCTAAAGTAGTCAAGAAGCGCAAGCCGATCATTGCTAAGAAATAATATATGAAATAGATAGAAAGAGGATGCCTCATTTCACAATAAAAGGTCGTGGTAAAAACGCAGAACGGCGGCGTCGACAAATGGCAGAAAAAGCCAGAGCCACGGCCAAAGCCAAAGCTGCTGACAGCCCCGCCGCAATACTGTCAGGTATGCAAGAAGATGCACGACGCAGGCTATGTCAAGAATTATTCTCTGAATTCGTTGAAGATTTCAACATTGATCTTCCAACTACAACTATTTTTGAAAATATTGCAGACGAAGTGAATGCTGATCTTGTTCCTGGAGAAGAACCAATCAATAAAACTGAGCTACTTTCCGATATTCCCGATAAAGTTACATATAATAATGCAATTATGAACGAGAATGGTAATTTTAAACTAGCGTATCGTCTTGTATTGACGACTATATTAGGCGTATGCATTAAGGAATGTGAAAACGGGTTGAAATCTGGTAAAAAATTAATGAGTGCAGAAAATGAAAAAATTGTAAGAGAACGACTCGGTGTATTAAGAGGGAAGTATAAACAAATGACAAGATCGGTGCAATTAGATAACGGTAAGACTGTTGATATCCCTTTGCATCGAGTTCAAAAGGGAGGCGTCCATGGATTGCAGGTAGCGCCATCGCTTATTCGACAGAATTCTTCTAACCCGTTTCCATTTTCAGGTACAAAAACTGATTCATATGTCCGCGCTCCAGTTATACAAGAGGCTCCATTGTTGTCTCAATTTCCGCCAGTTAGCGTACAGGGTAACAGTGGGCAATCAAAAAATTTCAATAGCGCCCACGCTACTTCTGGAATAGAAGTATCTTCCGCTAACAATACAACGTCCTCTACACCGTTTGTAAATAAGCTTATAGCAACTAAGGGACAAAATAACAATGAAAACGCTGAAAATGTTAAAAAAATAAGCAGACATCTTGCTCAGGATGCTCGTGAAGCCATTCTAGCAAATGGTCCACAAGATGATCCAGTCACGGATGCAATGAAACTCATTAGCCAGGCTGGAGAAAAGCCCATCACACTGTCAGCGATTCAACAGAAAGGAATGGCCATCGTTTCAACGCTATATGAATATGGTATACCAGCTATTTATAATCCTCTTAATAGACCTCATACCCCTGTCGTTTCAGAAGAAATGACGCGCCGATTTAGATTTATTAAAGGCGAGTTCGATAAACTAAAAGAAAGATTGACGCGTGATTCTACTGGACGATTTGAAGTATTACAGTATAATTCTTTTTTGAATATAATAGAAAGTATTCGTATTGGAAAACTTAATTTGATAGAAACACCGCGTAAAAAAGTAATAGAAAATTCTAAGGGTGTAACTAAAAAGGATTTGAAGAACGTTATGATTCAATTGGCAAATTATAATGATAAATATACAGATGTGACCGTTGATTTTGTAAGAAAAAAGCCGACAATGTTTCAGTCGACAAAAGCGGCATTTACATTTAGTGAGGCTGTCAACTATGTCATGCAAGAGATTGACATCTTCTATACTGGTCCTGACGGTCTTCAGTATGTGATTCAGTTAAATCCACTCCAAGCTGAATCTGCTTTTATTCCATTTGTATTTCGATTTTTATTTAATGTAGATAAGGTCGTTGATATTAGTAAAATGATCTCAACAGTAGAAAACTATCTTAAGATTGAGCCTAGCTATGCAGGGTTTTGGAGTCCAGACGTACCAACATCTGTTCTCCTTGCTGGATTAAGAGGCGCAAATAGTGTTACAAAACAAATTATTTCTTTAGCTGGCCAGTATACAAAACTTGCATCAGATATGGCAAATTATAAACATTTTGATTATCTCGCCGATAAATTAGGAAAACTAGTGAAAGATCCTAGACAAGCTCTTGAATTACGTACGAAAGCGGCAGAAACGAGAGAACGTACCTACGCATTGGTTGAACAACAGAATGTATGGGGTGTGGATATGACGACGGCATTAACAGATATGGCAACACAAATGGCAATCGTATCTGGCCGATTAGATGAAACAATCAAGGCGGATGAAGTTAACACAAAGTTTGTGGAAGAGATGGCAAAAAAAGTGGGCAATGCACTAAAAGATACCATTAGTGGCGTTGCCGAAGCAGGAGAGTTAACCGCCAAATCTTTTCGTAATGTGATTTCAATCGGAGATAAAATGCGAATAATGTTTTTGAATGGAGAAACTGCTGTCATTTTATTATTCTTTCTTCTTAAATATTTTGCAATGGCTGCGCAGTCAACTGGTGCCGCGGTATCAGCGTTGTGTTCTGGAGGGACGGAACCTATTTTTAAGGCCGTTCTGGCCACTCTATCTACACAAGTGGGAAATAAGATGTTACAAGATGCTACTGGTGGTTATCTGCATCAATATTTGACAGCTGGAACGATGGTATGTGTCATTGCGATGATGGCTGAACAAGTGGGGAAAGTTGGGCCAGTTGGAACGGCGAAACTTGTCGCAAAATCGATCAAAGGCTCAATGGCATCCATGTGCTGCTCTCCTGGAGCCAAGCCTCGTGTTTATAAACCAAGAAGGCAGGCACAAAACGCGGCGGTCGTGGCACAAAACGCGGCACCTCAAGCAAATGCTGCACCTCAAGCAAACGCCGCAGCTGCTGCTGTAGAACCAGTCGCACAACCGCAGTTAGAGGTGGTCGAACCGGTAGCGGCGCCACCTAAGAGGGTGCGGAGGGCGAGAGCAGCGACGACTCCTCGTTCTGTACCAACTGGCATCCATTCAGCTTCTTCATCTTCCAGCTCATCTTCTAGTTCGTCTTCTAGTGGATATCATAATCAGTTGAGACCGACTGCTGTCCTCACACCCGCTCAACTAAGAGCTCAACGTAATGCCCTTCTGTTTAGCCCTGTGGTTCCATCAATCAGTAGTAGCGCTCGAGCTACTGGTTCGACCTCGTCTTATCAGGGGGCGGTTACACCACGCGGGAGTGCATTGGCGAGAAAACAAAGAAATGCCCTACTTCGAGGATCCCAAGGCGGTTATACCAAAAAACGAGCACACAAGAAGGCACGGTCCACACACAAACGTCATCATAGACGATAATCGGTTGATACTATAGAAATGTCATCCAAGCGTTCGACCAAAAAGCGCTCAAGTCGCCTAAACTCAGCCAGCGTAAAATCACTACATCAGTTATTATGGTTATCGGGTGCTCTGCAGGCGTCAGGGCTTCTATCGCATGAAAAACTGGGAGCAGTGGCGTGGACTAAACGTCCCGACCATTCTAAATTGTATAGTGATAAAGCAAAAAGTAGTCGTATTGGTCAACTTGCCTCTATGAAAAAATTTGGTGATCCTGATGGAGTAGGATCATTTCTTTACGGTCGTGTCGAGAAACAGAAAAAGAAACCTTGGAAACCTGAGGAACCTGAGGGAATTGATTTACGCAGACTCCCCCCTGCTCCTCCTACAAGACTTCCAACGGTCAATGAATTAAAAACATTCGAAGAGCAATTACGAAATGAAATGAATAAACGAACCAGACGTAACCAGCGCGCGTCACAGCTTCGCATCAAGCAATCGCTTCGAAATTCGAAACGGTCTCAACATTCTACGCGAAAAGGAAAACGCGGTTCTATTTCTGGTCGCTAATCTCGTCCACCGATTGGGGTTATTCTATCGTATATGGTTTCACATATGATAGAATATTTTATATTTTCTATTTCTATAAAGTATTTTTGCGAACTTTTTCTTAAAAAGTTCACATCATTTGCTTAAACGGCAGCGATCTTGTGCCCGCCGAGCTCATATTGAGCGGTTTCTCCAGTGGGACCGGCAGATGTGAAATGTCCTGTAAGTAATACTGGTACGCGTCAATTTCTGACATAATACGGGGTGCGGCCCAGTCAATCACGAGTTTATTAAGTTCTTCGATTTGTCCCTCAATGTTGTGCGGATTGTTCTTCGCATACTGTAAATACATTGCACGCATGATCATTTTTAGTTCATCTACGTCTTGATCGTCAATCTGATATTGTTTCGGTCCACTCATACGGTAGACTTCTCTCTTGATCGCTGTCTGGATGGCCGTTGCGTTCCTACGGGTAAAAAAGGCGTCAGACAAGGAAGTATGCTCCCAGTTTCCCCGGAGCATATCGCCTGAGAAAATGAGTTCGGTTTGTTTGGGATAACTGAATCCAGCGGAATCCGGTACGGAGGCACCGGTAGACGAGGGGGTGGCGGTCAGGTTCACGCGACCGTTTTGGCCTCCGAGACCATGGCGGGTATACGGGAGTTCAAATTCAGGTAAGCGAGCACCGGCAGACATTCTATCAACCCCTCCGTGTTTTTTTTCTAAGTTCTGAATATAAGATGTCATCCGTTCAGCGTTTCATTCGTCAGATCCAGCCCGATAGCACCTACTTCAGCGCCGCCACCCTCGTGGCCAACGCCGCCACTGATGCATATGAGCTCGTCCCTTCCTCCAGCGCCGTCGTCGGCAACTACCCATCTGGCACGATGACCGTTGCTGGCTCAGGCGCGCTCTACAATGCCATTACCGGTGTTAATGCCTTCGCCGGCGGCAAAGTCATTCTCCGTGACATGGGCAAGACCGTTCAGGCCGCGATTACAGGCGCCAACCCAGCCGTGTCTCAATTCTTCCGCCAGGTCCAGCTGATCAGTCTTGTCAATGGCGTGAACGGCAAGGTGGATGAGCCCACTGTCAACAGCGACTACCTGACCTTCTACATCCCGATCTCCGTTGCTGGTTCGGTGTCAGCGCGCGTGCCTCTGCACGCTACCGCGTGCCAGATGTAAATTTCTTTTTTACCAGTCTTACTTATATCATATAATCTATCGATTAGTTTATATGATAAAATAACTCTACGATAGTAGAATGAACCTCTATTTAATCAGTTTCATTGCACTGGCATTTATGATTATCGTAGGCGGTACCTACCAGGTTTACAATCAGGGGCAAGGAACGAGTGCTATCCTTTTCTTTATCGGCTCTCTCACTCTTTTTATCATCTATGGAATCCGTTGGTTTGGCGCAAGTCCCCTATTCAATCCCGCTTCCGGCCCCTGGCCGCCCGTTATCAACACCTGCCCCGACTATTTAACGTACTACCAGCGAACCGTCGGAGGAATACAGAAAGATTCGTGCATTGATACCATCGGCGTATCAAAAGATAATTCCCTGCTATCGACCTTCCCGAAAGATGGCACTATTCCTGAGAACGATTCTTACTATCTCGATATCTCGGGGCTGAGTTCCGATCCCACCACCAAATCGACACAGATGTGCAATGCTGCTATGAATCAGAAGGTGACATGGGAGGGCGTTACCAATGGTGAAAGTTGTGTCACTCGTAGTACCGGAACATCCGGATCTGGGTCGGGTTCGGGTGGATCCGGCGCTGGATGCCCTGCTGTATAAAGATACTGCGTTCAAGGCACTCCGTGACCACTGCGTTTAAGGCGCAAAACGCCTACTGCGTTTAAATCTTCCAAAAACAATCTACGACAAAAGTGTGGTGAAGAACTCACTACGAAAGCATTTATAGTTCAGTGGCAGAATGGCTCCCTTCCAAGGAGTCGACACGGGTTCGATTCCCGTTGAATGCAATCATGTATTGTAATACCTGATTGCATAGAAATCACATTTGCGTTATTATTTATAATAACGCAACCCCCCCGTTGAATGCATTTAGACATTTTTTAAAACACTATAGTCTTTTTAAAAACGTCAATGTAAAGAATCAGCCAACTCTCATTGATAGTATGGTTCGTACCAGTTTGCCCCAAGAAGATACCGCATGTCTTCATCCCGAAACCGAAGATGCAATGCTAAAATGGCTGAAAACGCGTTCCCATCCTGCGTTTCTTCTGATCGGGCCACCTGGTGTTGGAAAAACGACAATGGTATATCGTGTCTGCAAAGAAGGTCGCTTCTGGGTCCAAGAATTCAATGCCAGCCATACACGAACCGGCTCCTCCTTTCGTCAAACCATTCTCCCTCTTTTGATCGAAACAGGCGTCAGTAAATGGATTCATCCCACCACCCCCAACGGGCGCGTCGTTCTCCTCGATGAAATGGACGGTCTCTCCCAGGGCGAAAAGGGCGGCCTTCAAGAACTTCTGGATTACCTGAAATCAAAGCGCGCCTTTAGCGACGATTGTCCCATGGTTCTCATCTGTAATATCCTGGAGGGTCGTATTATGCAGCAACTTCTCAAATATTGCTGTGTTCATTATGTTAATATGCCCAAGAAAGAGAAACTTGTTGAATTCTTCAAGAAAGACATCTCCGATTCCTTATATCAACTAGGCGATATTCGTAAAGTATCACAAAGCCTAATCTATCCCGAACATTCCGTGATAAATCAACGTGGAAAAGAAGAATCAATGGATCAAAACATTCACGTCGCCATTCGTGCTGCCTGGTTTACCTTATTTGAACACTGGGGAGAAAATGATGAGCTAGATTTGGAGACGAAAGACGCAAATCTGGCCGGCCTTCTATTTCACCAGAATCTCCCTCTGTTTTTAGAAGAGTCTCATAAAAAGAAAAAACCAGTCCCTTTTGAGGCCTACGAAGAAATTCTGGATTACCTGCGTTGGAGCGACCGTGCCGATTTCTGGGCCTTCTTTCACCAGTGCTGGAATCTTCTCCCTCTTTCCTATCGCCTTAAATTGAAATATCCAAATTTGTACCTTCAACAGTATGATAGACCGTGTACCATTCCCGAACCCTCCGAATTACAATATACAATGGTTCTTACCAAGCAATCAGCTCTCTTTAATGCCTGGAAGGAAATGAATCGTGTCGCCAATGAGCATCATATCCCATTTCGATGTGTCACCCAATGGGCTACTCATCAAACCGGTAAATTGTATGATACGCTCGGTGTTACACTTGAATCTCGGAGTGCAAATGCAGAATCTGTAATGGCAATGTTCTCCCCAGTCGCTGAGAAGAGTGGACCAGCACCTGCTTCGACTCGAAAGCGGGTAGTTCGTGGTAAAAAATCAAGTGCGTCGTAGATGCTAGGCTGAGACCTCGTATCATATCCACATTCGAAATAAAGAGAAGTCGTGTTTTTCCTTGTTGGAAATTCCGAACCGTTTTAATCAGTGAAAATAGATTGTTCTCTATTCTTTCTGCTTTGATTCCCATCTGATCGATTTTTTCCATCAATTCATAATAAATATTCGTGAACGGTGAATAAATAATGAATCGACCCTCTTTGTTCTGACGAAGGATATCCAGACACGCCTCCATTTTATTGATCGAAAGCATTCGTTCCTCTGCGGATAATGTCTCCAAGCAATGGATGCGTTGGACATGTAGACCCTCGCGGCACGTGGGACATTTCATATTGATCAGTGCATTTTTTAATAGACATTTCCCACAAAAGATATGGTAACAACATTGAACAATGGTCGGGTGCTCAGACGGTTCCATACAGATCGCGCATTCCTGATCATCGATCCTCCGCTGGATCAGACTATGTTTTGTGATCGGTTGTTGATCTTTGTATTCCGCTACCGATTGGAATTCGATCCCCAATGCCTGAAATAAATGAGGGATCTGTTTTGATCGGATTGATGGTTCCCTCTGACGAGCTAGATAGAAACTGGTCAATGAATTCAAACTCATATTCGGTTTACATTGCAGTGTTTCGTGTTGTAAAGTGGGTAGTTTCATACTTTTGATCAGATCATCCGTTGCATTTCGGATCACCATATGACCCCTCTCAGGATGGTAAAAAGATAGATACTCCTTCATAAAAGAAGAGGATGCCAGTTGACCCTCATAATGAACAGTAATATCTTCTAATAGCCATCGTTCTAGATCAGAATGAAGCGTAACTCGATCACGTAAAAAGAATAGATTACTTTTGATCACATTTGGACTTTTCATGATCAGAGGGATCCAATTATTAGTGATCAGCCATAAATACTGAAACCGAAGTGGCGGATCAGAGGAATGAAAATAGATCGAAGATGCTTCATCGATCACGATCTGATCCCATTGAATATGATGTGTTGTGGCATAGGCCTGAACATGTTTATAACACTTGTCGGTTGTTAACACAATTTGATGTTGAGTGATCAGTTTCGCAATGACATCGCCTCTCATGATCCGTTTGGTTTCGATCGGAACATACGATAATGTACTATGCTGTTCGATCTCTTGTTTCCATTGACCAAATAACCGATGAGGAACAATGATCAAATGTGCCACATTGGTATCGGGTAGGGAATGGAGATCGTGTGAGAAGAAATATTTAGAGGAATGGGTAGTCAGTTCCGATGACATTCGAGTAGGGGAGTGCGAGGCAAGATAAGCGATCATACTCAGCGATTTTCCTGTACCTGGTGGATCCCCTATGATCCCCACTTTTCCATTGATCGCTTGATTTCCCACTAGAAACCCACGCGTCATTTTCTCTCGATGTCGATGCATACCATGCACAAGCGTCTTCTGATGGGGGTATAATGTCGTTTTAATCGTAGAAGGTGGCACAAACGAATTACTTTGAATAAGAGTATTTTGATACACACTATTTAA
>Ga0078894_10003398_pt1 | contig 12102 bp, 9 predicted proteins | sample LauGreSu1BDMLBSD_2_FD_67506 | JGI IMG/M metagenome (GOLD analysis project Ga0078894, IMG submission 67506) | Freshwater lake microbial communities from Lake Michigan, USA - Su13.BD.MLB.SD (version 4) (version 4) | ecosystem: Environmental > Aquatic > Freshwater > Lake | place: Lake Michigan, USA... | reverse complement strand
AGATTGCCGACATGAAGCGATGGCGCGGTCGCGTCGAAGCCGATATAGCCTGGCACAATCTCTTTGGATGCCAATGCGTCAAGCGCCGGGGCGTCAGTTGCTTGGTGAATATAGCCACGTGCATCTAGCAGGCGAAGGAGATCGGATTTATAAGCAGTCATAACGCGTCCGCGCCTAGCATGGAGTTTCGACATTGGCCAATATTTCAATGACTGAAGTGCCGTTGATTTGTCACCCGCTGTCGCTGATCGGCGGAATTGAGAGTATCAGCGTTACGATTACGCATGGGGCGAGAGGGGAAATTACGTTGACCTATCGCGTATCTGGCGAAACGGATGCTCTAGAAATTCCCGGACAATCAAAGCCGGGTCGCATTGATGATTTATGGAAAATTACTTGTTTTGAGATGTTTATAGGAAATTTCGAAGACGAAAACTATCTGGAGTATAATTTTTCACCATCTGGCCAATGGGCAGCTTATCGGTTCGCTAGCTATCGCGCTGAAATGAATAATCTGGAAACAGCTGCTCCAGACATTATGTTCGAGCAATCCGTCAACGCTCTCGCTCTAACCGCAACGGTTCCTTTACCCGATGCTTGGCGGGAACGAGACCTTCGCGCAGGGTTAAGTGCGGTTATTGCCACGAAAAGCGGAAATAACTCCTATTGGGCTGCGGCACATCCCCCAGGTAAGCCGGATTTTCATCATAAGGATTGCTTTGCCGTGCAACTGGAGGCACGAAGCGCGGCATGAAATTTGGAATTGATCGCCTTTTGGCAGAACCTCAACTGCGTGCGCCCTTGAAGGGTAAGCGCGTTGCTTTGTTGGCGCACCCCGCCTCTGTCACCGCTGACTTGACCCATTCGCTTGATGCAATTGCTGCTTTGGGTGACGTCAAAGTGACGGCAGCATTTGGCCCGCAACACGGCCTACGCGGCGATAAGCAGGACAATATGATGGAATCTCCGGACTTCATGGATCCTGCGCACAATATCCCGGTGTTCAGCCTGTATGGCGAAGTGCGCCGCCCGACCGCAGCCTCTATGGATACTTTTGATGTCATCCTGATCGATCTGCAGGATCTGGGCTGCCGAATTTATACGTTTATTACGACCCTGCTGTACATTCTGGAGGCCGCTGCTGCGCATGGCAAGTCCGTTTGGGTGCTAGACCGCCCCAATCCCGCCGGACGCCCTGTAGAGGGGCTCACGCTACGTTCTGGATGGGAAAGCTTTGTAGGGGCAGGTCCGATGCCTATGCGGCATGGACTGACGCTTGGCGAGATGGGGAAATGGTTCATCGATCATTATAAGATTGATGTTGATTATCGCGTAATCGCGATGGAAGGCTACGCACCCGACGCTGCGCCAGGCTTTGGTTGGCCGACAGACCGGATTTGGATTAACCCAAGCCCCAATGCGGCGAACGTCAACATGGGGCGGGCTTATGCTGGCACCGTTTTGCTTGAAGGTACGACCTTGTCTGAGGGCAGGGGCACGACGCGTCCGCTCGAGATATTCGGTGCGCCTGACATTGACGCACGCAAGGTTATCGCTGAAATGCAAAACTTTGCGCCTTCATGGCTAAAGGGCTGCAGCTTGCGGGAAATTTGGTTTGAACCAACATTCCACAAACATGTACATCAGCTTTGCCATGGCGTGCATATCCATGCCGAAGGAAACAGCTATGACCATGGGGCCTTCCAGCCTTGGCGGTTGCAGACATTAGCGTTCAAGGCCATCCGGCGGCTGTATCCGGATTATGATCTGTGGCGCGATTTCCCGTATGAATATGAATTGGGTAAGCTCGCAATTGACGTCATCAACGGCGGACCAGCTTTGCGCGAGTGGGTTGACGCCGCCGAAAGCACTCCAGAGGAATTTGACGCGCTAACGTCAGTCGATGAGCAGGCCTGGGTACAAGAACGGCGCAAACACTTGTTATACTAATGCCCGTGCTTGCGGCTTAGCTCGCGCATAGCGTCATCCAAACCTTCTAGAGTTAGCGGATACATGCGGTCGTTCACCAGTTCTTTGATGATCTTGGTTGACTGTGAATAGCCCCATTGTTTTTCCGGCACTGGGTTTAGCCAAACCGTTGCAGGATAAGTGCTGGTGATACGGTTTATCCATACCGCGCCCGATTCCTCGTTGAAATGTTCAACCGAACCGCCAGGATGCGTGATCTCATAAGGGCTCATGGAGGCATCGCCGACCATCACAACCTTATAATCATGTGGGAATTTGTGGAGAACATCCCACATTTGTGTGCGTTCGCTAAACCGGCGCTTATTGTCTTTCCACACGCCTTCATAGGGGCAGTTGTGAAAATAGAAAAATTCTAGGTTTTTGAATTCACTAGTAGCAGCACTGAATAATTCTTCACAAAGCTTGATGAACGGATCCATCGACCCGCCGACGTCCAACATCAACAACACTTTGATGGCATTACGCCGTTCCGGCCGCATTTTGATGTCCAACCAGCCCTGACGCGCGGTGCCGTTGATCGTGCCGTCAATATCCAGTTCTTCCACTGCACCATCGCGGGCGAATCGACGTAATCGGCGCATTGCGATTTTGATATTTCGCGTTCCCAACTCTTTGGTGTTGTCGAGATTCTGAAACTCGCGCTTGTCCCATACTTTGACCGCGCGCTTATGTTTGGATTCGCCACCAATCCGGACGCCTTCGGGATGGTAGCCCGAATTGCCATAAGGCGATGTGCCGCCAGTGCCGACCCATTTATTGCCACCCTGATGGCGCTTTTCCTGTTCTTCTAGACGCTTTTTCAACGTCTCCATCAATTCGTCCCAGCTGCCCATTTTTTCAATCTTCGCCATCTCCTCGGGCGATAGATATTTTTCCGCGATGGCTTTTAACCAATCGGCAGGAACATCGACGGGATTTTGGCCATATTCCGTGAATACACCTTTGAAAACTTTGCCAAAAACCTGGTCAAAGCGATCAAGTAATGCTTCGTCTTTTACCAAAGTGGCGCGCGCCAGATAGTAGAACTCTTCTGGGCTTTGGCCAATGACATCTGCGTCCAACGCGGCCAGTAACGCCAGATGCTCTTTCAGCGATGCCGAGATGCCCGCAGACCGCAACTCTTCCATGAATGAGAAAAACATCGGCTGGTTCCTGTTTATAGTGACCGATTATGCTTAGGCGAATGAGCGGCTCACGAGGTGAAAAGCGCGCGGACGCAATTTACGTGTTGGGGCGGCGGGCCATAAAGGCAAGCCGTTCAAACAACATGATATCCTGCTCATTCTTAAGCAGCGCGCCGTGCAAAGGCGGAATCGCCTTGGTCGGATCACGCGACTGAAGCACATCCAATGGCATATCTTCATGTAGCAATAGCTTCAGCCAATCGAGCAATTCGCTTGTGCTTGGCTTTTTCTTTAGGCCTGGGACATCCCGAACCTCGTAGAAAATGTCCATTGCCTTAGACACCAGCATTTTTTGAATGCCAGGAAAGTGAACATCGATAATTGCCTGCATCGTCGTGCGATCGGGGAATTTGATATAATGGAAGAAGCAACGGCGAAGAAACGCGTCCGGCAGTTCTTTCTCATTGTTTGAGGTGATGATGACGATAGGGCGCTCAACGGCTTTGATGGTTTCCTGTGTTTCGTAAACGAAGAACTCCATGCGATCGAGTTCTTGCAACAAATCGTTGGGAAATTCGATGTCAGCCTTGTCGATTTCGTCGATCAACAGCACGGGCAATTGGGGGGCTGTAAATGCCTCCCACAACTTTCCCTTTTTAATGTAATTTTTGATGTCATGCACGCGCTCGTCGCCCAATTGACTGTCGCGCAGACGGGCAACAGCATCATACTCATACAGGCCCTGATGCGCCTTGGTCGTGGACTTGATATTCCATTCGATGAGCGGTGCACCCAATGCAGTCGCAATTTCCTGCGCAAGTACGGTCTTGCCAGTGCCTGGCTCACCCTTGACCAGCAAAGGCCGACGCAATTTTGTGGCGGCGTTAACGGCGACCTTCAGGTCATCAGTGGCGACATAATTATCGGTGCCTTCAAAGCGCATGGACGAACCCTTTTTGTTAATCGAACGATTAATTCGTTAAGTGGGCTCATCACGATATGCAACAGGATACTGCGCGACCAAGCGCGTGGCTGAATGCCGAAACATGGGGCGAGCCTGCTTAAACAAAAACGGGCCCAGTCCTCAGCGTAGGAAAGGGCCCGGTTTAATTGATTGGTAAGAGATTATTGGTCTAAGAAGCTGCGCATTTTGCGGCTGCGGCTTGGATGCTTGAGCTTACGCAACGCCTTGGCTTCAATCTGTCGAATACGCTCACGCGTCACGCTGAATTGCTGACCGACTTCTTCTAGCGTATGGTCGGTGTTCATCCCAATGCCGAACCGCATACGCAAAACGCGCTCTTCGCGCGGCGTCAGCGATGCCAAAACGCGGGTCACTGTTTCCTTCAAATTCGCCTGAATTGCGGCATCAACAGGAATGATCGCATTCTTGTCTTCGATGAAGTCACCCAAATGGCTGTCTTCTTCGTCACCGATCGGGGTTTCAAGGCTGATCGGTTCCTTGGCAATTTTCATCACCTTGCGTACTTTTTCAAGCGGCATAGAGAGGCGTTCAGCCATTTCTTCTGGTGTAGGCTCACGCCCTTGTTCGTGCAGGAACTGGCGGCTCGTGCGTACCAATTTGTTGATTGTTTCGATCATATGCACGGGGATACGGATGGTCCGCGCCTGATCGGCAATTGACCGCGTAATCGCCTGACGTATCCACCAGGTTGCATATGTGCTGAACTTGTAACCACGGCGATATTCAAACTTGTCGACTGCCTTCATCAGGCCGATATTGCCTTCCTGGATAAGGTCGAGAAACTGCAAGCCGCGGTTGGTGTATTTCTTGGCAATGGAAATCACGAGGCGCAAATTCGCTTCAACCATTTCCTTTTTCGCGATGCGTGCTTCGCGCTCGCCCTTTTGCACCATGTTGACGATGCGGCGGAATTCACCCAGAGACATACCGGTGTTCGCGGCAATGTCCGCTATTTCGCTGCGAATGCGCTCAACACCCTCAGCTTCATTCGTCGCGAACGCGGCCCATTTCTTATCGATGTTTGATACTTCGGCGAGCCAATTCTCATCTAGCTCATGACCCATATAGCTATCTAGGAACGCCTTGCGGGGAACCTTGTGCCGTTCGGCCAAGCGTAGCATCTGACCACCCAACGCCGTCAGGCGTCGGTTGAATGAGTAAAGCTGATCGACCAGATATTCGATTTTGTTCGCATGGAACTGCACGCTTTCAACTTCTGCGGTCAATTCTTCACGCAATTTGTGATACTTATTTTCTGAAGCTGTGGAAAAATCTTCCCCGGCATTCAGTGCGCGCATACGCTCAAACTGAATGCTTGAGAATTTCTTGAACAATGAGGTTATCTTGGCGAAGCGCTCCAGCGCAGCAGGCTTCAACGCCTCTTCCATTTGCGCGAGGCTGAGAGTGTTATCTTCTTCCTCTTCCTCGACAGGACGTGACCGCCGCTCCGTCAAATCTTCGTCATCATCGCTCGCCGCTTCGGGTTCGTCCTCGACTTCATCTTCTTCTTTATAAGAAGGCCCAGCAGTCTTTTCGCTGATTTCGCCATCGCCTTCTTCTTCGCCATCTTCGGTCAGCGATTCAGGGGCTGGCTCTTTCGAAAGCATGGCGTCTAGATCAAGAATTTCGCGCAACTGCATTTCGCCGTCATTGAGCGCATTGGACCAGTCGATGATTGCATGGAAAGTGATCGGGCTTTCACACAGGCCCAAGATCATGGTGTCACGACCAGACTCGATGCGCTTGGCGATTGCGATTTCGCCTTCTCGGGACAGCAATTCTACCGCGCCCATTTCGCGTAAATACATACGGACAGGGTCGTCGGTGCGCTCGCCTGTGCCGGTCTTCTTGACTGTACTCGTCAACGAACGTGGGTCATTTTCGGAAATATTGTCGATGGTCTCGACTTCTTCCTCGATATCGTCCTCATTATCGTCGCCAGCTTCGTCATTCTCGACGATCTGCACGCCCATGTCGTTAATTGCGGACATGACGTCTTCGATTTGTTCGGACGACATCTGGTCCTGCGGCAAAGCAGCATTTAGTTCATCATAGGTCAGGAAACCGCGGCGCTTCGCTTTGGCGAGCAGTTTCTTTACGGTCGCATCATTCAGGTCAATCAGCGGTGCATCGCCGTTTTCGCCGATATCTTCTTCGTTTTCATTTGCGCGACTTGCCAAGATAATTCCCCGATAAACTTATAAACTATCCGTATCACGCCGAAAAAATTCGATGATACGATCGTCAAATGCCTTTTTCTCGTGTCGCAACCTTTGCTGTTCAGCAAAAGTTTCTTCAGTCATCTCCAAACTCGCCAAATGTGTGGCGCGTTCCAGAGCTTCCTCCAGCGCAGGGCGCTGCTTCATTAGCCTGATTGCTTCACCCAAATCTTTTGAAGCGTTGGAAAATCCGTCGCCCCCCGTACCGAACTCTCCGCGGTTAAAGGCAAAAACCTTACCGTTGCTGTGGAGCAGTGTCGAAGCGACATTATACAACTTCTCGCCCAATATGGTAATTAGCCCCTCGGTATCAAGCGTTTCTTTACCAAAAGATTCGTTGAGCATGACGTTGAGCAATGCGGCGTGATTCGGGTCAGGCGGGACGAAGTCGCTCAACGCCTCATGATGTTGCGCTATGAGGGAAGGATGGCGCAATAACGCCGCCAATACACCCTGGATCAGAAAGTCCGAACCCTTGGCGTTGAAGCTTTTGGTTTCAGCGCCTGGTGGCAACGTTTGCGGTTTACGCCAATCACGCTTTTGTCCGCGCACATATGGAGCGGAGGGCGTAAATGGCGCGCTGCGTCGCGGTGTGAATAAATTGTCGAACCGCTCGCGAAAGGCATCGGCATAATGACGACGAATTTCACCGTCCGCGATATTTGCCATATGTGCGCCTAGGCGTTGTTTAAGCCCAGCACGGTCCTCTGGCGTGTCGAGTGGCCCCGCAGACACTTCTGCCCTCCACAGCCTCTCTACGAGCGGCTGAGAGGTTTCTAGAAGCGCCGTGAGCGCGGTAGCACCCGACGCCCTGACCAGATCGTCTGGGTCTTTTCCCTCAGGTAAGGTCACAAATTGAAGACTGTGGCCCGGTTTCAACAAAGGCAGTGCGCGTAAAGCCGCGCGCATCGCAGCTTTTTGACCTGCAGCATCGCCGTCAAAGCATAATGAAGGCTTTTCAGTCATTCGCCACAGCATCTGGATCTGCTGTTCGGTTAGCGCTGTGCCCAATGGCGCAACCGCGTCGGCAAAGCCTGCCTGCGCAATAGCGATGACATCCATATATCCTTCGACCACAATCACGCGGCCCGTCTGGCGCGAAGCGGGCGAACATTTATCCAGATTGTAAAGCGTGCGGCCCTTGTCGAACAAAGGCGTGTCGGGTGAGTTGAGATATTTAGGTTCGCCTTCGCCTAATATCCGTCCACCAAAGGCAATCACGCGGCCACGCGGGTCGCGGATAGGGATCATCAGCCGACCGCGAAACCGGTCATATGGCGCTTTTCCATCAACCGAGATCAGCAACCCTGCCTCAATCAACATGGGATCGCCAAATTGCTTGAGTGCGGTTTTTAAGCCCATGCGATTGTCCGGCGCGAGACCGAAGCCAAATTCGCGGATTGTCTGCTCCGTAAATCCGCGCTGTTTAAGGTACCCACGCGCTGCGGCGCCCTCAACACCAAGCAATTGCGTAACAAACCACTCCTGCGCTGCCGTCATGACATCATACAGGCTGTTTGCCTTCTCGGCGCGCTGCGCCGCCTTTGGATCAGGGGCAGGAACCTCCATCCCGGCCTCTGCTGCAAGTTCTTTTATGGCATCCATGAAAGACAGGCCGCGCTGGTCAGTCATCCAGCGAATGGCATCCCCATGCGCAGAGCAGCCAAAGCAATGGTAAAAACCCTTTTCGTCGTTAATCGTGAAACTGGGCGATTTTTCGTTATGAAACGGGCAGCAGGCCTTAAATTCGCGGCCAGCCTTTGTAACCTTAACGGTACGGCCAATCAGCGCGGATAGCGTGATCCGCGCGCGTAATTCGTCCAGCCATTGTGGGGTAAGTGCCACCTTAACCCAACGCTGCCTTTACCAAAGCACTGGCCTTACTCATGTCGAGTTGTGGACCATGACGTTCTTTCAAGACTGCCATGACGCGGCCCATATCCTTCAGGCTCTCCGCGCCCAGTTCAATTTTGATACCTTCAATTGCGGCGCTGGTTTCGGCGTCGCTCAACTGTGCAGGCAGGAAATCTTCGATAATTGCAAGCTCAGCAGCCTCAACCGCAGCAAGCTCGGCGCGACCACCTTGTTCATATAACGCAATCGATTCGCGGCGTTGCTTGATCATTTTCTGCATGACCTCAACCACCATCGCGTCGTCATCGGGTTGCTGCGACGCGGTGCGCAGTTCGATGTCGCGGTCTTTAATCTTGGCGAGGATCAGGCGGACGGCAGCCAGACGATCTTTGTCACCCGCTTTCATCGCGGTGATTTGAGCGGCTTTTATGGTGTCACGAATCATATTTGGTTCCGAATTTTTGATGATGCATAGCATTAGACGAACATCCAAATTCCGTCACCCTGAACTTGTCGGCCATCACCCTGAGATTATCGGTCGTCATCCTGAACTTGTTTTAGGATAACGCATCAACGTCGCTTGTTATCCTGGAACAAGTTCAGCATGACGCGAGAGTTGAATCAGGATGACGGCTGACATTGAAGATGATGCTTGATGACTTATTCCACAGCTTTCTCGATTTCAGCATTGACGCTTTGGGCTGCCATCTCTAGGCGCGGTGCCTTAGCGACATTGCTGTAATCTGCTTAACAGGAGCGACCCCATCATGGCCGACCCCAATTCTTCGTGCGCGCCTTCTGGAGCGACGGGGGTATTGGTTCTAGCGTCCGGGGAAGTCATCTGGGGCAGGGGCTTTGGGGCCGAAGGACAAGCAGTAGGCGAAGTCTGCTTCAATACCGCGATGACAGGATATCAGGAAGTGATGACTGACCCGTCCTACGCTGGACAAATCATCAACTTCACATTTCCGCATATTGGTAATGTTGGCACGAACGCCGAAGATGTCGAGGCGTTGAACCCGCATGCCTTGGGCGCGATTGTCCGACAAGATGTGACGGACCCGTCCAATTTCCGTAGCACACAGCATTTTGATGCGTGGATGAAGGCCAATGGCCGTATCGGCATTTCGGGTGTTGATACCCGCGCGTTGACGCGGCTCATCCGTGTTGCCGGCGCGCCAAACGCCGTGATCGCGCATTCGGCGAGCGGCGATTTCGACGTGCCTTCATTGCTCGCACGCGCAAAGGCATGGGCTGGCTTGGAAGGCATGGACCTCGCCAAGGATGTAACGACGTTGCAGACTTATGGTTGGGATCAGGGGCTTTGGAAGCTGGGTTCGGGCTATGCCGCGCCAGCCAAAGGCAGGAAAAAGGTTGTCGCCATTGATTATGGCATCAAACACAACATCCTGCGCAACCTCGTGGATGTAGGCTGCGATGTGACCATTGTGCCGGCCACCGCAACCTTTGATGAGATCATGGCCCACGCGCCCGATGGCCTGTTCCTGTCGAATGGCCCCGGCGACCCCGCCGCGACGGGCGCATATGCCGTGCCAGTTATCCAAAAATGGTTGGAAACGAAAAAGCCCTTGTTCGGCATTTGCCTGGGGCATCAGATGCTTGGCCTCGCCGTTGGCGCGAAGACCGAGAAGATGCATCAGGGGCATCGCGGCGCGAACCATCCGGTCAAGCGCCTCAGCGACGGTGCGGTTGAAATCACCAGTATGAACCATGGCTTTGCAGTGGACGCCGCAACATTGCCCGCCAATGCGAAGGCAACGCATATCAGCCTCTTCGACGGCAGCAATTGCGGCTTTGAACTCGCCGACCAGCCAGCGTTTTCGGTGCAATATCACCCAGAAGCCTCACCCGGCCCGCAGGACAGCCATTATCTGTTCGAGAAGTTCGCGGAGATGATGGGATGATCGCTCCGAATGTTCCACAGCAATGGGAATATGTTGTCGTCCAGTATGTGGACGGTTCCTGGAGTAGCACGTCTGCTGCGGCCGATATTCTCAAGCGACAGGTAGTATATGCCCAAACGCACTGACATAAAATCGATCCTCATTATCGGCGCTGGCCCCATCATAATCGGGCAGGCGTGCGAATTTGATTATTCGGGGACGCAGGCGTGCAAGGCGTTGCGCGAAGAGGGCTATCGCATCATTCTCGTCAATTCCAATCCGGCGACGATCATGACCGACCCGGATATGGCCGATGCGACTTATGTCGAGCCGATCACCCCCGAAATCGTCGCCAAGATCATCGAAAAAGAGCGCCCAGATGCGGTATTGCCGACAATGGGCGGGCAGACCGCGTTGAACGTGGCTTTGGCTTTGTTCAACGACGGCACGCTCGCAAAATATGGCGTTGAGATGATCGGCGCGGATGCAGAAGCGATCGACAAGGCTGAGGACCGGATTAAGTTCCGCGACGCGATGACCAAAATCGGTCTGGAATCGGCGCGGTCGGGTATCGCGCATTCGATGGAAGAAGCGCTCGAGGTTCTTGAACGCACTGGCCTGCCATCAATCATTCGCCCAAGCTTCACCATGGGCGGCACCGGCGGCGGTATCGCTTACAACCGCGACGAGTTCATCAAGATCGTCACCGGCGGCCTTGATGCATCGCCAACCACTGAGGTTTTGATTGAGGAATCGCTGCTCGGTTGGAAAGAATATGAGATGGAAGTCGTGCGCGACCGCGCCGACAATGCCATCATCATCTGCTCCATTGAAAATATCGACCCGATGGGTGTGCATACCGGCGATTCCATTACCGTGGCGCCAGCATTGACGCTGACCGACAAAGAATATCAGATTATGCGCAATGCGAGCATCGCATGTTTGCGTGAAATTGGCGTAGAAACAGGTGGTTCAAACGTACAGTTCGCAGTCAATCCGAAGGATGGCCGCCTGATCGTCATCGAAATGAACCCGCGCGTGTCGCGTTCTTCAGCGTTGGCGTCAAAGGCGACGGGTTTTCCCATTGCTAAGGTCGCGGCGAAGCTGGCCGTTGGGTTTACGCTCGATGAGATAACCAACGACATCACTGGCGCAACGCCGGCATCGTTTGAACCGACGATTGATTATGTCGTTACCAAAATTCCGCGCTTTGCCTTTGAAAAGTTCAAGGGAGCCGAACCATTGCTGCATACAGCTATGAAATCGGTGGGCGAAGTGATGGCGATCGGCCGTAACATTCACGAAAGCATGCAAAAGGCGCTTCGTGGGCTTGAGACCGGGTTGTCGGGCTTTAACTATATTGATGCTTTGCGCGGCGCTACTAAGGATGAATTGTCCGCTGAACTTAGCCGGGCGACGCCCGACCGCTTGCTGGTCGCAGCACAAGCCCTGCGTGAGGGCATGACCGTAGCCGAAATCCATGCCATAGCGAAGTTCGATCCATGGTTTCTCGAACGGCTACAAGAAATCATCGCTGCCGAGAATGACATCAAGATTAACGGCTTACCCAATAACGCAGAGGCGCTGCGTCATTTGAAAGCCATGGGCTTCTCCGACAAAAGACTTGCGTATCTCGCGGTGGAGTCGGTGAATGTGCGACCTGGCATGGAAACGGCAATCCGCCGCGGTTCCGGCATTGCGATGCAAGCGGCCCGTGCGATGGCAGGAGCAGTAACTGAAGACGAAGTACGTGCGCTGCGTCACAAATTGGGTGTGCGTCCGGTGTTCAAGCGCATCGATACATGTGCTGCGGAATTTGAGGCAAAAACGCCTTATATGTATTCCACTTATGAGGCGCCAAGCTTTGGCACACCGGAATGCGAGAGTCATCCAACCAATCGAGAAAAGATCGTCATCTTGGGCGGCGGGCCAAATCGTATTGGGCAAGGGATCGAGTTTGATTATTGCTGCGTCCATGCATGCTTCGCACTTGCGGACGCGGGCTATGAAACGATCATGGTCAACTG